>Ga0268277_1002599_pt1 | contig 10206 bp, 11 predicted proteins | sample saktaG_5_FD_190132 | JGI IMG/M metagenome (GOLD analysis project Ga0268277, IMG submission 190132) | Saline water microbial communities from Sakinaw Lake, British Columbia, Canada - sak_2010_1_5_50m | ecosystem: Environmental > Aquatic > Non-marine Saline and Alkaline > Saline ...
TATCATCGGGGTTTGACATCACGATACCGCCGTTAAGGGATAGGTCTATCGGGTAAGACTTGCTATCGGCCAGGACTTTCAGTGAGGCAATCGCCTTGCCCGCTTCAACAGTGTCAAGGTGAGCGGTTACACTCGCCTCGGTGGGTATGAGCTTCTCATAATCAGGGAAGTTGCCATCAGCACCCCGCCACTTATACCGAGTTATCTCGGTATCTATAATCAGGTCAGTGTTATCAAGACTTTCCCCGCTTGCCTCAAAGCTCAAGGCTACCCGATGCGCTTTCCGCAGGGCGTTGGCTATACCCCGCAGGTCATCACGAAGTATCAGGGCTTCACCTTCACCGTCATAGTCCAGCGTTACCACCGCCAGCCTGAAGCCGTCGGCACTCACCAATGTGAGCTTACCCTCTCTAGCTCTAAAGAGGACACACTGTAATACAGGTCGGTTATCCTCTTTAGCGGTAAAGGGCAATACCCTGTTAAGGGCTTCCGCTAGCTCCAACCCGCCGATGTTCGGCTTGACTGTCCGGTTAGGGCTTATCCTGACTTCGCAAAGGGTCATCGGTGTTTTATCACCCACCCAGGCCAAGTCCTCAAGATAGCTGGTATTGCTTCCGCAGGCTACCTTAAGCCTCTTTTGTCCGTTAGTCTGCGTCTCGCTAGCACTATCGGAAGCCGGCACTATCTTGACGATATTTGAGCCGGCCAGAGCCTTGAGATAACCGAGTAAGCCTCTACGCCCTATGGTATAGTCCAGAAGCACAACCCTTTCGGATAATGCCCGACTCAAGGCGCTTACCAGCGTAGCCTTATGAGCTACGAATCCTGAGCCTGAACGCTTGCCCTCAATATTCAGTTGTTCTATTTTGTTTACCCCCTATTGGCTATCCGATAGTGGGCAAGGCTATCGGCTTCACCTGGTAGTAAGCTACCACCTAGCTGAGATACTCTAGCCTGGATGGTGCTTCCACTATATAAGTCTCCGAAATGACCTGAAATCTCTACATCGCAATCAAGGCTTTTTGCTCTCGTTTACGAAATCTCCAGAGGTATTGGCTATCTGTAGGTGTCAGCTTATCGCCATTGTCCAGCTTTTCAGCTATTAGTAAGAGCCTTTGCGGGAAGCCTAGCAGGAAAGTTCGGGCATCCACCCAGGCGTCAAGGTTAAGAGACTTGTCATCGGCTATCAGTTCCCCAAGCTCGGTAGTATGCCCTTCACTGTCTATGATGGGCTTGTTAAGGCTCTCCAGCTTGATAGCTTTGGGGCACTCGGAGTAGAGATAACCCTCTTTACACTTCTGCCTTTGTCCCTTGCTACAGTGCTTACAGTCCAGACCGGTATTATAGCTGTAGTGGCTAAACCAGTAGTCGGCTACAGTTCGGCTGGCTATCCGATACATCACGGCTTCGGTAAACGGCTTATGTCCGTTGTTACGCTCTACATCGGCAAGGGCAGCGATTGTTGTGTTGAGTATGTCCTCTTTGTCTTGAGGCTTCACCCTGTTGGTGAAGCGTGAGGCTACAGTATAGTAGGCTAGCCATTTGCCTTGTAACTGGTTATAGCCGCTACCATCGCCGTTGGCTTGCTTTCGCCTTCCGTTTGACCTAGACTTGATACGGCGGGGCTTTGAAGTGGAGTTTTGACAGCTTGCGGGCTTATTGCACCACTGACAAACGCCCTGCCTCTCTTTTAGTGTCCAGACCTTACCGCATCGGCTACAATGACCTTGAGGATTGCCGTTATCGCTATTTGGTGCTATTACACTTGTGACCACGCTTAGTCCCCCTTTCAAAAAGGGCAAGCGTTCAGGTCAGGGTTCCGGCATATTCAATTGTTAAAGTGCTGGTTATATCATCCAACAAAAGGAACGAAAGTGGAATTTTTAAACGAACCTTCGTATTCATCGTTGTCGGCGGGAACGTTTTCAGAGTCTTTGAAAAGCAGTCTAATCAGTCCAAAGAACAACGGATACGTGGGGGGAGACTGAACCGAAGTTGGCGATTGGCAAGTCGGCAGTTTCAAATACTTGGCCCATTCCGGTTGGTGAAGGTGGATTCGTTGGTGAAGCCCTGTATGACCCTGTGGAGAACATTGTGCCGAACATTGTGTTGGAGATAGGGTTGGAACAACTAGCCCGTAATTTGTTGGCAACGTTGGTAGGTTGCTTAGTTGGCACGCCGAGTCAGCTACTAATAGTAACTAATCGTTTCCCTCTGCCAACCGGAGTTGGATTGGAACTATACGTCATGACTTCGACAATGAAAAGGGGAAAGGCCTTTACTGAAAGGACATGTGTTGCCAGTAACCCGTTAAGAACGTGAAGCTGTCAGTCAGTTGAAGGTTGAAACTCGGTTGAGGTCGGAACGAAAACGCGTTGTCAGTCGGGGATGATATCTATGGATGATCAGCTATTTAAGCCTGGGATCTGTGGAATAGTCATCGTGGATCTTCGTTAGATGCTTAACCATGTTACCGTAGCGAGTTGCCTTGTATTCACAGTAGGGGCAAACGTAAGGATTGGTTTTGCTCGCCCGGGATTTACTAGAAGTCTCCCTCACTCTTTCTGGGAAGGGCACACAAGCCATAATGAAATCTTTATCTGCCGGTAAGCCCCGGTTGGTCCTATGGAGTATCGATAAATCAATAGCGTCTTCAAAATCGAGGTCACCCATATCTTCTCCTACATAAGCCGGCAGGAACGCTGCGTTCAAGATATAGGCTCTCCGGTTTCTGCGAATACTTCTATTGTTGTCTGCCATGATAAACCCCTATATTTGTAAAATATTGCCTGTACCTTAATATCGACCGTAAAGCGCGCGATGGGGATTCCTCCAGGCATCATCGCTGGCCTCTTTGCCAGCTTTGGTAAGACGGAAATACTTTCGCGGTGGACCGGGAGGGTAGTGGCCCTGAAATTTCGAGGGCTCCACCACACCGGTAGGCTCCACCCAGTCCAGTTTTTGCAAATCACTGAAATAGACTACGAAAGAATGGAAGCGACAAGCAATCGTTTTATATGGAATACGTACAAGATATTTAGCAGCCAGCTCTTCGATTTCGTCGGGACTTATAGCCCGACCCTTTTTCCGAGCAATTTTTTCCTCAAACTCGGTGGCCCGGTCTAACGAGATTTCTCGTATCAAGGCCAATTTATATTGTTTAAAGATTTCGGATTGAGGTGCCCCAATCTTCGGGGCTATCTTCGGTGAGCCATACGGCCCTTTACCCAGCAGAAAATCCCTAATAAATTCGCCACAGCCGAAAGGCTTCAAGAAGCCGCCGCGCTTGGGCTTGAGCGCCAGGGTCATGGCTTATCCTCACTCCAGAGCTTTTCGTACCACTCCCGGTGTTCCTCGCCAGCCACCTTCCTGTATTTAGCCGTGGTATTAAAGCTCCTGTGGCCCAGATGCTCTTGAAGGAGCCTCATACCATCGCCAGAATCGTTGAGTTTCATGGCATGAATTGCGAATGCATCTCTCAACTTGTGAGGACTTACGTTGTGAACTCGACCTGTTTCAGGGTTAATTATCTTTGGCAGCCCAGCTTTTTGAGCACAAGTTTTGATAACCTGCCAAGCGCGGTGTCTGTTAATCCCGAAGATAAGCTCCTTTCCCTCTTTTATAACTGGACCACCACGGTCGATGTAGTCCCTGAGCATTTCCAGAGTTTGGCTATCAACAGGTAATATGCGTTGACGACGATGTTGCTGCTGTTCGTTTTGAGCCTTGTCGACCTTGTTGCCACAGACTGGGCAAAATATATGATATCTACCAAGCCTAGCACTACACTCAGAGCATGAAAGCTTCACGCATGTCTTTAAGTGCCGTATGGTGATTGTTTGATTATTGAGGTCAATGTCCTCTACCCCTATACCGAGACATTCAGAAATGCGGCAGCCAAGGCGAGATAGCAGCCTGATGAGCAGACGGTCCCTGAGATTATCGGCTGCCTTCTCCATTTGAGCGATTTCCGGAGGTTCAAGATAGACCTTCATTTCTTCGGTACATTACTTTCTGGAATAACGACCCTGAGAATTCGGCGCAATTTCTCCAACTCTTGCTCTTCAATGAGACCAAGAACAGGGTCAACCTTCCGGCTCACTTGAGCCCGCCGCTCAGCTTCTGCAAGGAGGATTTCCTTCAGCCGTATTAACAGTTCCGAGCTAGCGGTTTGAGCAATAGGGATACCTTTTAATCCCCACCCATAACGTAATTCAATCCAAAACGCGGCTTTATTCAATGATCCATCTCCAACAAAAGAATAAGGGTAGAGGTTTTTCTCCCTCTACCCTTATGTTAGCGGGAATTTTGTCAACGCCGACAAACTAACTTATCATTTCCTCGAAAATCTTTTTTATCATCCTCTCCGCCTTGCGCTCCAGAGCCGACGTCCACTGATAGCCTAGACTTAGAGCCGCTTGTTTTGGAGTCTCACCTTCCTCCCAGACCCGTCTAAATATTGGTTCCATTTCTCCTGGTAACTCCGACACGGCTTCGTAGTATCGGTCAACCGCCTCAAGTAGGTCGTGCTCCGCTGGTAAACACTCGGACATAGAAATGGTTCCGCCTTCTTCATCATCCACCTCGGTATCCAGTGACAAAGGCTTGGTTAGCTTATCCAGCTTTTGTGCTTCTTTCAACTCCTTCGTCGATTCTTCCTTGAACTTCAACATCAGCGATTGTAGCGTCTCAGCAGATTTTTGCGTCTTGCTAAGTGACTCCCCTTCCAACAAATGGGTCGCTATAATGCCCCGGCTGCTCTCACGCAAGTAATCCAGCGCCGATGACTCGGCAACTCCTTGTTCACCGCCGAGTTCGGCATAGTTGGCGTCCATTATCGCAAGACCCTCGTCTTGAGCGACACTGAGGTTTACACCCTTGGTAATGAAATCATCTCTGCCAACGAGCAGGGACAATATAAGAGATTGGAGGTAACATCCAGGATCGTGTAAATCGGCGTTCCTGCGTTTCTTGGGCTTTTGGTGCTTCCTTATTATATGATAGCGGTCCGGCTTAGCCATAGAGCCATCCCTAATAGCCTTCACGAAGTCACCGAAATCCATCGTCTTATGTTCCTTCGGGATAAAAACGGTAGCCCCTTGGAAAAAACCGACTTCATCGTCATTATCCGGGTACTGCCGCAATAGCCTAGTGAATTGGCTTGGATTTTTCTCATGTAACTCAGCGAAAACGCTCGGTAGATTAAGGAGAATGTCATCCTGACATTCGAATAGGTCGGTGTGTACCTTAAGAGAATGAGCGTTTGCTTCGTCTTGACCTTCCTTTTTAACCGAAGCCAAATATGTATAGAGAGCAGCGAACAGTGACAAAATATCCACAGCTTTCTCTTCGACCGTCTGTCCGTTAGTCATTGATACTGTTCGTTTAGACGGTATTTTGCCGGGAATCGGGGATTCAACCCGGTTGTCATCATCTGTACAAGATAGGGATGGCAATTGCTTTGCATCGAAGTTGTCGGCATCGGTAGATGTGTCCCCTGGACTTGTCGGTCTTTCGGCTAAACTCGTAGCCATAAGTAACCCGTCTCTCCAGCGAGGTAAGAAGTCATTGCGAAACCTATTAGCGAAGTCGTTTACGCTTGTGTCAGAAAAAAGGCTTAAGAATTCGATCACGTAGCTAGTAAGCGCTTCCTCATTAAAACCAAGCACCTTTGCTAGCGGTAGAAGCTTCCACTGGCGAATCAGGTCGCCTACCTCGTTCTGGTTGGGACAGGGCCCTACCCCGAAATCCGATATACCTATTTCAATGCCTTCTATTCCCATAAGGGTATTATACCCCTTTCTCGTCCGGTCAAGACCGTGAAAAGAATCACGACATCCTTTTACTGACCAACATGCTCCGTAAATCTAAAATTGTATTATGTCAAGTCAGACCGCCCTATTCGTTTTTTACTGATCTTTCTCCCCGGTCCCTTAAGCTGTAGCCTGTCCATTGGAGAATACCGACGGTGCTTGGCCTTGACGTCTGCCTCTGCAAGGTGTGAGTAGACCTTAACCATTTCCAAAGACGTGTGGCCTAATATTTTCTGGAGAGATAGGAGGTCTCCCCCGTTTCGAAGGTAATATGTAGCGAAGGTGTGGCGTAGCAAATGGGCGTGTAACCTTTTTATTCCAGTTTTTACCTTGAGCCTGGTAAAAAAGAGCTTGATGCTGTTTTCTGTAAGTGGCTTCCCCTCCGACGTTAGAAACACTTTGTCGTATTCAGGGAAAACCGGCTCGGGCCTAAAATGGTAAATATATCTCTGTAGATACTTTTGTGCATTGCTGCCGATGGGCACTACCCTTTCTTTATTTCCCTTCCCTCTAACTAAGAGCTGACCCTGTTCTAGATCCAGTCCCTCCATATTGAGCCCTGTCACTTCACTTGCTCTTAACCCGGCATCCAGCATCGAATAGACAATAGCGTAGCTCCTGCACCCGACACCAGTATTTACAGTGAGGCAGGAGAGGATACGGCTTATCTCCTCTGGTGTTAGTGGTTTAATTTCCTCCTTAACCGCTCTCGGAACCCTGAGGCGTGATAACACATTATCTTCTAGATAGCCCTCTCTTTCGAGCCAGGAGGAAAAAGCTCTGAGTGTCCTCACGTGACCCTGGACTGAATAGTCCGATAGCCGTCCCTCTCGGCTGGGGGTGTTGGGGTGTCCCTCATACTTAATATGCTCATCCTGAAGGTAAAGGATATATCGGCGTACTGTGTCGATATCCAGATCACCGAGCAGCCCAGGCCGTTTGTGCTTTTTCACCCATGCCTCAAAGCTTCGCAGATTGGCAACATACCACCTAATGGTCTTGTCGCTCCTATTCTGGCTCCTAAGGTCAATGGTATAGTGCTCAATTAATTTGGCCAATGGTATTGTTAATTTTTCCAAATCTTCCCACCGTTGGTTGTATCGCTCCCGACAGAAGTCGAGAACTGATATTCCCTTTTCTTCTACCCTTAGTATAGCGGCGGGGCTGTCAAATCCGACATCCTGATTTGAGATTTGTTTACATATCGGCGCAGTGGCCCCTTCTTCCAGGGCTCGCTCGGGCCGTGCTGATTTTCTTGACTCCCATCCGTTACTTCTCTTACCAGATTGTCTTACATACATAAGAAAGCTCACCTCCATTTATTGCCGCGAGGTGAGCTAATCAGCGTGTCTAACTAAAATCAGTGTGTCGTTTTTATCTTTTTACTATTTCTTGTGTTTACCTCCGCAGTCACTTACTTTTAATCAGGGTGTCGCAGGTTCGAGACCTGCACGGCCTACCAGCCCCCCGATTTGAAGCTAATTTTCCCCTGTATCTTGGCCTGTTACCTCGTTGCACAAAATAGCGGAACGTTACTCTAATTTACTGGAGATATATTTACCGTTGGGTCTACAGCCCTAAATAGGCTTTCCTAACGTAATCATTCTTGAGGAGATTGCAGCATTCCCCTTCCATGGTTATCCGGCCATTTTCCAATATGTAGGCCCGGTCGGCTATCTCCAGGGTGCGGGGGACGTTTTGTTCCACCAGCAGGATAGTAATCCCCTGCTCACGCAGGGACTTTATGACCTGGAAAACTTCCGATAGCACCCTTGGCGCCAGACCGTAAGACGGCTCATCAAACATGCATAGTTTGGGCTTGGACATTAAACCTCGACCCATAGCCAGCATTTGCTGTTCGCCACCACTTAATGTTCTGGCTAACTGCCTAGCCCTTTCTTTTAATATAGGGAAGGCCTGATAAATCTGTTCGGACGTTTCTTTCTTTATCTTCCAGGCGTAGGAAGGATACGCGCCCATCTCTAAGTTTTCGTGCACTGTCATCTCGGTAAAAAGCTTTCTACCCTCGGGTATATGCGAAAGACCTAGCTCCACAATGGAATTGGGTTGTAGATCGTTTATCCTCTTTCCCAGAAACTCCACACTACCTGAAGCTGGATGCACCACGCCGGAAATAGTCTTAAGCAGTGTACTTTTGCCAGCCCCGTTGGCACCGACCAAAGCGACTATTTCTGCCTTGTCTATTCTTAGAGAAATGTCCCATAAGGCCTGAACGTTGCCGTAAAAAGTATCTACATTTTTAAGTTCCAGCATAAGCCTACTCACCCAAATATACCTCAATAACCTTTTTACTGGTGGCAATCTCCTGTGGCTTTCCTTCGGCAATCTTCTCGCCGTGATGGAGTACCATAATCCGGCCACATACGCCCATAATTGCTTTCATGACGTGTTCAATCATGAAAATGGTAATCCCCCTGTCCCGAATCTTGGTTACCAGTTCCATGGCTTCAGCTATTTCTGTTGGAGTTAAGCCGGCCATCAGTTCATCAAGTAATAGTAGTTCCGGTTTGGTGGCTAACGCTGTAGCTACTTCAAGGCGTTTCTGATTAACCAGGGTCAACTCACTAGCCAGCGCTGTGCTCATCGCTGATAAGCCGACAAAATCTAATAGCTCCGCGGCTTCCTTGGCGGCATTTGGAGCTGTCATGGTGGTTGGCGTCCCGAAGAGAGCCCCCAGCAATACATTCTCCCCTACCTGCATGTTGCCGAAGATTTTAACCGATTGAAATGTTCTGGCTATTCCCCTCCGGCAGATTTGATGCGGCTTTAAGCCGCTAATCCTTTTGCCTTTAAATTTTATCACCCCTGATTTAAGAGGAAAAGATGCCGATACTAGATTAAATAGTGTTGTTTTACCGGCTCCATTAGGGCCAATCAGGCCGAAGATTTCGCCCTGGTCAACATGGAAATCCACATTTGATATTGCGGCCAGTCCGCCGAAATACTTGGTTACCTTTTCGCCTTCAAGTATTGGCATTTTACTCCACCGGACTTCCTTTCCTCCGCCTCCTAAACAGCCTTGATACCAATCCTACCAGCCCGTCAGGCAGGTATACTATAAAGAGCAATAATATAATGCCAAAAGTGAGCATGAAATATTCGGGGAACCTGGTCAGCAGTTGTTCTTCCAGGTAGGAAAAAAGGGCGGCACCTATTACCGGGCCATAAAGCTGCCCCATGCCGCCAAAGATAGCCATCAAAACCGGCAGGAAGGAGAAGAGCACATTAAAAGCGACATACGGGTCAACATATGTCCATCTCGTCGCCATTATAGCCCCGGCGGCTCCCATGAAGAAGGCGCTGATGGCAAAGGCGAACACCTTCAGTAGGTTCACATTAACACCCAGATGGGCTGCAGCCTCCTCGTTCTCACCGATACTCCGCAGGGCTAAGCCATATTTAGAGCGCCTTATAAAGTAACTGGTGAGCATTAGCACTACAAAGATGCCCAGTATGACCCAATAAATAGTATTGTTTGTTTCCAGGACGATGAAGCGACCACGTGTACCGGTTACATTAACCTCCCAATACAGCAGAAGATGTTTGATGAGCTCAACCAGTCCGAAGGTGAATATGGCAAAATATACGCCCCTCAGCCTCAAGGTTATCGCGCCAACTATAAGGGCAATTATGAAACTGACCAGACCACCGGCAATGACTGCGGGAAGCAGGGGTAATTGTTCTCCCAATACGGCCATGGTATATATGCCCACACCGAAAAATGCCGCCGTCGCCAGTGACAAATAACCAGTAGGGCCGGAAAACATAGTCCAGCTCACAGTAAGGATGACATACATGATGATGGCAGTTATCAGTATGACGTTATAAGCTGAGCCAAATAAGGGAAAAAGAGCCAGCAGGACTAATAAGATGAGACTGACTAGCCACCATAAACGAGACATTTTAAAGATGCCACGGATAATATCCATTTCCCTACTTACCTAAAATACCTTTCGGCCTCACTACGAGCAGGAGCATAAAGAGAATATAATAGGCAGCCAGTGCCAGGGATGGTTGCCAAGAGCTTACTATGCTGCCGATAAGACCCAGGATAAAACCGCCGATAAAACTGCCCGGGATACTGCCCAACCCGCCTAATACAACCACGATGAGGGTAATTATGAGATATTCCAGACCCATAACCGGGTAAATAGGGAAGCACATACTGATGAATACGCCAGCCAAACCAGCCAATACCGCCCCCAGGCCAAAGCATAGAGCCAGCACCAGGTTAATGTTTACCCCCATAAGCCCGGCCGTCGTCGGGTCTTGAGCGGCGGCCCTGATGGCTTTTCCAATACGGGTACGGACTAGAAAGATATAGAAGGCTATGCCTATGACAACAGCAAAGATAAGGGCTATCAAACGATTG
>Ga0268277_1002601_pt1 | contig 10193 bp, 14 predicted proteins | sample saktaG_5_FD_190132 | JGI IMG/M metagenome (GOLD analysis project Ga0268277, IMG submission 190132) | Saline water microbial communities from Sakinaw Lake, British Columbia, Canada - sak_2010_1_5_50m | ecosystem: Environmental > Aquatic > Non-marine Saline and Alkaline > Saline ...
TTAAATTCTGCTGACAACACCGGCGCCACACGATTAATGTGCATTCGCGTTCATGGCGGTTATCGCCGACGCTATGCTGGATTGGGCGATATCATTACTGTCGTGGTTAAGGCCGCCTTGCCCCACAGCATGGTCAAAAAAAGCGAGATTCATAAAGCCGTGATCGTCAGAACAAAGAAAGAGACGCGTCGTCCCGACGGTTCTTATATTCGTTTTGATGATAATGCGGCAGTTATTGTTGATCCAAAGAGCAAAGATCCCAAGGGTACGAGAATCTTTGGACCGATTGCTCGTGAGATTAGAAATGCCGGATTTATGAAAATTATTTCTTTGGCCCCGGAGGTGGTATAAGTGATTTTCTTATAATTTTCGTAGAAAATTATTTAGAAAATCCTTACCCCCTCACTCATTTTTCTAACTTATTTCGTTTTCAAAATATATTATTGAGACAATTAATGCGGTTTATTAAAAATTATTAGATTTTTGAGTGAGGGGGTACTCAAAATTCTAAAAAATTTTTATTCACTCCGTTCTAAAATTTTAAGAATTTTGGTATGAAGATAAAAAAGGGTGACATGGTGGAGATATTAAGCGGCAAAGACCAGGGCAAGCGCGGTCGAGTTCTTAGGGTATTAGGTAAGGACGGTAAGGCGATTGTGGAAGGACTCAATTTATTTTATAAACATGTGCGGCCTAAACGGGAAGGAGAAAAAGGGCAGCGCGTTCAGGTGCCAGTTCCAGTTTATTTATCCAAGTTAGGTTTTGTTTGCCCCAAATGTTCTAAGGTAGTGCGGGTTGGCTATAAAATTTTAACAGACGGTAAAAAGGTGCGTTGGTGCCGTAAGTGCAGAGAAATTCTTTAATTAAACACTAATTTACACTAATTTAAGACGAATATGCACTAATACAGAAATAATTAGTGATATTCGCGGTTAATTCGTGAGTATTCGCGATGTTATGAACTTGAAGACCAAATATCAAAAAGAAGTTATTCCGGGCATGAAAGCTAAGTTCGGCTATCAGAATGTTTTGGCTGTTCCTAGAATACTTAAGACAACTTTGAACGCGGGGATTTCTCGGGCGATCAGCGAAAAAGATTCTCGTTATGCCGAGGTAGTGAAAGATACATTAATTAAAATTAGCGGCCAGAAGCCAGTGGAGATTACGGCGAAAAAATCAATTGCTGGTTTTAAAATTCGTGAAGGCCTGCTGGTGGGCATGAAGGTGACTTTACGTGGCCAGCGTATGTATGATTTTTTGGATAAATTTATTAATGTGGTTTTGCCTCGCGCTAGAGACTTCCGTGGGTTATCGCCGGATTTGGTTGACCAGAGAGGTAATTTATCAATTGGCATAAGAGAGCACTTGATTTTTCCTGAGATTAAGACGGAAGACGTGCAGAAAATTCATGGTTTACAAATAACCATTACTACTAATGCCAAAAACAAAGAACGCGGCTTAGAATTATTTAAATTATTGGGCTTCCCTTTTAAAACCAATTAAAACAAATTGAACATGGCTAAAAAATCACAGGTTATAAAATCAAACAGAAAACCGAAATTTTCGACACGAACAGTTCGACGTTGTTGGCGTTGCGGTCGGCGGCATGGCTATATGAGAGATTTTGATCTTTGTCGAATTTGTTTTCGAGAATTGGCCACTCAAGGGCTCATTCCCGGCGTGCGCAAGTCTAGTTGGTAACCCCAATGCGGATAAACGCGGATTATTACGCAGATTTACGCGGATACAGAAAAATACAAAATAGAAAGTTAATATTCATATTCGTAATTAGTTTTTAATTAGTAATTTGTAGAAGATGCTTGATTCAATTAGTGACATGATAACTCGCATTAGAAACGCTAATGCGGCCAAAAAAGAAGAGGTGCAATTACCTTATTCTAAGCTTAGATTTGCCATTGCCCAATTATTAGTGAAAGAAGGGTGGCTGGGCCAATTTGAAGTTATTGAGCCATTGAAGATTGCTCATGCCAACAAAGACATTGAAGAAAAATTTAAACAGCTCAAAATTATTTTAAAATATAGCAACGGTCAGCCATTTATTACCGCCATTAATCGCATTAGTCGGCCTGGTCAGAGAATTTATGTTAAGAAAGATAAAATTCGGCCCGTGTTAAATGGTTTTGGTATGGCTGTAATTTCTACTCCCAAGGGTTTAATGACTGACAAGGAAGCCAGACAAAAACAGATGGGCGGTGAACTATTCTTTGAAATCTGGTAAACTCCTACGAATTACAAATTCTGTACAAATATACAAATTACGAATAAAAAATTTCTTGAAAATTTTGAGCCAGAAGCGAAGAAATTTTTATAGAAAATCATTACCCCCTCACTCGTGTTTCCAATTTGATTGAGCCGACATATAAAATGATTATCAAAATAAATAAAATCTTAAAAATATTGGATATTTGAGTGAGGGGGTGCCAATGCTACGAATTATCAAAACTTTACACCAAAAAAGGGCAGCATTGCTGCTGCCCACGAGCACAGATGTGCGCCTTACCTCGGTAACTTGCCCCAGAAAAGAAGCTGGATGCCGTGCCGTCGAGTATGTCGATTGGGAGGTAGATCACATGCTACTGAGTGATCTCTGCGGATCTTCCTTTCGAGTCTTCGCAGCAACTTCTCTGCTTTGTTGGTGCGAGGCCTTAAATCGATGGCGAGATATCCATCTGCAGGATTTATCAGGATAGTTGCATCCAATTTAAATGCCACTGGTTCCTCCTTTCTTTATTAATAATTATAGCACATTTTTGAAAAAATGTCAACCCCATAAAGTTATCCTTTGCACCACAGCTCATTTTCACCAACAAAATCTAGCCTTCTATTGTTAGGATTCGTCTTAATCAAGACGCCACGGGGTAAAGTGTATAAAATTATTTGTAATTTGTATATTTGTACAGAATTTGTAATTAGTAGTAATTTATGAGTCGTCTAGGTAAAAAACCAATTGTTATTCCCGGTGGCGTCCAAGTCAAATTGGATTCTGGCGTGATTAATATTAAAGGCCCAAAAGGAGAATTAAATTTAACCATTCATCCGATGGTTTTGATTACTTCCGAGCCTGATGGACTGGTAATTAAGGTAAAAAATGCGGTTGATAAAAAACAGCGAGCTTTGTGGGGAACGTTTGTTCGCTTGATTCGTAATATGATTATTGGCGTGACGACCGGATTTGAAAAAAAATTACAGCTGGTGGGCATTGGTTTTCGGGCTCAGATTAGTGGAGAAAAATTAACCCTTAACATTGGTTTTTCTCACCCAGTGGAATATCATATTCCAACAGGCGCAAAAATTTTAGTAGAAAAAGATATTATTACCATTGCTTCGGTTGATAAACAATTAGCCGGAGAGGTGGCGGCCCAGATTAGGCGCATTAAAAAGCCAGAACCCTATAAGGGCGTTGGCATTCGCTATTTTGGCGAGGTGGTGCGCAAAAAAGCTGGCAAAAAGGCGGTCGCTGGCGCCGGAGCTTAAAGTCAAAGATCCTTGATAAATCACAACCTGCCTGTCCTGCCTACCTGTAGGCAGGCGGCATAGGCAGGTCTGCCTGCCGGTCCAGGCAGGAATTAAATTTTAGACTTATCGGGATATTGATTAAAAAAAATTCTATGATCAGTTTAGCTAAATCAAAATTAATCGCTCGGCAAAGACGGCATCGCCGCGTTCGGGCCAAAGTGGCGGGGACTAAAGATTGCCCAAGGCTTAGTGTTTTTCGCAGCAATCAGCATATTTATGCTCAGTTGATTGATGATGTCAATGCCGTTACTCTTTTAAGCGCGAGCGACCTTAAGATAAAAAAGATCAGCAAAATGACCAAATCAGATATTGCCAAAGAAGTTGGCAAGTTATTGGCCGCCAAAGCCGAAGAGCACAAGATTGAGCGCGTAGTTTTTGACCGCGGGGGCTATAAGTATCATGGTCGAATTAAAGCAGTCGCCGATGGCGCGCGCGAAGGCGGTTTGAAATTTTAAAAAACATTTTTGTATATTTATGGAGAAAAAACAACAACGTAGAAGAAGAGACTTCGGCCAAAGGCCCGAAGAGAAAGAATTTGAGCAGCGTTTACTTGATTTGCGTCGAGTAACTCGTGTGACAGCCGGAGGCAAACAGATGCGTTTTCGCGCCTGTGTGGCCATAGGTGATAAGAAGGGCCGCGTTGGCGTGGGCATTGATAAAGGCCCTGACGTTTCTATGGCGATTGAAAAAGCCGTTCGCCAAGCCAAGAAAAATTTAATTACGGTCAACACGGTTAATGACACTATTCCTCATTGGGTTCAAGAAAAATATTGCGCAGCAAAAATTTTAATACGACCAGCGGTTCGTGGCAAGGGCTTGGTGGCGGGCGGCGTGGTGCGAATTATTGCCGAGCTGGCAGGAATTAAAAATATTACAGCCAAAATGTTGGGTTCCAATAATAAAATTGTTAATGCCCGAGCCACCATCAATGCCTTGGCGCGTCTTAAAAAAGTCATTTAATTATTTTACAATGCTAATATGCGAATATATATGCTAATCTACTAACTGCGAATAATTAAATTCATTCGCGTTGTATAATTAGCAGTTCGCAAAATTAGCATAAGATTTGTAGATTTGCATGTTCTTATGTTAAACTTGTCTCAATTAAAAAAATATCGCGGAATGGCCAAGAAGGCGAAACGAATTGGCCGAGGAACATCTTCGGGCAAAGGTTGTTATTCTACCAAAGGACAGAAAGGCCAGCGAGCGCGAGCTGGCGGCAGAAATGGTTTAAAAATAAAAGGTATTCGTCCGATGATTCGGCAATTCCCCAAAAATAGCGGCTTTGCCAGCCTAAGGTCTAAAATAGCGACAATCAATTTATCGATGCTAGAAAAAAGATTTTCCTCTGATGAGATTATTGATTCGGCTAGACTTTTCGTGGCCGGTTTAATCAAATCGCCCAAAACAAAAATTAAGGTTTTAGGCTCAACTAAATTGAGTAAAAAATTGAATGTTGTCGCCGACGCTTTTTCTGCCTCAGCCAAAGAAGCTATTATTAAGGCAGGCGGCGAGGCCAGGGTGGTTGAGAAAAAGAAAAAGATTAATCGATAATAGCAAAGGGAAATATTTTCATAATGATTTTAATGTTATGAATTCCAATAAAATTGTTGTTGATATCGCTTTAATACCCTCCGAGCCAATAGTGAAACTTGCGGTTGAACTCAATAGGAGTAGGAGTTTTCCTGATACGGTCAAAGAAGATTATGTGCTTGATGCAAAAACGTGCATTCCGCACATTACGTTGTTGATGGGATTGATTTCTCGCGATCAATTAGTAGAAGTTACTATCAAGCTTAGTAGTATCGTTGAAAAATTTTCTGCACTTAATCTTCGCGCAACTGGTTTCACTTCGTCGCCTCATCCCGATGGTAAAATTTTTTCGACCCTTGTTATTGAAAAAAGTCCTGATATTCAGAAACTTCACGAAACGATTTTGGAAGAGTTAAAGCCATTCTTTAGCTGGGATGGTGTTGGAAAAGAAATGTTTTACAGCCCGCCACCAGTAAGAGGAATATCCTCGTTTTGGGTTAAAGGATTTGGCAAAAATAGTGTTCGAGAAAATTATGAGCCCCATATAAGTCTTGGTTTTGCAGAGTTGAAACAAGAGCTTGTGCCAGTGCAATTCATTGCTTCTAAATTAGCCTTATGCCATCTGGGCAATTACTGCACTTGTCGAGATGTTCTCTGGTTTATTGAATTAAAATAAAAAAAGTTTTTATAATTTTGGTATGCCCAGTAACCCCCGAACCACTTATTCATTAAGAGTAGAATTTCTGTTTAAATAAAATATATTCGTAATTCGTTTAAAATTTGCCACCTTTCGGGTGGTCACCCGCAGGGTGATAATTCGTAGGTTTTTATTCGCAGTTCGCATAATTAGCATAAGATTTGTAGATTAGCATTATTATGTGGAAGAAACTCAGAGAAATTTGGCAGTTCAAAGATTTACGCAACAATATCTTGTTTGTGCTTTTAATGCTGGTAATTTTCCGCATCGCCGCTCATATTCCTATTCCGGGCATTAATTTGGCCAATCTTAAGGATTTATTTTCGCGTAATGAAATTTTAGGATTAGTTAATATTTTATCGGGCGGCGCTATGGCGAACTTTTCGGTGGTCGCCCTTGGCGTGGGCCCATATATCACAGCTTCGATTATTATGCAACTGTTAACCATGATTGTTCCTCGCTTAGAAGCGTTGTCTAAAGAAGGATCGGCTGGCCATCAAAAAATCAATCAATATTCTCGAATTTTGACTGTTCCCTTGGCGTTGGTTCAGGCCTACAGCATGATTCAATTATTTAATCGTTCCGGCCAGAATATTTTTACCAACCTGACGCCGTTTAATCTAGTCACTACTATAATTGTCATGACTGCGGGAACTGTTTTTTTAATGTGGTTGGGTGAATTAATCTCTGAGAAAAAGGTTGGCAACGGAATTTCTTTAATTATTTTTGCCGGTATCGTAGAAAGAATTCCCAGCTCACTGCAGCAGCTTATCATTACTTTTGACGTCTCCAGGATAACCAATTTAGTGATTTTTATTGTGTTGGGTATTATTACTATTGCTGGCGTGGTCTTGCTAACGAAGGGTCAGCGCAATATCCCCGTATCTTTTGCCAGGCGGATTCGCGGTAATAAAATGTATGGCGGTACGGACACTTATTTGCCGATTCGCGTTAATCAGGCCGGAATGATTCCGATTATTTTCGCCATTTCCATTGTTTTATTGCCATCTCTGGCTGGGCAATTTATGCAAAAATCAAGTGTGGCGTGGCTGGCGGGCGCTGGAGTAGAACTAATTAAAATATTTCAAAATCAATTTATTTACGGAATTATTTATTTTTTGCTGGTGGTTGCGTTTACCTATTTTTATACCAGTATTGTTTTTCATCCGCAACAAGTTTCCGAAAATTTACAAAAACAGGGCGGTTTTATCCCTGGCATTCGGCCGGGTCAATCTACTACTGAATTTTTAAGTTATACCAGTAATCGCATTATGTTGGCTGGCGCTTTATCGCTCGGCATTATCGCTGTTTTACCATTAATTACTAGTGGCGTTTTTAATACCACGACCTTTACGGTCGGCGGCGCGAGTTTATTAATCGTTGTCAGCGTGGTTTTAGAAACCATGCAACAGGTAGGCTCGCAATTAACCATGCGCGAGTACGAAGCCTAAATCGCCGCGATAAACACGAATAAAACTAATACCAACACGAATACAACCAAACCATTCGTTTAATTAGTGTAAATATTCGTTGAATTAGTGTTTAATCTATGACTGACCAAGAAAAACAAAAAATCAGCAAATTAAAGATTGCTTTTATTGGTCGTCCGGGCACGGGCAAGGGGACGCAGGTTGAAATTTTACATCAAGAAACTGGCTTGGTGCTCATCCCTTCGCCTGGAGATATTTATCGAACTCCAGAATTTCGAGCAACGCCGATTGGCAAAAAGGTTGCCGAGCTGGTAGATCGAGGAATCTTTGCTCCCAATGAAGTCACTAATCAGATAATGAAAGATAAATTTTTTTCTTTAACGAACAATAATCAAGATGGTTTCATATCTGAGGGATATCCTCGAACATTGCCACAAGCTGAATTTGCTGACAAAGAAATAGGAATAGATTGGTTAATTAATTTAGAGGTTCCCGAGACTCAATTGGTTGAGAGGTTATCTCAAAGGCGCGTTTGTCCACAATGTAAGAAAAATTATAATTTTATTACCAATCCGCCAAAAAACGATAGTCTTTGCGACGTTTGTCGGGTCCCCTTGGTCCTTCGAGACGATGATCGTCCAGAAGTTATTAAAAATAGATTTGTAGTTTATCATCAAACAGCTGAGCCGACTATTGAGCATTATCGCCAGCAGAATAAAATAATTGATATAAATGGCGATCGGCCCATTGAAGCGGTGGCTAAAGACGTTTTAGATGTTTTGTTGAGCAAAGTATAATCGCTAATCATAATTGCTAATCGTACTAATTCTATCCCGAATGACTACGAAATTACCAATCGTACCAATTCTATCGCGAATTACTACCAATAATTATTCGTAATTATTGGGGATAAGATATGTATGATTAGTAAGTCGTTATTCGTATGATTAGAGATTTAGATGCTATTAGTAGCAATAAGTATAATACATGATTTCTATTAAAACATCCGAAGAAATTAAAACGATGCGTCAGGCTGGCAAGCACCTGGCGCGCGTTTTACAAGTGGTGATTAAAGCGGTTCGGCCAGGTATTTCTACTTTGGAATTAGATCAATTGGCGGAAAAAATGATTTTAGGACTTGGAGCTGAACCGGCCTTCAAGAATTACGCGTCTGAAGGCTTAGATAAAAATGTTTATCCGGCGACTCTTTGCGCTTCGATTAATAGCGAGGTAGTGCATGGTGTTCCGATGGCCGATAAAATATTGGCCGACGGTGACATCCTCGGCCTTGACTGCGGGCTTAAATTAAATGGTTATTATTCTGATATGGCCGTGACCGTCGGGGTGGGCAAGATTAGCGCTGCGAATAAAAAATTATTACAGGTCACCAAAAAGGCGCTGAGCCTTGGCATCAAAGCAATTAAAGATGGTGTTTATTTGGGCGATGTTTCGGCGGCTATCCAAAAATATGTGGAGAAAAATGGTTTTAGCGTGGTGCGAAATTTAAGCGGTCATGGTATCGGTAAGGAGCTTCACGAAGAACCCAGTATCTTAAATTTTGGCCAACCTGGCACGGGTCCAATTTTAAAAGCGGGAATAACCTTGGCCATTGAGCCCATGGTTAATGCCGGCAGTTGGAAAGTAAAAACCGCTAGCGATGGTTGGACAATTATGACAATTGACGATGCTAATTCGGCGCACTTTGAGCATACGATTTTAGTTACCAAAAACGGCGCTGATATTTTGACGAAATAATTATTTGACATTTTATTTGGATTCGGCTATAATTTAATTAAATAAATCAAGGAGGTGAAGGTTGAACGAAATAGCCAGGCCTTTAAGACTTTTGTCGCCCACCATCAGGCGCTTAGTAGATGGTTTTATAATTACGGGTGGTCGATTTATTTCCCTGGTGGCTTATCAGGAGAAACTTCATCGACTTTTTCCTCAAATACCAAATGACACTGATGGGCAAAAGCTGATGGGGGCGCCGATTTTACCCCAACTTGGTTGTAAGGATACTATTGTGATTTCAATACCTCAAGTCAAAGAAGATTTAACTCAAGGCAATCTCGGTTTCCTGGAATATGCAACCGCTCACGAGATTAGTCACGTTATATTGGGGGAGTATAATGAGTGTGAATATGATTGGTCAAGGGGCTGTCCGCGATGTGTTGCTTGCGCTGACTCCGAAACATCGGCCGATCTTTTAGCGCTAGAACTCTTAGAAAAAGTGGCCGGTTGGAACTTATTACAACAGAGAATTCTGTATCAGGGGACGAGGAGAACATTCCCGGATATATATTCTCAATTGGGCTTTCCTGGATATTATGTTCAAATGGCTCTTTCTTGTGAGTCTGTCCAACGTTGTAATTTATCGCAATGTCCCAGAATATCTCAAGTGAGGGCTCGAGTTCGTCAACTGGAAATTAAATTAGGTTTATAAAATTATAATCCCCGAAAGGGGATTATTTTTTATGAATTGGTTAAAAGGCGTTAATCAATGGAACGGCACCAAAGAATTGCAATTAAAAATTGCGGTCATAAAAATATTAAATTAATATGAATTTTAACAGATTAATTAACCATGTCTAATTAATTAAGCTGAGGATTATCTATTCTAATGTTCTCAAGAACATCAGAATAGCTGCAGGGCGCTAAATAATTAATAGTGTAATTTTTATGATTAAAACCGGTCAGAGTTCTCATCAATTAGAGCGAATAGTAATCCTCACTAAATTCATTTGACAATTTAGAACTTTTTGATATAATAAAGCAAATAGGCCATCGTGGCGGAATTCCGAACAATCCCGCTAGGGCGGGACATATGGGGTTAGGTCCCGCATAACAGCTGGGCTGTCAACGGGACAGGCCAGCATACATTCATAATTAGGTGCCGCCGTGGCGGAACTGGTATACGCGTACGACTCAAAATCGTATGGGATTTATCCCGTGTCGGTTCGACCCCGACCGGCGGCATAGAAGAAACGAAAAAA
>Ga0268277_1002602_pt1 | contig 10190 bp, 12 predicted proteins | sample saktaG_5_FD_190132 | JGI IMG/M metagenome (GOLD analysis project Ga0268277, IMG submission 190132) | Saline water microbial communities from Sakinaw Lake, British Columbia, Canada - sak_2010_1_5_50m | ecosystem: Environmental > Aquatic > Non-marine Saline and Alkaline > Saline ...
CAAAGGAAATGTTCATATGGAATCTTTTAACGGCAGGTTCAAAGTTGAGAACCGTTTGATTTTCTGGGAACTGGATGATATTACAGAATTGAAAAAGGTTGTAGATAAGAGGATACGGTATTATAATTTTGTTCGCAGACATTCGACGCTTGGAAACAAGGCGCCGATAAAATATTTAAAAGAGAAGGGCAAATTATCCCTCTGAAATGTTAGCGAAAATTAGCCTCAAAACTGGTTCGAAAAATGGGGGTCATATCCATTAAAGGTCTTAACATTTTTTATTACTACGTTCTCACAACTATCTATAGAGAGCAAAGCATTGTTATACAAATGCGCATGCATTTCTTCTGGATAACTCGTATTCTCTGTTTTATTGCCATCAAATATACCTCCATCAATCTCAATGTTTGCTTGATTCTGCGCATAAAAAATGGCATGAGCAACACCGCCTGTCATCCTCAATGTGACATTTTTATCAATATTAATTTGTATATTACTTGGTATATATATTGTGTTCGTAAGCTTAATGATTATATTTGGAGGACCAACATATATTTCCCCCCCTTGATTTATTGTGTTTTGAAGTGCCACTGTATCATCTACAATGCCATCACCAGCAACACCATAATATTCTACTGATGCTGTTTGTTGAATTGCGGTACAATCTCCAATTACTACCAATGCTATTGCTATTAATAGCATATGTTGTTTCATTTTTTTCATAAAATTGAGAATATTATCAAGAGCCACAGTGATCCACTTAAAATCCAAATTCTTGCCTCCAGACCAATCAGCTCCAATGCAAACTGGCGTTCATACAACTCAAGATAATGGTCGATCAGCTCGTTAATCATGGGGCTGTCCTTGCTGCAAATCAACCGTTCGGTGAAATCCTTCCCATCGTTTCCAGGGAAAAAGTGGAAGGAGACCCCGGCAAAGTGATGATCATCCACATCCCTGTTCTCGACGATTTATGAAATACGATTTACTGTTACAACGGGGGTAAGTTCGTTTCCTTTTTCATGATGTTGAATATCTGCTTCAACCACATCATTTACGTACTGTGGTTCCGTGGCAATCGTCCTGGCCGCCTCCGGTCTCAGACCGGCCAGCCGGTCGATTTCGTATACTCCGTAGTAATACATGTCTATCTGCATTGTCTCTCCCTGTCCATAGTTAGTTCAACCCGGTCAGCAAAATCCCCTGGTTTTCTCCGTTGGAATGTTAGCCTGTTTTTGTTTATGAACGAACTCCCATGAAAATGATAGCCCAAATTCTTCCACTCCACTTAGCCGAACCTCTGCAAGAAAAGCCAGAAGCACACCATTTTTTCATACCCGCCTTGGTCACCAAATCGCTATAAAACTTTATGCCCACCCGCTTTCTCTCGATATCATTTCCCGGTTCCCCATAACCGTAGCGAAGATCGTGCGGCAAACAGCACTTGTAAGTGATGTCCTCCCAATCACAGCCCGTGAAAAAACCCATTACTTGATCCGGTAAGCCTGAGCATCCGTCGAACTTCCAATCCTTATACCTTTCTGGATCGGATTCAATACGTTCAATCAGATAATCCAGGCCGAAATATCGGCATAATTCCAAGGCTTCTTTTGTGGTTATTATATCGCCAATCTCAGGCAGGTTCATTGTTCCTCCCGCTTTGTCAACAGCCCTTTAACATATTCATAACTACCGCAAGGTGCGCTCTGGCATCGCCATATTTTCCAAATCCACTGCTCCTGGAAGCTTCCACAAAATTTTGGCGCCGGATCTATCCAGCACGGAGCTTAAAAGTGCCACGGTTTATCATATACTCAAAACCGCTATCCACCCACTTGCCGAATTCATCTTTGAATATCTTCTTGTGCTTCTTCCTGCCGCCAAAAATGCCAAAAGCCTTTTCAAGAATCGCAATAGCTCCGGCGATGATGCCTATTACAGTGCTGTTGATTGCCAGTTCTGTCATTGAGGTAAAGTCTCCATGTTTTTTCTGCCCCCGTTTGTGGACTATATGGCAGAAAAAGGCTGTATTAACGATAAGACCAGCAAGATAATTTTACTGAAAATCTATCAAATATTGATTCCAAAATTGTCCATCTCTCATCATCAGAATGCTGAGACAATTGATGTCGTCCTTTTTCTATCAAGTTTCTGCGAAGTTCAGGTTGATGTAATAAAGATAAAAGTTGATTAACTAATGACTGTGGATCCGATAAGTCCACCAGTAAAGCTGCGTCACCCACTTGTTCCCGCAGTCCAGGCAAATCGGAATAAATAACCGGAACTCCAAGCTGAAACGCTTCCAAAGGCGGCAGATTTGTTGTGCCAAAATAAGTCGGCATCACTAACGCAAGCGATTGCTTATAAAGGTAAGGCACTTCTTCATTGGGTACAAATCCAACATGCTTCACGAGATGTTTAATTCCCAACGATCCTGCAACTGCCATCACATGCTCCAGATTGCCCTTATCAGACCCGGAAAAAACCGCATGTAATTCAGTGTCATGTTTTTCTTTTAACAAGGCCATTGCCTTTAATATATACACATGGTTTTTGTGCGCCCAGAACTGAGCAGGATAATAGATATAGTCGCTATTAATTTGGTACTTCTTTTTAATATCCACAAAGTTTGCTTGATTGGTATTGTCATCCAACTGTGTTTCCGGAGCCGGGGAAAAGGGTAATATCTCCACTCTCTTAGGGTCTACTCCATAACGTCTGATAACATTTTCTTTCCCTAATTTAGAGTCTACAATAACTGCAACAGCTTTTGTCAGTGTATGTTGATATGTGATTTCTCTTGATTCAAAGACCCTATTCTCCCGTACTTCAGGAAATTCCATAAAATCACGATGACATAAATCCCACACAGTAAATATGTAATTATATTTATCAGTATAACGTGCACAGCCAGAAGGAGTAATAAAATAAATCAAATCAATATAACATTTGGACAGATATTTATCAAATGAATTTGCGACACGAATTTTTCTTAGGATTCTATGAAACAGGAGATGTCGGCTGCTGAACAGTAACAATATCTTACTCAGCAGTGATAGTTTAAGAAAATGTGCCTGAATGCCATAAGTAGATAGCATTTCTATATTAGAATGTAATGTCGTTATGAAGACAAATTGCCTTTTTTTACACTGTCTTTCATTTAGCAATAACAACATATTGAGGGCCTGCTGGTAACCACCGCCAACCAGGATATCCTGTTCTAAAATAACTGCAATTTTCATTTACTTGTTCTCCGCAATGAAACAAGCATTCCACGTACTGAAATCCAGTTCATTACAACTGAGCCATTCTTGACCATTTATCAAAGATAAACCAGATAACGCGAGTATCTGCTCAATTTCCGGTTTAAACAAATATCTCATCCTATGTGTCTCTTCTAACATTTCCACTTTACCGGTAGATTTCTCTTTTATGAACACCTGATAATGCACATCAGTCCTGTTCTCATTCGGGTACATCTCGGGCTCTGCTATACGGGTTATCTCAATTCTTTCGTCTTCAAGGCGCTTTGAAGTGGTCCAGTTGTCAAGACCAAATCTGAATCTTCTTTAAGGTGTATATCCTTTAACATGCCACAGCCATTTGCATCTGACGATAAGCATCGAAAGGTGTATCGTATTCCCCTAAGGATTGATGCAGTCTCTCTTGATTATATTTTCGAATAAATTCACCGATACTTTTTTTGCACTCCCAGACCGACTCATATGATTTTGTATAGACCTCCTCATACTTCAATGTCCGCCAGAATCTTTCTATGAAGATATTGTCGATCACCCGGCCTTTGCCGTCCATGCTGATTTTTATATTTTTCTCCTGGAGGATTGAGGAGAAGTCACGGCTTGTAAATTGGGCTCCCTGGTCAGTGTTAAAGTATTCCGGTCTTCCTCTCTTCAGAGCATCTTTTAAGGCATCGCAGCAGAAATTCGTCTCCTGAGTGTTGGAGATACGCCAGGAGACGATGTAACGGCTGTAAAGATCCATTACTGCCACCAGGTATACGAATCCATGCTTCAACCGAATGTAAGTGATGTCAGTCGCCCAAGCAATATCAGGCCTGTCTATTTCAACATCACGGAGAAGATAGGGATAAATCTGATGCTCCTTATCCGGAAAACTCAACCTTTTCCGGGGATAGATTGCCTCTACCCCGAGTATACGCATCAGAGTCCGGGCTTTGAGCCTTCCGACTTCAAATCCTCTCCGCCTAAGCTCCCGGCTCATCCTCCGACTCCCGTATATCGGGAAATCCATGTAGATCTTGTCCATCTCATCAAGAATCCTCTGATCCTTCTCACTCAATCCGATCCGTTCATAATAGAGAATCTCACACTGCCTCCGGATGCTCAATTCCTGATTATCCTTTTCCACAAACTCCCTCTTTACAGGCTCTGGAGCTTTTTGTACTTTTTTTTTTAGAAACTCAAGCTCTATGTTCTGCTTCCCGATCTTCTTGTACAACTCTTCGTTCAGTTCTTTAAGCTCCTTAATCTCAGGATCTTTCTTCTTTGAAAAAAGACTGGAAACATTCTCTAAGAGTTGTTTTTTCCATTTCGTTATCTGATTAGGATGGACCTCAAACTGACTGGCGATCTCCGAGATCGTCCGCTCTCCTTTGATTGCTTCCAATGCCACTCTCGCTTTAAAATTATCGTCGTAAGTTTTCCTCTTTCTCACAAGTATCCTCCTTATTATTTATATTGTAAGGAGATACACCTTAAATTGCGACCCATTTTGGTCTGAATCGACAAAACCATTATAGTTTGACTGTTTTGGTAAAATTCATCCTGACAATTAGAAAATTTACCTCCTTATTCTTAAAAATTAGGGCTAAGGTGCCTATTTGTCTATGTAGCTACCGAAATAGCCGGTACTATATCCAGGTTTGCCTTTTTTTCTTGAGAAAGAGCAAATTTCAGATGAAATTCATGATGAAAATTAGGGGTTTTTCCCCAGCCTCATAGTTCAAAAAACATTTTTTTCGAATAGAAAAATTAAAATGTATATCCTCTACTGGTATTTGTAAATAATTAAGTCATTCAATCTTTAATTAATTGAACGCAAGCAACACAATGAGCTGCCGCTGCTGAATCTGGCTCTAATGGGATAGGATTCTGAAATGGCTTATCATGATTATGCTGCCAATGCAATGCTATCCACTCTACATACTTACAATTTGCACAATCCTGAGAATTAGATACTTGCCATCCTTGTTTTATATAACGATAAAAGCTCTCAACAATGTTGATAGTTTTTCCGAAAGCTTCTTCTGAATTAGACAATAATTTTCTATCAAACTGCTGAAACATACCATAATGCTGATAAGTACCATAAGGTACAGTTAGAAACAAAGAGCCTCCTGGCTTAAGTATTCTACGTAATTCTCTCATAGCTAAAACATAATCTTCTGGATTGTTCTCATTATAAGCTTCATTATTGGCAAAAATAGTATTGTCTAAACCTATATGCTCGAGTACCGAAATACAAGCAATAGCGTCGTAATAATCATCCTTAATGGGTATGTCACGTAAATCGTTGTATATGTAAGAAATTCCATTTTGACAGAAATCATGCCCTTCAGGGACTAATGTCATTATGTGCAAATTACTATTTCTTAATATGGGTTGATTAATAATGTACCCATAATTTAATGTTGAGCCAGCATCTAAAATGTTCTTATCATCATATGATAGATTTGCAAAAAACCAAGGATACTCAATACAGCGTTCATCAAGCGAAAATCCGTAATTAGGAGGCAAGGGTTCACCACAACGAAAAGTTCTTAGCAGGGTTTTATCTGCTAAAGACTTAGCGATAAAGTCAGCTTGATAAGCATTATAGTCTCTTGACCATGGAACGCAACCATTTTTGAAGTATCTCTTCACATGAATTTTCTGTTTTTTACATAGAATATATTTAGCTAAATCAATAATAGCAGGAGGTGTGAAATTATTAATAAGTTGTTTCTTAGTCATATAGCAACTTCTTTTTCTAATAACACTTTTATCATTTTTTTAAAACTAACGCTAGGTTTCCATCCTGTCATTTTTCGCAACTTTGAAAAATCTCCTACTAAAGTTTTATTTGTTCCCTGTCAAGTCATTTAAAAATCTAACCCTGGTGTTCATCATCTTGTCATTTAAAATCTAACCATTGCCTAAAGCAATGAGCTTTCCTCCTTTATGAGTTCTAACATAAACCGTTATTCCAAAAACTTGAGCGATATCTTCCAGGGTTTCTTTCTCAGCCACAGAGAGTTTCTCTGGTTGAGAATTGGCCTTTCCCTCTTCCTTAGGAGGGTTGTAACGATAATGGGCCATTTCCCATATCTGCTGGAGTTTTTGATTAACCTTTTCAGAGAGGGAAAAAGGATCCATCCTTTCTCTAAAACTTCTAAGTTCCTCACACTTTTGTTTATTTATCTAGGTGATTTGAGGCAAGGAGTCTGTCCAAAGGGGTTTGGGGCTTATCATAGAGACGCTGTTTACGTGAGCCTTCGAATCGAATCATCTATAATCTAACCGTAGAGGTATCATCTTGTCCTTTAGAACCAACAATAATTGCAGTTTTCATTTTAAACGATCTCAATTTTGGGTAGCGGAAAAATAAATTTGCCTCCGTTTTTTAAGTATTCCTTTTCTCTTATTAAAAAGTTTTCCCTAAAATGCCATGGTAATGCTAAAAAGTAATCAGGTTTCATTGCCTTGGCTTCTTTCTCTGGAATAATTGGGATATTTGTATTGGGCGTATATAAGCCAAATTTATCTTCATTTACTTCAGCAATATATGGTATTTCTTTTTCGGTTAAACCGCAATATTGTAAAATGACATTACCTTTTGTGGACGCTCCATATCCAAAAATCGTCTTATTTTGATTCTTTAAGTCCTTTATCAAACTAAGAAGTTCTTTTCTATGTCTAATTATGTTATCTTGGAATTTCATGTATGGTTCTAATGTATGTAATTTTAGTTTAGTTTCATTTTTTAATATTTTATTAATCAAATCGGTAGATTCTTTTCTTTCTGATGTTTTTTTTGCAACAGTTAGTTTAAAACTTCCTCCATTTATATCGTTTAATTCAATGTCTAAAATCTTAAATCCTATTTTATCAAATATCCATTTAACTTGTTTCAATCCGTAGTATTCCAAATGTTCATGACAAATGGTATCGTACGCATTTCTCTTAATCATTAATGGCATATAACTTTGCTCCAAAACCCATATCCCATCATTATCTAATATTTCGTAAATTTGTTTAACAAAATCTAATGGGCTTTCTAAATCATAAAACATAGCAATGGAAGTAATTATTTTTGCCCGTTTATTTCCGAATTTATCTTTTATAACTCGCGATGTAAAAAATTCTGGTATTAATGTAATATTATGAGTATAATATTTTTGGAACTTTAAACCTGTTGGGTCTACTCCTACGAGTAAATACCTATTTTGAGGATACTGTTTCAATAAAGTACCATCATTACTCCCAATATCAATAATTAAATCATTTTGTTTTGGAGATACAGATTTAATACATTTATCAACAATATCCTTCAGGTGTGCAGTCATTGAACTATTTAACCCTGACCTGTACCCATAATTTTCTCCATACAATTCACTGTGATCATAAGAATGTCTTAATTGAAGAAGTTCGCAAAACTGCCCACTACCATCATCCATAGACAGCACCAGTTCTAATGGCCCTGTCGTTATTTTTTCTTTCTTACTTTTTGGAAAAACTCCTGTTAAACTTTGTTCTCCTAAATTAATGACTGATTTCAAGTTTGTACTACCAGAAATCCTACATCTTTCTATTTCTTTATACATATTATCTCCCTTTACCTTTAAACGATTTAAAGTTGTTGTACTACTAGTTATATTTCATTATCCAAATATTTTAAAATACCTTTTCCTTCTATCACTAATTGTTCAATATTGTATCTTGTATTAATTATTTTTTTTAAGTTATCGGCAATTTCTTTTCCAAAAGAAGGATTTTTAACTAAGCGAATAATTGCATCAGCAAAGTCATTTGGTTCATCTGCAATTAATATATCCTTTTCATGACTTACGGGAATTCCTTCTGCTCCAACTGTTGTTGTGACAATTGGAATACCACATACTCCTGATTCCAATATCTTAAATTTCGTTCCTGCTGCTTCAAACATTAAAGGTGGTATAGAAACATCTGCATGACATAAATATGGTAAGACAGATTGAACTTTTCCTATTATATCAATATTGTTATCTTTTATATCTGATAAAACATAATCTGATCCTATTCCGACTATATATAGATGTATTTCAGGTATTTCTTCCTTTACTATGGGAAATACTTCTTTAATAAACCATCTTGTCCCTTTATCCATTGGACTTTTATGCCCAAAAGATCCTGCGATATATATACATGGTTTTTTAAAATATTCTGGAGCTACAGGAAAATGTTTATAATTATCTAAATCAATCACATTCGAAAACATTTTTATTCTATCTGAATCTTTTGCCAATCTTCGGTAATAATCTGCATCAGTATCTACAACAGCAGTTGTTACATCACAAAAATTCACCCATTTTTTTTCTTCTCTTTGCTTTATTCTACCTTTCTTTTCTATTGCCTCTTTTCTCCTAGGATCAGTTTCAAAAGGCAGTTCTCTAAGTACAAAGTGCGACCAAACGCTATCAGTATCACAGACAACTTTTATATCTGGTCTTTTTTTCTTAATTTTATAAATCAAATCAAATGATATATTACCATAACCAAACCATATAATATCAATAGAGTGTCTATTGCAATATTTAATAATAAAACTTACATCAGGATTTAAAAATTTAATCTTCAATTTTTGGAGTTTGCGTAGGCATCTATAAAAGAAAAAATTAATCGCTGACGGTGAATAGAGAAAATTAACACAATATTTTTCATAAAACTTTTGGGCTTCTATTCCACCAATTAAATTAACCGGCACCCTTGAAATTATATGTAGCTCCGATATTCTGCTTAATGCTTTAATAGAATTCTCAATACGCAGCTTATTTCCTCCTGCTGCCGGGTGTTCCAAAATAGGAGTTGTAAACAAAACCTTATTCATTTTTCCCCCAATCTCCTAACTGGTCTTAACATATTCAGCTTCATACTCAGAGAAATTTAACTTAATATCCTGAATTTAATAACCTGCATTTTTTAGGCTAAGGTAAAACTATATTCACTATTTCTAAACTCATTAAGTAGTAGATACAGGACCTTTGATTCTATTAATACTTTTAAAACTTTCATTTCCCTCCAAATGTTCCCATCACTTGTTTTAAACTCCATCTAACAAAATCTTTCTTTATTATCCAGAAAGTTAATAGATAAAAAACGCCACCAATTGTTATACTCAAAATTAACCCGAACCAATTGTAAACGTTTACCACATTGGTAATACCAAAAACTATAAGTCCCATGAATACTGCTCCAATTAAAGGTATCTTAATAGAATTCCATAAATAAGTAAATGGCAGACGCAAAACTCTATTGATTACAAAAAAATGAAGAAATATACTAATTATAACAGCGCCAAATTTTGCCAAACAAAATACAAAAAGTCCATGGGGTGCAGCTAATATATAAACAGGAAGAAAATAAATGGCAGTTACTGCATAAAGTTTTGAATTTACATCTGGTCTGCCAATAGCTCTATATACCTCAGGATTGTGACCTACTAGCCAACTTAAAGCTTCTGGTATTGCCAAAATTGAAATAACAATCTCAACTCCCTGCCATTTTTGACTGAATACCACTGATGCAATTGGCTTTGCGAGTACAGCCAAACCAAAACCGATAGGTAAAGAAACAACTGCAATTAACTGAGTCAATTTAAGAAAAGAACTTTTCAATTCTGAAAGGTTAGATTGCAACCTAGAAAAAGATGAATAAACGATAGGCATGATCGGCCTAAAAAATGTACCAAATGACAGCATAAGAAATGTGACTCCAACACGATATGTTCCAAGTTTCTTCACTCCCAAAAAATGACCTAATACTATGGAATCTCCCCATATAATTAGCCAACCTAAGAATGCCTCCAGTACTACCCAACTGGAAAAACCTACTAACTCTTTTGCTAAAGTTATATTAAAATTCCATCTCGGCCGCCACGGATTCAATTTCCAAAAGAGAATAAGCTGGACTATT
>Ga0268277_1002605_pt1 | contig 10179 bp, 9 predicted proteins | sample saktaG_5_FD_190132 | JGI IMG/M metagenome (GOLD analysis project Ga0268277, IMG submission 190132) | Saline water microbial communities from Sakinaw Lake, British Columbia, Canada - sak_2010_1_5_50m | ecosystem: Environmental > Aquatic > Non-marine Saline and Alkaline > Saline ...
TATTTCTGCTTTTGTGGGTTTGGGCAGTATGGCCACAGAAGCCGTGGAGGTATGAATTCTGCCCGATTTCTCGGTGGTCGGTATTCTTTGGACTCTGTGAACTCCTGCTTCATACTGCATGTTCGAAAAAACGTTGCCGTCTTTGAGTTCGAAAGTGATTTCTTTGAATCCGGAGAGCTCGCTTTGTCTTGAGTCCAGAACTCTTTCTTTCCAGCCTTGTATAATGGCGTATTTTGAATACATCTTGAACAAATCTGCGGCAAAAAGAGCGGCTTCCTCGCCTCCCGTGCCGGCCCTGATTTCAATAATTACGGCCTTGGGCGATCCTTTGACTTCTTTCTCTTCCGATAAGAGTTTTTTTAATTCTTCTTCCAGCGCTTTTTCTTTTTCCTTCAATTGGCCGGTTTCGGCTTCGGCCAGGGAATAGAGTTCTTGGTCTTCCTGGGATTTCAGGATTCCCTTGTTTTCCTCGATTTTTTCCTTTAAATCCTGAATTTCCTTTTCCTTTTCAATGATTTTTTCAAGGAAAGTTTTTCTTTTGCTGAGTTCTTCAAACTTGTCCCAATTAGAAATCAACTCAGGGTCGCTGAGTTGATTGAGAAGTTCTTGGTACTCTTTTTTTACGGCTTCAAGTTCCAACATGAAAATACAGGGTTATTTCTTTCTTTTCTTCATTTCTTCCTTCCTTGCCAGTCTTTTCCTGAATTTTTGAACCTGGCCCATAGTGTCCAGCATTTTTTCTTTTCCGGTATAAAATGGATGGCACTGAGAGCAGATTTCAACCTCGATCAATTCCTTGCTGGCTCCAACTGTAAAAGTATTGCCGCAGGCGCATTGCGCCTTGGCATTCTCGTAATATTTAGGATGTATGTCTTGTTTTGGCATATATCTTATTATAATAATTTTTAACAAGAAAGCAAGAGGGTATTGTCTTGTTTTGTTTTTTGTGGTATATAAAAAAATATGGCGAAAACAAAGGTTTCAGAAAAAGATTTTAAAATTGATGCCGAGGAAATGGCTCAGGCCGGTCTTCATTTCGGCCACAAAACTTCGAAAATTCATCCCAGGATGAAGCCTTATTTGTTCGGTGCAAGAAACGGCGTTCATCTCATTGATCTTGAAAAAACGGCAGAAAAACTGAAGGAGGCCTTGAAGTTCATTCAGGAATTAATTTCAGAAGCAAAAACCTTGATTCTCATCGGAACCAAGATTCAGGTGAAAGAGGCGGTAAAGAACACGGCCGAAGAATGCGGCCTTCCCTATGTTGCTGAGCGCTGGCTTGGAGGGACCTTCACTAATTTCGAGGCCATCAAAAAAAGAGTGGACTATTTTAAGGATTTGGAAAACAAGAAAAATCAAGGAGAGTTGGAAAAATACACGAAAAAAGAAAGAGCTCAGATCGACAAAGAACTGGCGACTCTTCAATTGAAATTCGGCGGCATTAGGGCTTTAACCCAGTTGCCGGATGCCATTTTTGTCACAGACATGAGGAAAGACATTTTGGCTATAAAAGAAGCTAAAGCAAAGGGCATAAAAGTAGTGGCCATAAGCGACACCAATACTGACCCGGCACTGGTTGATTATTTCATACCCGCAAATGACGATGCCGTTTCATCTGTAAAATACATTTTGGACAAGGTCAAAGAAGCCATATTAAAAGCCAAACTTCCAAAGGAAGTGAAGGCGGAGAAGAAGACGGCAACAAAGTCCTCTCCTGCTGCCGAAATTGAAAAATAATGATAAGCATTGATCAAATTAAGGAATTAAGAGAACAAACGGCGGTATCCGTTTCGGAATGCAAAAAGGCCCTGGAAGAAGCAAAGGGCGACCCGGTAAAAGCCAAAGAAATTCTCAAGAAGTGGGGGAAAGATCTGGCGGGCAAAAAGACCGCCCGAGAGACGTACCAAGGAATAGTTGATGCTTATATCCATCCCAATAAAAAGGTAGGTGTTCTATTGGAGCTTGCCTGCGAGACTGATTTCGTGGCCAAATCCGGAGATTTTCAGAATCTGGCCCATGAATTATGTTTGCAGATTGCGGCCATGGGAGAGGAAATTCCTCTTTTGGAACAGCCCTGGATAAAGGATAATACGAAAACCGTGAAAAACCTGATCGATGAATATATCGCTAAGCTCGGAGAAAACATTACGGTAAAGAGGTTTATCAGGTATAATATATAAATGGTTATACTTGTCTCGCTAATCATATTTGCAGTCAGTTCCGTCGTCTTGGCCATAATTGTTTTCAGGAAGATTACCTCATTGGTTCAGCTTCCCGAAACCGTTCCCTCCCAAATAGACTGGCAGGACTTTCTTTCAAAAATAAGAACGCTGAAGATTTTCAAGGATTTTTCTTTTGAAATATTACTGCAGAAGATTCTTTCCAAGGTCAGAGTCTTAACCTTGAGAACGGACAACAAAACCTCTACCTGGCTTCAGAGATTGAGGGAAAAATCCCAGAAGAAGAAGTTTGCCGAAGACGACGATTACTGGAAGAAAGTTAGGAAATCCACAAAATTGTAATGCCGGGGTAGCTCAGTGGTAGAGCAACAGTTTTGTAAACTGTGGGTCGTGGGTTCGAGTCCCTCTCCCGGCTCTTGGAATTTAGGCCTTGACAAAAACTTTTTTAAGAATAAAATGAAAATCAGGAAAGAAGTTAAAAATATGGCAAAGAAGAAAACAAAAAAGAAGAAAAGCAGTTGTTGCTGCGGATAGCTGGAAAGAGAAAATAGAAGAGACGTGAAAAAGGTCAGGATTCTCTTCCTGATTTTTTAATCGGAATCGCAGGTGGAAGAACTTTGAAAATTAAATAGAGAGCTTCTGTCTATAGAAGCAAAGATGAAGATAAATCTTCATCACCTAACAGTTATTAGTTGTTTTAAGTTGTCCCGAAATATATTTTTTTTGAGAGTTTGATCCTGGCTCAGGATGAACGCTGGCGGCGTGGATAAGGCATGCAAGTCAAGGGGTACTGAAGTCGCAAGACTGAGGTATACCGGCAAACGGGTTAGTAACACGTAGATACCTGCCCCAATCTCGGGCATAACCAGTCGAAAGATTGGCTAATTCCCGATAGTCCCTGAAGTCGCAAGACTGAAGGGTAAAGGAGCAATCCGGAATGGGATGGGTCTGCGGCCTATCAGCTAGTTGGTGAGGTAATGGCTCACCAAGGCTATGACGGGTAGGCGAAGTGAGAGCTTGTTCGCCAACAATGGCACTGCGACACGGGCCATACTCCTACGGGAGGCAGCAGTCGAGAATGTTCGGCAATGGGCGAAAGCCTGACCGAGCGACGCCGCGTGCTTGAAGAAGCCCTTCGGGGTGTAAAAAGCTTTTCTCAGGGAGGAATCTTCGGATGACAGTACCTGAGGAATAAGGGGCTGCAAATCTCGTGCCAGCAGCAGCGGTAATACGAGAGCCCCAAGCGTTATCCGGATTTATTGGGCGTAAAGAGTCTGTAGGTGGTATGGAAAGTCTTCGGTTAAATACTTAGGGCTCAACCTTAAGGGTGCCGGGGAAACTTCCAAACTAGAGGGCGTTAAGGGCTGGTAGAACGGTCGGTGTAGGGGTGAAATCCGTTGATATCGACCGGAATCCTAAAAGCGAAGGCATCCAGCTGGGGCGACCCTGACACTGAGAGACGAAAGCGTGGGTAGCAAAAAGGATTAGATACCCTTGTAGTCCACGCCGTAAACGATGGACACTGGCTATTTGAAGTGTCGACCCTTCAAGTGGCGAAGCTAACGCGTTAAGTGTCCCGCCTGGGGAGTACGACGGCAACGTTAAAACTCAAAGGAATAGACGGGGCTTTACACAAGCGGTGGATCATGTGGCTCAATTCGACAACAAACGAAGAACCTTACCAGGGCTTGACACCCATTCGACGATTTGCCGAAAGGCAGATTTTCTCACAAGGACGAATGGGCAGGTGCTGCATGGTTGTCGTCAGCATGTGTTATGAAATGCACGCTTAAATGCGGTAACATGCGCAACCCCTACCCTATGTTTTAATTGTCATAGGGAACTGCCTGGGATGACCAGGAAGAAGGTGGGGATGACGCCAAATCAGCATGGCCCTTTGATGCCCTGGGCTGCACACATGATACAATGGGGCTGACAATGGGTTGCTAAGCGGTAACGCGGAGCTAATCCCACCAAACGGTCCCTCAGTTCGGATTGAGGTCTGCAACTCGACCTCATGAAGCTGGAATCGCTAGTAATCGCCAATCAGCTATGTGGCGATGAATATGTTCCTAAAGCTTGTACTCACCAATAAATGCGCCCGGCAGATATATAAACTAAAGAGTTAAAATCTCTTCCTCTATTGTCTAAATAGAGCGTAGTTGAAAGATAATCATTTTTTGTGAAGAAAATGGTGAAGGATCTGAAAACAAATAGTAGTCCGAATTATTAAAGAGCAATCGATCCATGACTGGGTGGTGAGCATGGAGAAGATTATTTTACAAGCTCAATTCGGAATGCTAGGAATAGCTTATTTATTGACCCGGGGAGATCTGATGTAGTATAATGAAACTAACGCTGCGTCAGAAGTCAGCTAGACTATAGTACCTGCTAAAAATTAAATATTTTAGCGGGGAAGGGTCTTCTCTAATGTTATGTTAAATTCTAATTACATTGTTGGTTTAGTAGATGGTGAAGGTAGTTTTACTGTCTATATTAAGAATCCAAATTCAAAAGAGAGTATAAAAAGAAGAGTTAAAGCAGAACCTAGATTCTACTTAAAACTTGTTGAGAAAGATAAAAGTATTCTTTATGAATTAAAAAGATTCTTTGATTGCGGAAATGTTTATTTTCAGAAAGATAAAAGAAAGAATCATCAAGATTGTTATCGTTACGAAGTAGCAAAAAGAAATGATTTAGAGGAAATTATTATTCCATTCTTTAAGAAAAATCGATTGAGAATAGTGTCAAAAAGGAAAGATTTCGAAATTTTCTGTAAAATAATGAAAAGAATTATGAAAGGAGAACATCTAACTAAATCAGGATTAAAGAATTTATATCAACTTAAACAAAAAATGCATTAGAGCTCGCTGTATGCGGGAAATCCGCACGTACAGTGGGAACGTCAATGTTGAGTTTCCAACAAACATTCGCCCGTCACACCAAGAGAGCTGGCAATACCCGAAATCCCTTGCAAGAGGGCCTAAGGTAAGGTCAGTAATAAGGGTGAAGTCGTAACAAGGCATCCGTAGCGGAAGCTGTGGATGGATCATTTAATTTATTACAATTTCTTTGAAATTGTAGTGTCGATGAAAGTTGAAGTCTGGAATTTGGATTTTAACTTTAAAGGTGTTAATCTTTGTACCTAAAAGGAAGATTTTCGAGGCAGCTCTAATAAACTAATAATTATGCAAAAAACAAGCTTATGCTTGTTTTTTGTTTTGGAATTTGCTATTATTTTAACGTGAATCCTTATAGACTTTTTTCGAAAATTTACAAAAAAGCGGCTGAACAAATGTGTTTTGAATGTCAGAATTTTATTGAAAGAGGTTCAAAAATTTTAGACTTAGGCTGCGGTTCGGGAATTATTGCGAAATCATTCCAGGATTTTTTTCAAGCTGAAATATTGGGAGTTGACATTAGAGATAATAGAATTTATCCTATTCCTTTTAAAATTATTGATGGAAAATCTCTTCCTTTTTCTGAAAATTCTTTTGATGTAGTTTTAATAAATTATGTTTTGCACCACTCCGGAGATCCTATTTCTCTTTTGAAAGAAGCTAAAAGAGTTAGTCGAAATAAAATTATTATTTACGAAGATTTACCCGAGGGATTTTTGTCAAAACTGAGGTGTAAAATTCACGGAGCTTCTTTTAATAGTTTTTTCAAAATTAAAAATCAAGCTTCTTTTAAAACAGAAAGACAGTGGGAGGAAGTTTTTAGAAATATTGGATTAAAAATTATTTTTAAGAAAGAGGCAAATAGTTTTTTAATAAAAAAAGGATTATTTATTTTGCGCGTATAGCTCAGCTGGTTAGAGCGCGTCACTGATAATGACGAGGTCCGTGGTTCGAGTCCACGTACGCGCACTGTTTATTCGGAACCTGTAATTTATCAGGGTCCATAATTTATTATGTATATTAAAGGAGTCGGAATGACAAAATTTGATTATTCTGATAAACCATGGTGGCAGTTTGCTTTTGAAGCTGCTATGGAGGCATTAGAGTCGGCTAATATGAAAATTTCCGACATCGATGCAATTGTTTTAAGTGCTATTTCCAGTGCTGCTGGGGGAGAACATCAAACTCATAAAGTTTCTTTGCTTTCTGATTTGTTTAAAACTAGTGTGCCTATAATCGAACTCTCCTCGGTTTGCGGCGGTGGTGGAGTTGCAGCTTGGGTATCTCAACGCCTCGGTCTTAAAAATATTTTAACTGTTAGCGGTGAAAAGTTGGTTGAAAATCGCAGTGAGATTACCGTAGATTGGATTTTATCAGCAGCCGAAAGGGTAATTGAACAGCCCGAAGGGATGCTTTTCCCTCCGCAAAATGCTTTAGTTGCTCAACAGTACATGAAAAAATATGGAGCCACGGAAGATGATTTGGCTTTAATCGCTTATAAAAACCACCAAAACGCAGTCTTAAATCCAAAAGCTTATTATTATAAGCGGTCGGTTTCCCTTGAAGAAATTAAAAAATCTCCGGTTGTTGCTTCACCTTTAAGACTTTTTGATTGTTCTCTTTCGGTAAATGGTGGGGCAGCAGTAATTTTTTCTAAGGAGAAAAGCGATATTGAAGTTGTCGGTTCCGGTTTTGCCACTGATTATCTTTTAACTTTTGGAAGGAAGGACATCACCCATTTCAAAGCGACTCAAATCGCTGCAAAGCAAGCCTTTCAACAGGCGGGATTGAAACCGACAGATATTGATGTTGCTGAAATTCATGATGCCTTTACTTCTGTAGAATTATTCTCTTATGAAGATTTAGGTTTTGCTGCTTTAGGAGAGGGGCCAAAGTTGATAAGGTCTGGTAAAGTGAATTTAGACGGCGAGCTGCCGATTAATCCGTCTGGTGGGCTTAAAGCTAAAGGCCATCCCATTTCCGTTACCGGACTTGCTCAAATCTATGAAATAGTAAATCAGCTTCAAGGAAAATGTGGAGAGCGCCAGATACGAAATGCCAGAATTGGACTTTGCCATAATATTGGTGGAGCCGGTGGTAGCTGCACAGTCCATATACTTAAAAAATCTTAACAATTGAATTTTTTAAGAATTTCTTTAAAATTCTTTTTTATTTTTTGAGAAACTACAATTGCGCAAATTCCCTTATTAGGAAAGCCGTAAATTACAATAGTTTTTAATGAGGAGAGCAGTATGCAAGGAATCACTAAAAGGTCTTCCTCTCCTTCAATAAATACGTTTTTGTTTTCTCTAATTGCTTTTCGCAGTATTGACCAGACTTTTGCTTGAATTGTTCCGGATGGGTTTTTGCAACTTAGGGAGAATTTTAAGATTTTTTTGATTTTTTTCCTTTTTATTTTCCCGTCAAAAATTTTAATATCGGAAAAAAAAACCGAAGAGCAATAATCTCCAACAGTGATTATTTTTTTAACTTTCTTTTTACTTAGAAAATATTTAAGCTTTTTATTAATTTCTTTTTTTGTTCCCAAAATCGGAGTTCCAAAGGGTTTTTTAAGTTCTTGATAAAGCTTACTAGTTAAATAGTATGTTTTCATAATTTATTCAGCAGTATTAATTATATCAAACCTCTTTCTAAATTCCCAGGTTTATCGTATAATCTTTAATATAATTTAATATGTTCTATCAGTGTCCAAATTGCCAGAAAGTCTGGCAATATCCAATTAAAAAATGCCCGGATTGTTTTTTAGAACTGAAAAGAATTACAACTTCAAAGGTTAAAGTTATTGGCGTGTCGAAGGTAGCCATCCCAACTCTTTTACATCCCAAAATCCCTTATTTTGTTTTAGTATTGGAAGACGAAAATGGCAATAGATGGGCTTACAAAACTTTTAAGGAATATAAAATTGGTGATGAATTTAAAACGGAAGCCAGTCAAGATAAAAATGCCGTAGCTATCTGGCGGGTTAAATACGATGCCTTGGAAGCAATTGAAAAAGTAGTTGATTTAATCGGGGGGATAACTGTTGACCAGAATTCTAAGATTCTTATTTTGCCAACATTGCTTTCTCCGAAACATCCTTATTTTGCCGAAAATACTAATCCTAGGATTTTAGAAGGTTTAATTAAATTTCTGATTCAGAAAGGAGTTAAAGTTGAAAATATTAAAGTTGCTGCTCAAAATTTTAATGAAATACCGATTGAAGTTGCGGCTCAAAAATCTGGATTGCTTGAAATTTGCATTAAGACAAAAATTATTCCTTTAGATATGACTAAAACAAATTTTGTTAAGAAAACCGAGGGAGATCTTGTTTTTGAGATTTCAGAAGAGGTTTTTAAACAAGATTTAGTGATAAATCTTCCAGCTTTAAAACTTGATTGGAAATTAGGGATAAAAGGAGCGAGAGAAAATTCATTGAAATTTCTGAAAAAAGAATCATATTTTTCTTTAAAATATCTTTATGATCAAAAAGAACTTATGGAAAAGATTCAAAAAGTTTTGCCAAACTATTTAACTATAGCTGACGGGACGGTTATTCAAAAGCAGGATAAATACACGAGCTTTTTGGGAATAATACTGGCTAGTTTTAATCCTTGGGGTTTGGATCGGATTTTTGCTGAAATTGTTATTCCAGACTCATTACCTTCTTATTTACAATCCGAACTTGATAATATCCCTATAGTCGGAAGGGAAATTAAAGAGATTCAATGCCAGCTTTAATATTCTAATTATTAAAAAATTAATTCGCCATCCATTAATTGGCGGAATAAACAAAAACTATGTTTAAAAATAAAGTCATTTTAATCACTGGTTCTTCTCAAGGCATTGGCAGGACGATAGCTTTAAAGTTTGCTTCTCTTGAGGCAAAAATAGCTTTGAACGATATTCACTTCCAGAAATCAATTTTAGAAGAAGTTAAACATGAAATTCAACAACAGGGTGGGCAGGCAAATTGTTTTTTAGCTGATGTTTCAAAATATGAGGAGGTGGAAAAAATGCTTGAGGAAATTAAAAAAGAATTTGGTGGATTAGATATTTTAGTAAACAACGCCGGGATTTGCCAAGATAAAACTTTAGCAAAAATGTCAATTCAAGAATGGCAAAAAGTTATTGATATAGATTTAACTGGTGTTTTCAATTGCTCAAAAGCCGCTTTGTCTTTAATTGTGCCGAATCAAGGGAAAATTATTAATATTTCTTCGGTAGTAGGCCAGCGCGGAAATTTCGGTCAAACTAATTATGCTGCTGCTAAAGCAGGGATAATCGGCTTTACTAAATCTTTGGCTAAAGAAGTAGGAAAATTTGGAGTAACGGTTAATGCTATTGCCCCCGGCTTTATTGAAACCAAGCTTACTGAAAATTTGCCGGAAGAATTAAAGATAACCATTAAAAAACTTACCTCCTTGGGCAGGCTTGGAACGCCGGAGGAAGTAGCTGATTTGATTGTTTTTTTAGCTTCGGAAAAAGCCAGTTTTATTACCGGAACAGTTGTTAATATTGACGGAGGATTAGCAATTTAAAATTATGCTTTTAAACAAAGAACAGATAAAAGAAATAATTCCCTACGATGAGCCATTTTTATGGGTAGATGAAATAGAAAGTATTGAAGGCAATACTATTATTGGCTATAAACAAACTTTTTCAAAAGACCCATATTTTAAAGGTCATTTTGTTGATTTTAAAATTATGCCCGGGGTATTGGTTGTTGAAGGACTGGCTCAAACCGGAACTATCCTTTTAAGAAAAAGAATAGGTAAGGATCATAAACAAAAACATCTTTTGGCATATCAGGTTAGAAGTGCATTTTTTTACAAGTTAATTCTTCCTGGAGATAAAATACGATATAAAGTTGAACTTTTAGGATTTTATGGTTTCAAAATAGCTAATTTTAAGGGAGAGGCTTTTGTTGGAGATGAAAAAAAATGTGAGGTAAGATTTACAGTTGCTGTTGTAGATAAAAACGAACTTGAAAAAAAAGGAGCAGAAGCAGAACAAAAAGAATCTCTGCCTCAAACTAAATTGCCCCCTTTAAAAGTCGGGAATATCGTAGTCAGAATTCCGATAATTCAAGGAGGAATGGC
>Ga0268277_1002606_pt1 | contig 10173 bp, 8 predicted proteins | sample saktaG_5_FD_190132 | JGI IMG/M metagenome (GOLD analysis project Ga0268277, IMG submission 190132) | Saline water microbial communities from Sakinaw Lake, British Columbia, Canada - sak_2010_1_5_50m | ecosystem: Environmental > Aquatic > Non-marine Saline and Alkaline > Saline ...
GAGGAAGATGACCTGGAAAGCGTGCTCGCCGAACGGCACGCGGTCGGACCAGCGCATGGTCTGTTCGACCTCGCCGTGTTCGCCCCGCCGCCGACAGAACCGGACGTTGGCCGGGCTCATCATCATGATCTGGACGGCCTCATCCCATGCCGTCGGCTGCCACACGACGGCGAGCCCGTGGCGGACGCGATTGGCGAACACCCTGCTCTTGATCCCTCCGGGCGTCCCCTACTGGGAGGACATACTGCCGGACATGCACGATCCCTCCGAGATGGCCTGGGTGAAATTCGTCGGCGGCGACACGGCGGTCCGCGGTCTGATCCCGCCGGGCAGGCGCTATGCGCGCTTCCTGGATCCGGAGCGGCTGGCGGGCGGCTTATTGAAAGAGATCGTGACGATCTATCATGAGCGCGGGCAGCGCGGCTTCTGGCGGGCGCAGTCGGCGTTCTGCCTGTTGCTTTCCCGGCTGCAGGAGAGCGAGCCGGTGGCAGGCGACGAGGAAGCCACCCGCCGGATTGGAGCGCCCTCTGCCGCCGCGCCCCCGACCGGTCTGGTTCAGCGGGTGAACGCGTATCTCCCGCAATGCATCGCCGGCCCTCTCAAGCTTGCGGACCTGGCGCGCCATCTGAACGTTTCGGTCTCGCTCCTCTCCCACCGCTATCGGGAGAAGACCGGGGAAACGCCGCGACGTCATCTGCTGCGACTGCGCCTGGACCAGGCCAAGACCATGCTCGTCACCGGCTATGCCCTCAAGGAAATCGCCGACGCCACGGGATTCGCGAATGCCTTTCATCTTTCGCGGACCTTCAAACGGCTCGAAGGCCTATCGCCGCGGGACTATCTGCGCAACCATGGAACTGGCGGGAGCAACTACGCGGCGAACAGAAAGCCGTAGAGGAAATCGACGGGAGGTGTATCCAAGGTGCATTCGACCGGGCAACTTACTGCACCTCTCTTGTCGGCCACTTTTGGTGGACGATAACGGGCGACGAGAGCGGTGGACGATTATTCTGCTCTCCCCGTCAACCGTAATCGTCGCCGTAATCGTCGACCGATTTCACTCTCATCAGCCTGTAGGGCCGCAGCATCTTGGCCTGCTCCTGTCTCTTGTCTGCCACTTCGGTTGACGACTTTACTCGTCTATTGAGTATTTTTACTCACTCACTGAGTATTCTTGACAAGCCCGATCTGAAAATGTGATACTCTCCGGCATGCAACAGAAAGCCAGAAAGCTGTTTCAACGAGGCATTGTCAACGACCTCGAATCGGCCATTCGCCACCCACGTCAATTGATTCAAGTCATCGTCGGGCCACGCCAGGTGGGAAAGACAACTGCGGTCTCGCAGTTGCTGCAACGCATGGGATGGCCCAGTCATATCGCGGCTGCCGACACGGCGCTGCCGCCGGGGCCGGAGTGGATCGAGACGCACTGGAGCATGGCCGCCGCGCTGCCTGCCACGACCGAGGCGCCGGCCATTCTCGTCCTTGACGAAATTCAGAAGGTGCGCGGGTGGAGCGAAGTCGTGAAACGGTTGTGGGACGAATCCATCCGCGCCGGAGGCCCTCTGCATGTCATCCTCCTGGGGTCTTCCGCGCTACTGCTGCAGCGAGGCCTTGCAGAGAGTCTGGCCGGCCGTTTCTTCCTGCACCGCTGTCCCCACTGGAACTGGACGGAATGCCGCCAGGCGTTCGGATGGGAACTAGACCGGTGGCTGTATTTTGGCGGATATCCAGGGGCAGCCCCGTTCGCCGACGACGAGACCCTGTGGAAGCGCTATGTGGCGGACAGTCTCGTGGAGCCTGCCATCGCGCGGGACGTCCTGCAACTGCAGACGGTTCACAAGCCGTCGCTGCTGCGCCATCTCTTCGCCTTCGCCGCCGCATATCCGGCACAGTTCGTGTCGTACAACAAAATGCTCGGCCAGCTCCAGGATGCCGGCAACACCACAACCATCGCCCACTATCTGAAGCTGCTGGGGACCGCCTTTCTCGTCAGCGGACTGGAACTCTATTCCGCCGGTCGCGGCACCCACTGCGGCAGCAGCCCGAAACTGGTGCTTCGGAATTCCGCCCTGATCCATGCGTTGTCACGTCTCTCGTTTGCCGAGGCGCGCGGTGATGGAGCGTGGTGGGGTCGGGTAGTCGAAAATGCCGTGGGCGCGCATCTCCTCAACTACCTGCCAGAGCCGACCTGGAGCGTGACGTATTGGCGCGATGGCCAAAAGGAAGTGGATTATGTCGTCACGCAAGGCCAAGAGGTCTGGGCGGTTGAGGTGAAAAGCGGCCGGACCGGGCGATTGAGCGGCCTGGCCGCCTTTCGCGCCCGCTACCCCCATGCGCATGCTCTGGTAGTGGGCAGCGATGGCATCCCCCTCCAAGACTTCTTCGCACGACCGCCAGCCGACTTCTTCACCAGCCACCACACGAAGACAGCATGATGGACGATTCAGAAATCGCTCCTCGTAGACCGTACTCGTCGCCGTAATCGTCAACCGATCTCCCGTCGTCTTGCAATCTCAAGTCTTAATCTCGGGTCTTAATCTCCGGTCATAATCTGTCCCTCTTCCGAAAAGACAAAGACCTGAGATTAAGACCTGAGACCAAGATCCTGTCGCTATGCACTTCGCATGATCGTCTCCCGGCGGCATTCCGCGCCGTTTTCAAACCTTTTCGGTTGACGACTACGGCGACGACACCGGTGAACGATTCAGAAACCTCTCCTCGTCAACCGTAATCGTCGCCGTAATCGTCGACCGATCTCCCATCATTGTCGTAATCGTTGTCGTAATCTTTGTCGACAACGATTAAGACAACGATTTCGACAAAGATGATCAGCTCATGGCGCCCCCCGCGCCATATCCGTCAGCACATACCAGTTCAAGGCCGTCCCGTTCTCAATCCCCAGCTTGACATCCGGATTGGTCAGCGACTCCTTGGTGAACACCCCCAGCGCCAGCTTCGTCCCCTTCGCGTTCTTGGGAAAGGCGAACTCAGCCGCTTGCTCGATCGTCTCGCCGGGTTTCCAAGCGAACGGATGCACGCCTTTCAGGGTCACGGTGCTGAGGACATTCGAGGCGTTGTCCATCAGGGCCACTTTAACCACCGCGCGGTGCCCCTTGATGTAGATCGGCGCCACGCCGTCATTCCGCATCCGGAAGCTGAGCTTCCCGATGATGCCGTTGGCGAGATCCGCGGGGTAGGACGCCAGTGTCAGCTTGAACCAGTACCCCATCTTGTTCTGCCATTCGTCCACCAGCGGCCCGGCGTCGTTCAGGAAGGTGTCGGCATCATTGCCATTCCACTCCCCCAAAGGCTGATAGCTGTACTTTGAGCCGTTGATCTGGCCGGCCAGCTTGTCGTGGCTCCAGATCTCCTGGGTCCATCCCTTGCCCTGCTTGAGCGCCGTATAGGGAAATGACCATTCCGCCACGGCCGGGCCGTGATTGAGAAACGACAGGCAGGTGTTCCAACGGCCTGGAGTTTCCGAAGAGTCCTCCCGTGCCCCGAATTTGCAGGTGTCCCGCGCGTAGAGCCCATACCCGCCAGCCTGCATCCCCGTGCCGCCGGAAATCGGCACGCTGATCTGCGTCTGGTCGAAGCCTGTCCACTGATCGAGATACTGCCGCAGGATCGCTTCACTGGGAGCTTTGCCGACACATCCGTATAAGTGCCACTCGCCCCAGTTGCCGTAGGTGCGGCAATCAATGAATTCGATGTTGGGGTTGCCGTTGTAGCGCGTCGTGAGCGCGGCGACAAATTGCCCCATCTTGTTCGTGAATACCGGATCATCCCATACCGGTTCCTTGTAGTTGCCGTCTCCAAGGAACTTCGCTCCAGCGTCCGCCAACCACGGCGGCATGCCTCGCCGGTCCGTTGACGAATTGACACAGACCGTCATCACCCCGAACGCGAACCGCTTGCCCCGTTTCACACACTTGGCTAGATCGTTATCGATCACGGACCAATTGAACTGGTTATCGTTTGTGTGGATGTCCTTCCACATGTAGCGCGCATACCCGACCGACGCCTTGGCCCAGGCTGCGGTGCTCGCGCTGGAGAACGACGAGTAGATGATCCACCCCTTCCCCGGATTCAGGAGATAGGCCTGATTCTCTTTCGGAACGACGCTAACATCCGCGGATAAACCGTTCATCGCGAAACCTCCCATAAGTGCAACCAACATAACCAGTACATTTCGACGCCGGATCAACATATGCATGCCTGTTTGCCTTTCGTGATCCTGTCAATCGGTGGACGCGTACGGCGACGACACCGGTGGACGATTCTGAAGCCTCTCCCCGTTAACCGGTGTCGTCGCCGTAATCGTCAACCGACTTCGTTCTGCTAAACATTCACACGTCCTTACCGTTTCTTCTGCACCGTCCGCGTCTCCGCGAGGCGGCCGATCTCTTCTGGGCTCAGAACATAGCTATACACGCGCACATCATCCAGTTCGCCGTGCAGGGGGCAATCGCCACTCGTCATGGCGCCCAGCCGTAGCGGTCGGCGTCGTCCATCCCTTTTCGGACTTGCTCGGGCATGAAGGCAAAGCCGTGGTAAACCGCGTTGACTCCGAGAAAGTCCTTCTGAATCGGCTCGTCCAGAGAGACTCCGACCTCATCCGGCCCCGGCGCGGTGGGCGTCGCCGGACTCTGTGCCATGGCCGCAGCAGCACAGGATAGAACAAGAAATAGACCAACCGCCATCGATTGAAAATGTTTCCACAAACTCATGCATGTACCTCCTTCGACTCCACCCGCAACATCACCCCATCACCCGCCCCTTGCCGTAGCGATATTCGGTCAGCCGCGCTCTTATAATTCGTATCAGCCATGTCTTTCGCTCTTTTCCTTCGATCTATACCTCGCAGCACTGCTTCTCTTTACGCCAGTAAGCTGCCGTTCGATAAGATCGGCCTCCACGGCACCGCCACCTTTCCCGCCTATCAGGAACGTCTTCAGTTCAAACGCGCCAAGCCGCACCCTGGTCTTTACATCCAACGGAGGAATGCTCAATCGCCTCGTGCGCGCGGAAGCCGATGCATTGAACAGGCGCACAATCCAGCCGGCGCCATCCTCCGCCTGTTTCATGGCCTGAAGCTGCACGACGGGATCGTCGACCCGCGCGCCTGGCTGCGGCGGTTCCCCGTGGCCGGACGGGAAGAACGAGAGCGACATCGGCTTCTGGTTCAGCGCCAGCGCTTCCCGCCCGATGGCCGTCAGGCGCTCATCCAGTCCCGAGGCGTTGACGCGGAACGTGTACAGCCTCTCGCCCTGATCGATGCGCGGCAGGAAGCGGTCCTGCGGCACGATCGGCCGCTCGCTGATCGGATGGCCGCAGTACGCCGGCGACCGCAGCAGCGACAGGCGCAGCTCGCCATTCTTGCAGTCCGACCCGTAGAGCCCGTCATTGGCCACGCTCAGCGCGAGGCGCCGCGCGTCATCCGCCACCATCAGCCAGTGCTGGGACACCCATTCGTCGCCAGTCACCGGCAGACTCTCGATGCCGCAGGCGACCTGGCCGAGACAGCGGCTTCCTGACAGGCGCGTGGGCACGCTCCACTTCAGCATGCGGTTCTTCTCGTTCCAGAAAACGCGCATCTGGATCTCCATCTCCGTGCCGTGCTTCGGCAGCTTGTACGTCTGCACCGCGAACGAGTTCCTGAAGCCGAAAACGGCTTCGATCACCAGGCGGACCGGTCCGTCCTCAATCACCCGGACGGACGCGATCACATTTTCCGGCCGCAGCCCGGAGAACCGGCTTCCTTCCTCGGGCGAAAGCAGAGAGAACTCGCCGTCCTCTTCGCGGTACTGCCTGACCAGCATGCCCCAGGGATCTTCGTTGTCTTTCATGACCAGCAGGCGGAAAGCGCCGGGTTGCAGATAGTCCACGCCGCCCACGGCATAGCGCGTCAGCCATCCGGTCGCCGCGTCGATCGCGACCTGCATGACGCCGTTGTCGAAACGGATCTTGCCGTCCACGGTTCGCTGCCGTGGCGTGGGACGTGCCGGCGCCACTTCCAGCCGGCAGTCGAACCGGTTCATGGTCGCTGGCGCAAGTTCCGCCGCAAACACGATGCGTTTGCGGAAATCCGCGTTCAGGTTGCTGTTTTCCTTCTCGATCTGGGAAGGCAGTTCCCGGCCGTTCTGGAACGCTTTGCCCAGCGTGAACTGCTCCTTGAAACTGAAGTCGGCCAGCCCGAACTCGCATTCCCAGGTGCCCGTGACCGGCCAGGGATGCGGGTTGTAGATCAGGATCGGGATCTCGCCGTCGGCAGCCGGAGGCTGGCCGGCCGCCAGTGCGAAGAAGGCGCGCGCCTTTTGTCGCGAGAGGATTTCGAGGCCGTGGTCGAGCAGGCGCAGCCCGGCTTCCTCCACGTTCTGCACGGAACTGCCTGGCAGGATGTCGTGGAACTGAGCCGTGGCCAGGTCCCGCATCACCGCGCGGAGATCGTCGCCCGGATAGCGTAGCCGGTCCTGCATGGCGGCGGTGGCCAGCATCGTCTCGGTGGCGTACAGTTCGTTTTCGAGCAGGCGGTGCTTCTGCTTGATCCGCACCTGGGAGGTGTAGCAACCAACCATAACGGAATTGAGATCGCGCTCCACACGCGGCAAGGTCACCCCCGAGGCGCGCAAGGCATCGAAGAACGCTTCGGGCGTCGAGTGCTTGATCTCGCAGTCGGTCGTGGCGGCGATATACGCGTCCAGGTCCTCGACATCCTTTCGGGACGGACCGCCGCCATGGTTGCCGACGCCCCACAGGCGCATGGTCACCGGCCGCCCGCGCCGGAACTGTTCCTTGACCTCCCGCACCTTTTCGGCGGCCTGACCCAGCGGGGTGCTGTACCAGCACTCGTCCCTCTTGACGATGATCTCGGACCCGTCGTAGCCGACCCAAATGAATTCGGGAGGCGGTTGCGGGTTGTCGCCTAGGCGCAAGGCGATGTAACTGTCATATCCGCCCTTACGGAGAATCTGGACCAGCCCGCGGGTGTGGCCGAAAGAATCGAAGTTGATCGCCGTGCGCGGTTCCACCCCGAACTTCTCCAGGAACCATCGTTTACCGAGCAGCATCTGGCGCACGAACGATTCGCCGCACGGCATGTTACAGTCGGGCTGGAGATACCACCCGCCCATGATGTGCCAGCGTCCGGCCTTGACCAGCCGTCGGATACGCTTGAACAGCTCCGGCTCGAACGACTCGACCCACTGATAGAGGATGACTTCGTTGTGACAGAAGATGAACGCGTCGGAAAGGTCGCAGCAATCCGCCGCCGTGCGGAACGTGGAAACCGCCGCGGCTGCGCCCTCCTCCCACTCCCATTGCCAGTACGGATCAAGGTGGGCGTTGCAGATAAGATGTAGCTGGGGCTTGTCAGTCGGTTTACGCGTGTTTCTCATCAATCCGCACCTCTCGCCGAATTCACGCGCGCGCCGGCCTGATCACGCACACCACAACCTGTTCCTGCCACACCCCGGGTGGCCGCCGGGCCGTTGTCCACGCCTTCGCGTCCGACCGGCAGACCGCACAACCGCGCGAGCCAGAAGCGCTCCGCAGTCGGATCAAAAATAGTTCCACAGTCCCAAATCGTGGTCATTACATCGTTAGCCATGTTCTTCTTCCTAGCCACGCGGCAGCAACCGGAGCGGATTGCGCACCAGTATCTGCAAAACCTCCTCGTCGGTCAATCCAAATTCCTTCCACTTGGGCAAGACCTGTTCAAAGAGATAAACGTATGGCGGAAGCGGCATCCACGAACAGGGCGTGAAAGGCCCGGCGACGTTGTCAAAAGCCCAGTCCAAGCCGAGTGTGAGCCGGTCTCCAAAACCGGCATCGAAGAGGCGGCGAATGGCGTCCACCACCGCGCGCCAGTAGGCATCGTTGCCTTCCGCCTGCAGATTGGTGATGCTCAGTGACGCTCCCCGATCCAGACACTGCCGCACTTCGCCCGGCAGACGCACCAGGTGGGGTTGCACATGACCGAGGATCACCCGCGAAGGGTCAGCGCCGGCCGTCTCCAGGAGGTCCAGTTGGGGCACGGGAGACGCGAGCGGTTCCAGCGCGGGTTCCACATGAGTCGTGATACAGAGCCCGGTGCGGCGCTGAGCCAGCGCTCCCGCACGAAACGCCTTCTCCTCCAGCGGGGTGAAGGCGGTGCGGGTACTCGCCAGCTTGATGATCCCGGCACGCACATCCGATCCGCGGATCCCCTGCTCGCACTCCTGCACCAGCAAATCCGCAAGCGCATTGACATCCCATGCGGCCACGCGCCGGTCCATCCAGCGATGGGGATAGGAGGGACACCCCGCGTACTCCCATGATTCCCGTTCCCACGCTTCGAGGTAGAACCCGGTCGCGAGTACGATGTGCAGATTGGCTTCACGCGCCAGCATCGTGTAAACCCACGGCTCGGCCCGCATCGGCATAGGCGTGGCATCCACCAGCGTGTGACAACCATGCGCATGCAAACTGCGGAGCGCGGGAATACCGACATCACGCATGAGATTGATCCGATCCGGTGGCGTCGTTCCCTCCGCTTCCGCATATTGATCCAGATGCAGATGTTCGTGCATCGTCACGGCGCCCAGCTCATTCGCGGCAACCGGACCCAGTACTGTCATCACTTTGCCCATTGTGCTGTATCTCTCCGTAATCCGTAGTCGTCGCCGTAGTCGTCAACCGATTGAGGCTTCCGCGTCGTCCCCGCCTCCTCAGCTTCGTGCTTCTTGCATATACGCATCCAGGTTCGCCGCCGGTGTGCCGATCACGAGCGGAGAGCCGTTGGCGACCACAAACGCCCCCTCGGCGGCGGCCCGGCGCTGGCGGCGCACCTCGGCACGGACGGCATCCGGTGTGCCCCAAAGCAGCAGGTTGCTGTCCAGGTTGCCAAACAGGCAGGTCTCGGGGCGAAGCATCCGCCGGATCTCGGGGGGATCAAGCGCAAATCCCTTCTTGTCTTCCTCGATCATCAGCCCGGCCATGTTCAGGCTGTTGAGCCAGCGCATGTGCGGGCGGACATCCCCCAGCCAGTAGCCGATGGGGAGCAGACCGGCCTTCCGGATTTCGGCGTAGAGCCAGCGCTTGCCTTCGGCCTGTACACGCTCCTCCAGCGCCGGCGAGAGTTGGCCCAAACTGCCGCCGAAACCCTCCGAGATAATGTAGGCATGCGCGCCGCAGGCCTTCGCCGCGAGCACCCGCGGCATGAAATTCTCGCATTGCCGCCGGATCGCGTGGGCGACCAGTTCAGGTGTCTCGAATGCGGCAATCACGGCCTCTTCGTACGGGATCCAGGGAAGCCCGTTCATGCCGTCATTGATCGCGATGAAGACCCGGTCGCCGAATGCATCGGCCAACGGCTTCATGTGGTCGAACGTGCCGGACGCCAGGATCGCGTCCACGGTCGTCCGGTCGGCATCGAAATACGCATCCACACCTTGTAGTCGCCCCAACTATGGAACACCGCCGGCGGGTTTACGCCCCGTTCGCCGGACAGGACTCTCATCATTCGCTCTTTGCTGTTCATCGATCCGTACCTCCGTATGAATTCACGCGCGCGCCGGCCTGATCACGCACACCGCGGCCGACCGGCAGCCCACACAGCCGCGCGAGCCAGGGGCGCTCCGCAGCCGATGCAAAATAGTGCCGAAGTCCCAAGTCGTTGTCATTGCATCGTCAGCCATGCTATCTTCCTTACTCTCCCGGCCGGAATTGTTTCCGCCAGAGGCGGATCCGCCTTCGGCGGAACCAATTCCGCTCCAATCCTGCTAACTCCCCGGCGCGGAATTCGTCAGAGTTCCGTCTTCTCCATCTGCCTCGTTCCCGGAATTGTCACCAATTCCGCTCCAGTTCCGCCACGCGATAACTGCTCTGTCTGCCTCCTATACCAAGGCGAGCCGGCTTTCGCCAGACCCGCCTTTGCGGCGCGCTACACTTGCGCTTCTGCTGTCGTTCCGACTCCAAGAGAAGTCAGAACTATGGCGGACAAGACGGCGGGCAAGCCCGAATACTGAATACCCCCACCTACATTCCCGCTCTCACGAACTTCACGATCACGATTCCCGAACCGCCGTTGCCGGCAACGGGTTCGCTTTTGCGTCCACCCGCCCCGCCGCCGCCGGTATTCGCCATGCCGTTCTTGGAACCGTTGTACCCGCCGCCACCTTTCGGTTTGGT
>Ga0268277_1002607_pt1 | contig 10171 bp, 10 predicted proteins | sample saktaG_5_FD_190132 | JGI IMG/M metagenome (GOLD analysis project Ga0268277, IMG submission 190132) | Saline water microbial communities from Sakinaw Lake, British Columbia, Canada - sak_2010_1_5_50m | ecosystem: Environmental > Aquatic > Non-marine Saline and Alkaline > Saline ...
GCTGGGTTTTCACAGTAAACTCGTCACCTGGATCGTCTATCTTTCCCCGCTCCGTAAATTCGCGCATTGGCTGGTCGGCGTAATGCGGGGCGGTTCCCGCCAGGTGGAATCCTTTTACGACGATGTGATTGATGTCGATAAATTCTAGATTATTTCGATACAATCCTTTAGCTTATTCTCAGCCCTTGAAGCGATCTTCTGATGGATAATACGTCTACCGATCAAACTCGCCTGTGGCGGAAAATTCTCCCGGAGCAAAAATGAATATTCTCGAAAAAGCCAAATCCACCGGACTGATTGTCGACGGCGGCATGGGTTCCATGCTCATCCGGGAAGGACTTCCGACCGGCAAACCGTCCGAATACTGGAACCTTGAACGGCCCGACATCATCGAAAGAATCCAGCGCCAGTACGTTGAAGCCGGCAGTCAGGTGCTGACCACCAACAGCTTCGGCGCATCGCCCCTGAAATTACAGAAGGGCGAACTGGAAAAGGACTGCGCACAGATCAATCGGCGCGCTGTTGAAATAGCTCTCCAGGCGGCCGGTAAATCGGTTTTTGTGGCCGGTGACATCGGGCCGTCCGGTGAAATGCTTCAGCCCTTCGGCCTGATCAGCAAAGAAGAGATGATCGAAAATTTCGCCGAACAGGCCAAACATCTGGACAGCGCCGGCGTGCATCTCTTTATCGTGGAAACCATGTTCGACCTGAACGAAGCACTGACCGCCCTGAAAGGCATCCGCCAGGTCTCCGCAAAACCCATCTTCGCTACCCTGACCTTCGAGAAAAATCCGGCCGGTTTTGCTACGATTATGGGCAATCAAGTCGATGCGAGTATGCAGGCCCTCGTTCATCACGGGGCCGCCGCGGTCGGAGCCAACTGTTCCATCGGCAGTGCCGATATGCTCGAACTGGCGCGCCGGATCCGGGCCAGCGTTCGGGAACTCGTCATTATCCAGCCCAACGCCGGCATTCCGCAGTTCCGGGATAAAGTCGTTATCTACCCCGAGGATGTCGAGCATTATTCCGACAATATCCGGAAAATCAAACAGCTCGGCGTTGAAATTGTGGGGGGCTGCTGTGGGACAACACCCGATTATATCCGCAGCATCGTCCACAAAATAAACCGAAATGCAGCGCCGTAAGCATCAGGTCATCGTACCATTCCGGCAAACATAACTTTTTATATTTCCGGCTGAATCGCAGCTGCCCTACAATTTGCTGACCGACGGGCTATCCTTCCTTCCGGCCTGGTGAACAAATATTAATTTAAAAGCCCGTTGCTTTGTAACCGAAGCCTCGATTCGTCTTCGAAATTCCGAACATTTGGCGTTATTTGCTATCCTGAGTTCATGACGACTGATAAAACCGGATCGTTGAATCGGACAGAGTAATAAAGACACGAAAATTGCGTTCATAGTACCCTCCCTCCGAATGGCCTGGCGCCATAGAAGCCCTTCCAAAGGTTCCCATACCTTCGGAAGGGCTTTCGTTATAAATCCGAAATATGTGACGTGGATCAGAGTAATTGCACATGAGGATCAACAGTCCGTTAAATCTTTTGGGAACGACAAGTGCGTACACTATATTTATCCGTTTTTGGATAACAACGGTATTTCAATATGAATGAATATTTTCGGATTGTCGTCTGTTTACTTCACCGCAGCACGGGGAGCGCCGGTAATGATTGATAGGAAGAAAAAAAGTAATCGCCGCAAAAAGACCCATTCCGCGCATCATTTGAAGCCGATTCAGCATTACAATACCATCGGAATTCTGGTAATTCTGGCCATCGTGCTTCTATTTTTCCTCGTTTTGGTCATTTTCTCTAAAAATTCCGTGGTTCTACCGGAATAAGCCGGGTCCCTCCAACGGCGGAACAATCTACAGCATTTTCAGTACCGGATCCAACCTGAGGTAAACCGCCTTGGTCGCTTTCAAACCATACTCTATGGATAGAATACGGTTTGTTCGCAAGGCCATCGGCACCGTCATAAGGGATATTTAAGAAGGTGATTTTTATCCCACCAAAGATCTAATTGGGCATGTTGCCGGGCGGGTTGAAGGGATCGAAACCAAGCGGTAAATCTCCCCCTTTTTCGGGAATCTTGATTTCACCGAATTTGGCTTCAAACTTGGCAATATTTTCCTTGAGCGTATAGAGTAACGTCTTGGCGTGGATGGGGGTCATGATGATACGGCTCTGGACGACGGCTTTGGGAGAACCGGGCACGATTCGGGCAAAGTCGAGGATAAATTCGGCGCCGGAATGTGAAATAACTGTAAAATTGCTATAGTTACCTTCGGCCTTGGCCTCCGGCAGTTCGATCTTCAATTGGGTTACTTTGGATTTTTCACTCATTTTTTTTCCTCCGGTAAGTGCGGCTGAGATTCGGGACCGGACTAATCGTCCGTATCGTCACCGGCAAAGTCGGAATCTTCATCATCCCAGTCATCTTCGATTTCGATGTCGCCACTGAAGATGTCCCAGGCGTCTTCATCAACGGTGTCTTCCTCGATGCTCTTTTCGCGCTCGAGTTCATCCTCGAATTCATCCCAAACTTCTTTATGTTTTTCGTATTTGGAAGGATCTATATCCGGTTCATCGTAGTCTTCACGCTCTTCTTTTAAAATCTCGTCGCCGTAAAGACTCATGTCGAAAAAATCGATATCATCAACGATATCATGGTAGACAAGCAGTTCCAAAAAATCCAGGTATTTGGGGCTACGTAAATTCGTCTTGCACTGCGGGCACTGTAATGAGCTTTTTAATTGCCCCTCTTTCAGGGGTTCCCCGCATTCGGGACAGACTAAATCTTCCATTTTCTCTCCTCTTTCACGCGGCGGATAATATAAACGGATCAGCTATGTAGGTCAAGAGAAATTTTATCGCTTTTGGAGCAAAGATATATATCCGGGAGTACCGCTTTGGGCCCTTGAATTCCAGAAGCGCGGGCCTGTGTCAGCCATTACGATTTCGGACTATCGGGGCTGAGATTCATGCAATCGCCCGATTTCCGGTTCCAGCAGGTTTTTCACCTGCAGATAACTGGGACGAATATCATCGGCGCTGATTTTGCCAATCTGCATATTAAAGAAAAAATCGGAGTACGGGTTTTTAAGTCCCATACGCATTGCGGCGCCGCTTTTCAGAACGAGCGCAGCCGAAAAGAGATTGTATTCCGGGTTCAGGTCGATTGCCATGGCGAAACGATACCCCATGCTTTTATTGATAAACGCGCGCGTCGGTAGCTGGTGCGGATCGATATCCTCATCCAGAATGGCGATGCAATCATCCGGATCCTTGAGCGCCAAAAGCGGAAAAAAGGCCTGGTGGACGATAATCCGGATCAAGCCCTTCGAATCCCGGAAAAGCGGTCCGAAGACTTCCTGGGCGGCCTGGAAGGCAATCTTCTCTACCGGCATGCATATCAGAATCCGCGACGCGGGCTGACCGGAAGCGGAATTTTCCGGCTGCCGGGCCACCTTAACCCTCAATAAGTGCTTTACTCTCCAACGGGGAATTTTTACTTCGTCGGTAGCCATTTCGCCTATTCCTGATTTGTTTCTGTTTTGGGAACAATAAACTGGTTATATAAGAATAATCCCAGAATCGTGGCTACCCCGATCATCGAGAAGGTCAACCAAAGCGTGCGCGGCTGCTGCAGAGTGTCCACGAAATGGACATACAGTTTCGCCCCGATAATGGATCCAATGGACGACCCGATCACACCGTACAGGAAAATATAACCCATGAAGGTCGCCAGGCGCTCCTTGGGCGCCGTCTGTCCGATATAACTGATAAACTTGGGGTGAGCGGTCATTTCGCCGATCGAAAAAATGATGATCCCGGCCATGAAAACCCAGATGCTGGTATTGATGGCCAGAATCGCCATACCGAGCGTGCCCAGCCCGATCGCGACCATCATGGTCGGCAGGGCTTTGGTATTGCGGACCAGCACCGAAACCAGGATTTGCAGCAGAATAATCGTACCGGCATTTATAACTGTCACATGCTCGACATCGAAGTACCAGCTCGGATTCTGGACGCCGAGAAAGCCCAGAAAACGGTTGACCGCCGCGTTCAGACTGCTGGCATCCACATAGTCATTCACGTACCATAACACCGAGTCAAACATCTGGAAGTACAGCACCCAGAAGCCGGAATAGATACAAATCAGCAACAGGAAATGGAAATAATCGGTGAATTTCTTCTGCCCCTGGACTTCAATTTTAAAAAGCGAAAAGACAGACAAAAATATCACAGAACAGACGGTGCGGGCAAATAGACTGAGGCCGGGCACGGCCCACAGTACGAGTGCGCCCACCGCCAGCAAGATTACCGGGGAAATACGGCTACCCAACCGTTCAAAGCCACGGCTCCGGGATTTGACATGCAGTATAAAAAAACTCCCGATGACCAGGAGCATAATGTACAGGAGAAAAAACGATCCCTTAACCGCCATGAGATAAACGGCCAATATGGTCAGAAGAGCGGAAATGCCGTAGATCGTGTAGGCCGATTTCGCCAGGGATTTGGCTTTCATGAACAACAGGACGATCGGACTATAGATTATCTCAAACGCGTTGGCTACCGTCTGCAGCAGATCGGTCTGCTCCTCCTTTTTCTTGTGCGGCATCGGGGGCTCTTTGAAAATTAAAAAGGTCGGGATCAGCATAATCCCGGTGCCGATTGCCGAAGCGATGATAACCCAGTGCCAGCTGGGGTCGACACTCTTTAAGTAGGGTACCAGAAACATGGGGAATAAAAAAGCCCCCAGGTTGATGCTCCAGTAGTAGATCCCGAAACCCAGGGACGAATTGGACGAATCGGTGGTGCGGGCAATCGTTCCGGAGATGATGGGCTTAAAAGTCCCGGCCCCCAACGCCATGATACACAACATCAGAAAGACGATGGAATAGGAAGTCACCTGACTGGTCAGCAGGTACCCGCCGCTCAGGAGTGTGAAAGCCACAATCAGCGTCCGGCGGTATCCGAAGCGATCGGCCAGCGCGCCCGAAATGATCGGCAGAAAGTACAAAATCGGCTGGATCGTTCCTTTGATCAGACCGACACTCTCCTTGGGAAAATGCAACTTTTCGGTCATATACACCGATAAGATGCTCATCATCCCGTAGTACGAGCCTCTTTCAAAAAATTCGAACAGAACCGCAATCCAGTAGGTTGCCGGGAAAGACCGGAATATGCCTTTTTTCTTATCGCTCATCAAGTAACCCCTGCTCTATTAAAAGTCGCCAGAAAGGTAATGGATATAACTGAAAAAACAAAAGTTATTTAAGCGTGTTTGCCAGTAATACCGATCGATTATACGGCAGCCTAAGAGTATTATTCCCAAAGCTTTAACAAAGACGGGAAACTTTTTCAAGGCTAAGAAATCAGAAATCTTTTAGCGCGATTATGAGGATGCCGTCCGGGAGCGGTTTTACCCTTGCGGGACCCGATTGCCGAATAGAGTCATGGTTCGGATTCGTCCCGATTTTCGACTCCGGGGGGTGCCGGACTGTCCTGCGCCCCGGCAGCCAGATCAGCGCTCTTATATTGCGAAGCGGAACTCACAACGGCTTTCCATTGGGCTTGGTCAATGGTTTGGTACCAGCCGCAACGGTTGCAGATTTTATAGTAATTCGTCGTACCGAAGATGGAATTTTTGCGATAGACGATCTCTGCCGCGCACTCCGGACAAATTTCGCAAAGTTTTTTATCGTACGGCGGCGGCTTGCCCTTTTTCTTGATATTATTGAACACTTCACGCATAACTTACAATTTCCCGATACACTTACAAATCGTTTAGTGTCGCCCTTAAAATAAGACGTTGGTGAACAAACCCAAAATATAATCAACGTAAAATTCCACGATTTCCTTCTGATAGTCAAGAAATAATTCGCCGTATCCTCGCCGATCGCCAATCCGGGCCGTAAAAGGCCGATCTTTCTTGCCGGCCAAGTCCAACCCTCAGCATTCCCGATAAAACCAGGGGGACTTCTATCTTAGATTGAATTGTTGTAAATTCTGCCGTTTCGTGGAATTACGATAAAACAAAAGTGAGTAATGCATGGCAAAAATAAATCGAATTGCGGTCCTGACCAGCGGTGGGGATGCGCCCGGGATGAATGCCACTATCCGGGCTGTGGTTCGAACCGCAATCAATAGCGGCCTTTCCGTCTTCGGAATCCATAGCGGGTTTGAAGGTCTTCTCGAGGGCGATCTGATTCCGCTCTCGCTGCGATCGGTCAGTAATGTGATTCAAAAGGGCGGAACATTTTTAAAAACCTCCCGCTCGGAAAGTTTCTTTCATGTTGCCGGCCGGAAGCGGGCCGCCGAAATGCTCAAAGAGTGGGCCATCGACGGTTTGATCGTCATCGGCGGCGACGGCAGTTTTCACGGCGCTCACGCTCTGGCTGAAGAGCATAACGTTACGGTTATCGGTTTACCTGGCACCATCGACAACGATATTTACGGCACCGAACTGACGATCGGCTATGATACGGCAGTCCACACGGCCCTGGAATCGATCGATAAGATCCGCGATACGGCGGCTTCGCATGATCGTATCTTTATCGTGGAAGTCATGGGCCGGCACGCCGGATTTATCGCCCTGCAAACCGGCCTCTGCGGCGGCGCGGAGGAGATCATCATTCCTGAGAACACAAGCACGATGGAAGATCTGGGTGAACTGATCACAATCTGGAGAAAAGCCGGCAAAACCAGCAGTCTTATCGTGGTCGCCGAAGGCAGTTCGCTGGGCAACGCCCATGAAGTCGCCGACAAGATCAAGGCCAAGTTCAATACCGACTGTCATGTTTGCGTTCTCGGGCACACCCAGCGGGGCGGCAGCCCCACGGCCACGGACCGGCTGCTCGCCAGCCGCCTGGGTTATCACGCCGTGCTCGCGATTATGGATGGTAAAACGGATATTATGGTCGGCTGGGAAAACAGCCGCGTCACTTACGTTCCGCTGGCCGAAACCTGGGAAAAGAAGAAACCGCTCGATGAAGAGCTGATTAAAATTTACCGGATTCTATCCGCCTAAAAAAAGAGGAAATTCTGAAAGCACTCACTGTCGACCAGGTGCTCAAAGTCCTTTCGATTTTCAGCGAGCGCTCGCTGGAAGGAATTCTCGAAAAAAGCGTGGCGCTGATTCCCCATGTTTTCGAATGGCTGGGCGTCTCCATCTTTCTCTACGATGAAGATGAAAACGTCATACGCATGGCGCGCACCAGCGGCCTGTCGATTGACACCGGTGAAGATATCGTCTACCATCCCAATGAGGGCCTGACCGGCTGGGTTTTTCAGAATAAAAAACCGCTGCTGATTCGCGATCTGACCCGCAAAACGGCCGTTGATTTTAAAAAGATTGACCCCGGCCTGACCTGGAAAGGGAAATACTCCGAAGCCAAAAACAAGAAGGCCAAGTCCTTTATGGCGGTCCCGCTGATATCCCAGAACGGCGTTTTCTTCGGCGTCATGCGCACCGCTTCCGGCGACCGGAATTTCACCAAATCGGAATTTGAGGTCTTCAGCCTGATCGCACGCTACGTCTCCATGGCTATCGACAACTCCAATTATATCAGCCTGGAACAGCGCAAATCCGATTACCTGAAATTGCTGATGCGTGTCGGCACGCAGATGGTGTCCTTCTTCGAGCTCGGCAACCTGCTCAAATACGTCGCCGTGAATATCGCTAAAACGATCTCCTCGGAGACTTGCGAAATCTACCTGCGGCACCCGGAGGACAAAAACCGCCTCATTCTGCGCGCCGGTTACGGCATTCCCAACGAACTTATCAATGTCGCCGAGCACCAGGTCGGTGAAGGATTAACCGGGTCCATCGTCAAAGAGAACCGTACGATCCGCTCCCGCAATGTCCTGCTGCTGCCCGAGTACAAGGGCAAATACCGTAATGCGATCAAGGGCCACCTGAAGTTCGGCGACCGCCTGTCCTTCCTGGGGATGCCGATCAACCTGAAGAATGAAACCATCGGCGCCATCAAACTCTACAATAAAATTCCAGGGCCGGATAAAGTCGCCCAGTTTGCCGAAGACGATGAAAAATACCTGCAGATTCTGGTCGATATGCTCTCCGTCGCCGTCGAAAACGTCCAGTATCTGGAGTCAATGAAATATTCGGCGGTCAAAACGATGAAGAATCAACGCCTGACCGCCCTGGGCACACTGTCGATCCGCATTCCCAATGAAATCCTCAATCCCCTGACCGAAGCCCAGTTGAGCATTAACAATATTCTGCGTAAAATCGATAAAAGCCAAATGAACTGCGACGGGAATATCGCCGACCGGCTCGGCCAGATTCGCGACAATCTGAAGCGCGTCGCCGACGGAGTGCGGGTCCTGCAGGAATTCTCGACCCGGGCCGGCTTCCTGCATGTAAAACGCACCTGGCAGGAGATGCTGGCCGAGAGCCTGCTGTTTCTGACCAACGACCTGATCACCAAGAAAATCGACGTGCAACGCAGCCTGGCCGAAGAGACCAAAATACCGCATCTCACCGTCGATCCCAACGAGATCATCGAGGTTTTGGTGACGCTGATCTCCGTGACCATCTACCGTTTTGCGTTTTACGGATCGGCCCTGCGCATCGAGACCCTGATCGATGATCAAAGCAAGCTGGTGACCAACATCATTGGCATCGATAATATCCACGGTCAGAAAATTCCTCAGAAAGAGATCGACGAGAAATATATTGACGCGAAGAGTTACAGCCCGTACCAGTTCTCCCTGGATGTCGTCCAGGAAATTATCAAGAACAACTACCACGGCAGTATTCATTACAGCGAAAGCGAGTTCTATTCCCGGATCATCCTGGAAATCCCAATAGAAGGATAGCCCATGTTTTATAAAGACATCCTGCTGATCGATGACAGCGAGCCGTTTTGTCAAAGCATTCAGGAATTGCTGGAAGACAACGGCTGGAGCCTGGATTACAACACCGATCCGGAATCGGGGCTGGCCCTTCTGGGAGAACATGAATTCAAGGTTGTCCTGCTCGATATTCGCATGCCCAACATGTCCGGCCTCGATTTTCTCTCCGAGCTGGTCAAACGCAGCCAAATCCAGAAGAACTACATTATCGTGCTGACCGGCGAGATCACAATCGAAAACGCGGTGGATTCGCTGCGCCTGGGCGCCAAAGACTTTATCCAGAAACATGCCGTCGTCGAGTACCCCGACCTTTTTATGGAACGTATCGAAAAGGGCTTCGCCTGGCAGGACGAGCGGCTCGAAAACGAACGACTGACCGAAGAACGTAAACGCGCCATCGAAGAGAGCCGCCTGATCGTGAAAAGCGTCGGCCACGATATGTCCGGCAGCTACTACGCCTCTCTGATGCTGCGCCTGCAGATGCTGAAGAAACAGATCGTCGGCATCAAAAAAGAAGTCGACAGCTGTTTCGATTCGCTGCCGCTCCAGTTGAAAGATGGGGCCGGTTCCAAACTGCACGAAGCCCACGATAAGATCGTCCTGGCCGTCGAAAACAGTATCGAAAAGAATGACAGCGTCATCACTTTGATGGGCTTCTTTAAGGAATTGGGCGAAAAACTCAAGCACCTGGGACAGGCCATCGATATCGATAAAAGCCACAAGAAGACCATGGACCTCAACAAACTGGTCGAAGAGGCCATTCACCTTTTTACGGATTCCCAGGTTTCACTCAATCCCGACGTAAAAATTATTGAGGAATACGCGCCGGAACCGCTCAACATCGCCGCCAGCAGCGAAGACCTGATCCGGGTTTTCATCAACCTGGTGGAGAATGCCTATAAAGCCATCGACGGCAAAGGGCATGTCATTGCGAAAACCTACCGCCAGGACGGTTTTGTGAAGGTGGAAATCAGCGATGACGGCTGCGGCATTCCGCAGGATAGACTCGAAAAAATTTGGCGGCCGGACTATACCATGTGGAAGGGCAAACAGGGTACCGGTCTGGGCCTTATGATCTGCAAAAAAGCAGTCGAAAATCACGATGGAGAAATAAGCGTAGCAAGCACGGAAGGTCAAGGAACGACCTTTACCGTACAATTCAAACTTGTTTAGGAAGGACCAAAAAATGGACAAGAAAAAAATACTAATCGTTGACGATAAAGCGTTACTCAGAGATGCCCTGGTGGACTATCTCGGCACCGAGAATTACGA
>Ga0268277_1002616_pt1 | contig 10151 bp, 4 predicted proteins | sample saktaG_5_FD_190132 | JGI IMG/M metagenome (GOLD analysis project Ga0268277, IMG submission 190132) | Saline water microbial communities from Sakinaw Lake, British Columbia, Canada - sak_2010_1_5_50m | ecosystem: Environmental > Aquatic > Non-marine Saline and Alkaline > Saline ...
ATATAAATAGGAATAGATGCTTTCATGCGATATTTGCATGTTCATGTTTTCAGGATACAATATTTTTAGGCGTTTGGCAATCTGTTCCGGAGACCATAATTGATCCAGGTGTAAAAGAACATAATGTTTCAACGGTATATTAATATCCATTTTTCGGCTTTTACGGGCAAGATGTCTTAATTTATTAGCACGACCTTGAGCTTTAACCGCTCTGTAGGCTTGCCTGTTTACCGTGTTACGGTTGACTTCGCGACAGATAGTACTAGATGATCGGCCAAGAGATAGTGCAATATAGTTTTTACTCAATCCTTGGGCTAATCCAAGGCTGATCTCTTCACGTTCATTAACACTTAACTGATAACAATGGGTCATATGCAACTCCTTTCTTTTGGTATATTATACCAAAGTTAAGTGTTGCATTTGTAACTTGAACCCAAGCTGTCCCTTATACAATAAAAAACAAGTATTAAAAAGTCATTTTTGGTAAAGAGAATCTAACTAAAGGAGATTCGGTAAAGCCTAAATTTAGGCTTTACCGGAAGAGGAACAACCCCTTAACATATTAAAAAATTTGGTTTGACATTTTAATTTGGAAAAAATATAATGACTATGAAAGAAATTGTAGTAACAACCTGCTGGATATCATGCACTGGGCGGTAATCCGTAATGACGTCGACTAGTAGATCGACTTTAGTAACAACACTTTTCAAATATTTAATATAAAGGAGTTTTAGTTATGAAGAAAATAATAAAAACAATCATCATAGTACTCATCTTAAGCATTGTAAATATTATGTCTATACAGGCTCTGGCATGTACTACCATGCTCGTCACCAAGGGGGCGTCAGAGGATGGCTCGGTAATTGTCGCTCATTCTGACGATAGTGAATTATTCGATCAGCGTCTGGTTTATGTGCCGGCCGCAGATCATGAACCCGGATCATTACGACCCGTATATTACGATGCTGCCTCACTGGGTGATAGACCGGAATATCACGGGTATTTACTACGCCGTTATGTCGGAACTCAACGGGGTCCTACTTATGAAAATTCAGATCAGCCTCAGAGCATACCACTTGGTTATATTCCGCAAGTAGAACATACTTATGCCTATTTCGATGGCAGTTACGCCATCATGAACGAACATCAGATTATGTTCGGCGAGTGTACTGACGGAACCAAAATCCAACCCGATCCGGTACCTGGCAAACTTATTTTCTATAGCGCTGAACTGAGCCGCGTAGCGGCAGAACGCTGCAAAACAGCGCGCGAAGCCGTTGAATTGATCGGTTACCTTATTGAAAATTACGGCTACTACGGCACAGGTGAAACACTACCCATCGGAGATACTGAAGAAGGCTGGGTCATAGAAATGGCCCCCAGCCCTGAAGGCACGGGCGGCTTTTGGGTAGCAAAAAAAGTACCCGACGGCGAGGTATTCGTAGCTGCAAATGAGCTGCGTATCCGCGAAATCGATCCTGATGATCCCAATATGCTATATTCCAAAAACCTTCATGCCATTGCTGAAAAACATGGATGGTGGAAACCGGAAGACGGCAAGCTGGACTGGCTGCGAACCGTAAGTATGGGAGAATACAGCCATCCATACTACTCACTGCGCCGGGTCTGGCGTTTGCAGTCACGGATGGCACCTTCGCAGGAAAAATCTCCATGGGTTGAAGATGGCTTTACGGAAGAGTATCCATTTTCCATTAAACCGGATAAAAAACTTAGCGTCCGCGACGTTATGAGTTTGTATCGCGACTACTATCAGGGGACTGAGTTTGATCAATCAATAGGAATAACAGCAGGACCTTTTGGCTCCCCTTATCGCTATCCCGGACCCATGGATGCGGGGGGCGATACCGGTGACCCGAATGCTAAATTGGAAGGTGCATGGGAACGTCCGATATCCATCTATCGCTGCGGATTCAGCTATGTTTGTCAGGCACGCGGCTGGCTGCCGGATCCCATCGGAGGCTTACTCTGGTTCGGTCCTGACAGCCCTATGAGTACCTGCTACGTACCTTTCTACGTGGGGGTTTCACATATTGCCACGCCATATTACACCTGTGATACTACATCCTTCAGCCAGGAAAGCGCGTGGTGGGCCTTTAACTTTGTAGCCAATTGGGCTGGTCTGAAGTACAGCTATATGATCAAAGATATTCAACAGAAGCAAGACGAAATCGAACACCTTTTAATTGAAAGTATTAAGGAGATGGATGGGCAGGCGCTTGCTCTTTGTAAAGAAGACCCGAAAAAAGTGCAGGAACTGCTCACCACATACTGCGAAACGCAGGCCAACCAGGTTGTAGAAGAATGGTGGAATCTTGCCTGGACTCTTGTAGCCCGCTATGACGATGGGTATGTCAACGAACCGGGAGATATGGCCCAGGAAGTCGGCTATCCTGAAGATTGGTATGACAAGTCGGAATGGCCCAACGGTCCAACAAGCTACGAAGAACCAAAGAATTAATAATGACACACTCAGAGGAGCAGGGAATCGTTCCCTGTTCCTCCTGTTCTTCTGCAGGGTATGTCAAGCAAAAAATCCCCCTGACCCTTTACTTCAATATTATCTACCTTGGAATAAAGGACCATTAATTTTATATTTAGCGGTAAAATAATTAGCGTAAGAGGCATTCAGACAGTGCATCCCCTGGCTTATATTGCCTAAAGAGGTTTTGATAAATAGATGATAGTGATTATCCATAAGACAATAAGCATAACAAAGGAGGGAATATTTGAGGGAGGTTTGGTCCATCTTTCGGAGAAATATCCTCTTGTCATCATCTGAATAAAATATTTTCTCTTTTCTATTTCCCCGGGCGGTTATGTGGTAAACTGCATTATTAAAACTTATTCTTACTGGCCTACCCATAGTTATTAATATAACTTATTATTTTTATATGTCAAATGTGAAGACTTGATCCTATTATTCCTATTATTATCCAGCTATGCGACCCGGCAGTTCTTAAAGATTCAAAAAAAGTCCAAAACCTGATGATTAATCTAAAAAAATCTAACCAGGAACTGACCACTCTAATCAAAACCAGCAAAGACCTAATCTTAAAAATTAATGAAATTTAATAATATCTTTTCAGTACAAGTCCTTTAGCAAATTTCCTGTAGGGATTCGATTCATCAAACCAGTTTATCCCCATAGGACAGGCGTTCCGCCTGTCCTATGGGGATAAACAAAAATCTCTAAAAAAGTTTTAATCTCTTAAACTAACTCTTCTCCATTTCATTCCAGGCCATAAAGATAGGGATGGCAACTAAAATATCAACAGCCCCAAAAATATTTCCCATTACTATAAATGCGAATCCTAATATTCCGGTTAAAACAGCGACAATTAAAAAAATCTTTTTAGCTGAATCTCTGTCTCCTTCTTCAAACTTTTTCATCCCTAAAAAATATAGTACAGCACATAAAGCAGCTGCAATTATAAAGCCTATACTATCTTTCGTCATAAGAGATAATATCGCCAATGCCCCCAAGCCAGATACAGAAATAATCATGTAAACCTTGGTATTTAATCCACCTCCGCTTGTTACCCTGCCCTTCACAGGAGAAGAAGTTGGAGAAGAACTTTTTTGTTCTCCTTTCAGATTAACACCACATGACGGACAAAAAGTTACCTCACCCTCAATTTTTTTACCACAATTCGGACAAAAAGACATTTTTTACCCCTCTTTTCCTCTTGATTATTTTAATTTTGCTCCACAATTCTGGCAGAACTTATCAGCTGCTCCCACAGACTTACCACAGGAAGGACATGCATTTGAAGTTGAAGGCTCGACCTTTTCTATTACAGGCTCAGCAACTACTATTCCCAAATATTCTTCTATCTTGCTGAATATCTGTCTTGTTTCTCGTGAAGCCTGCCCCCAATCAATAAGAACTGCCTTCATTTTGGGTTTAATACCGATAGTCACAGTAGTCTCATTAGTATCAGCAACTGATTTTACTTCAATAACTCCCTCTCCTCCGGCAGAGAATACAGTAAACCCCGTAGATATATTGATTATTCCTTCTTTTTCATTTTTGCTTGCTATTTCAATATTAAGATCTCCCAAGGCTTTAGTAATAGCTGAAAAAACTTCCGAAAAACTCTTCTGATAACTTCTTGTCTCTCCTCTCTTTTCCGCTGCCATTTTTAAATACCTCCATTATTAATATATTTTTAATTTAGAAAAACAAAATCTCTTTCGCATTCTATTTGAAAAAATTATTAATCAATTTATATAAGCCCGGCTATTATACTTGCTTGTACTTTATAAATCTTTCAGGTTATTTAAATTATGATTACATCTATAATTCGACATAACTTTTAAAAATCCTTCTTTTTTGAGAAATAATTTTAAATTAAAGCGAAAATTTTTATTTACATCATTATTGTATATTGCTATTATCCGCACTTTCTCGCAAGTGCTATTATCTTACAAAACGAGCAAAAGCCCTCTTTTGGGCACTCCTGAAAGCCTTATATAATAAGGGTTTCGAGAGAAAAACGCTCAGAATGCTCCTAGTCGCATTTCTTTGGGTTAACCTATACTTTACCCCTCGAAAATCGCCATTTTTTGACTAAAATTTCGGATGTTCAAAAAATGAAAATGGCTATTTGTAAGGGTTTCATGATTTCAGGGAGGCAAAAATACCCCAAAAACAGGGTAGTAAATTGCCATTTTTCGGAAATTGAGGCGCGTCTAAAGGCACTCTACGTGCGTTAAAAAGGCATTCCTGAAGGGGGTCTGAAAGCCTTGAAAACAAAGGGTTGTATGTCATTGCGACGAGCGAGGTAAGCCTGCCCCAGCAAAAGCAGGGGTGGCAATCTCAGCCAAAGAAAGTGAGGTGAAATGCTTGATTCGATAGATGCCTCACTACCCTGTGCGATATTGCGGTAAGATTGTTGAAGAGGATCTTTCATAGTCTGATGTTAAATAATATATTCCCGAATTAAAATTATTGTAAAAAGTAAAGCTAGGCTTAGAAGGTAATTGTATTGGAAAAATTCCATAGCAACTCAAACTAAGCCCGGCTTTTTAGTTAAGTTAAAATCCAAAGTTGGCTTCTATCCATTTTAAATAGACTGAAAATAGACTAAAATCTTCTTTTAAAATGATATAGAGAGAAAATGGGTGTCTGTGTAGATTCAAGTTGCTAATGCAACAGTTTACTAAAAACCTCATGCGGCGTTAAAAATTCTAAAGTTTTCCGCGGCCGGTCGTTTAACATATCTTGTGCTTTTTTGATGCTTCCTAATGTTACTTTTGAAAAATCCGTACCCTTGGGGAAAAATTGGCGAATCAAAGCGTTGGTGTTTTCATTGGTGCCCCGTTCCCAGGGAGAATGGGGATGCGCAAAATAAACTTGAATCTTCGTGCTCTTGGTAAAAAGTTTATGCTCTGCCATTTCCTGGCCCTGGTCATAGGTTAGAGAACGCTTTAAGCCTTTGGGAAGATGCTTAAATTCTTTAGCGAAAGATTCTCGTACTGCTGTAGCATCTTTCTCTTTAAGCTGAACCAAGAAGGTCATACGGGTGGTTCGTTCAACTAAAGTACCCAAGGCAGAACCATTGTTATGCCCCATAAGAAGATCACCTTCCCAATGGCCGGGAATAATGCGGTCTGCTACTTCAGCAGGACGTTCTTCAATACTTATATAGTCCTGTATAGGGCAGGATTTCTGACGAGACTTGCCGTGTATTCGGCGGTTGATATGATGCTGCCGTAAACATTTAACTAGTTCTTTCCGTAATGCGCCACGCGGCAAAACATATAAATAGGAATAGATGCTTTCATGCGATATTTGCATGTTCATGTTTTCAGGATACAATATTTTTAGGCGTTTGGCAATCTGTTCCGGAGACCATAATTGATCCAGGTGTAAAAGAACATAATGTTTCAACGGTATATTAATATCCATTTTTCGGCTTTTACGGGCAAGATGTCTTAATTTATTAGCACGACCTTGAGCTTTAACCGCTCTGTAGGCTTGCCTGTTTACCGTGTTACGGTTGACTTCGCGACAGATAGTACTAGATGATCGGCCAAGAGATAGTGCAATATAGTTTTTACTCAATCCTTGGGCTAATCCAAGGCTGATCTCTTCACGTTCATTAACACTTAACTGATAACAATGGGTCATATGCAACTCCTTTCTTTTGGTATATTATACCAAAGTTAAGTGTTGCATTTGTAACTTGAACCCAAGCTGTCCCTTATACAATAAAAAACAAGTATTAAAAAGTCATTTTTGGTAAAGAGAATCTAACTAAAGGAGATTCGGTAAAGCCTAAATTTAGGCTTTACCGGAAGAGGAACAACCCCTTAACATATTAAAAAATTTGGTTTGACATTTTAATTTGGAAAAAATATAATGACTATGAAAGAAATTGTAGTAACAACCTGCTGGATATCATGCACTGGGCGGTAATCCGTAATGACGTCGACTAGTAGATCGACTTTAGTAACAACACTTTTCAAATATTTAATATAAAGGAGTTTTAGTTATGAAGAAAATAATAAAAACAATCATCATAGTACTCATCTTAAGCATTGTAAATATTATGTCTATACAGGCTCTGGCATGTACTACCATGCTCGTCACCAAGGGGGCGTCAGAGGATGGCTCGGTAATTGTCGCTCATTCTGACGATAGTGAATTATTCGATCAGCGTCTGGTTTATGTGCCGGCCGCAGATCATGAACCCGGATCATTACGACCCGTATATTACGATGCTGCCTCACTGGGTGATAGACCGGAATATCACGGGTATTTACTACGCCGTTATGTCGGAACTCAACGGGGTCCTACTTATGAAAATTCAGATCAGCCTCAGAGCATACCACTTGGTTATATTCCGCAAGTAGAACATACTTATGCCTATTTCGATGGCAGTTACGCCATCATGAACGAACATCAGATTATGTTCGGCGAGTGTACTGACGGAACCAAAATCCAACCCGATCCGGTACCTGGCAAACTTATTTTCTATAGCGCTGAACTGAGCCGCGTAGCGGCAGAACGCTGCAAAACAGCGCGCGAAGCCGTTGAATTGATCGGTTACCTTATTGAAAATTACGGCTACTACGGCACAGGTGAAACACTACCCATCGGAGATACTGAAGAAGGCTGGGTCATAGAAATGGCCCCCAGCCCTGAAGGCACGGGCGGCTTTTGGGTAGCAAAAAAAGTACCCGACGGCGAGGTATTCGTAGCTGCAAATGAGCTGCGTATCCGCGAAATCGATCCTGATGATCCCAATATGCTATATTCCAAAAACCTTCATGCCATTGCTGAAAAACATGGATGGTGGAAACCGGAAGACGGCAAGCTGGACTGGCTGCGAACCGTAAGTATGGGAGAATACAGCCATCCATACTACTCACTGCGCCGGGTCTGGCGTTTGCAGTCACGGATGGCACCTTCGCAGGAAAAATCTCCATGGGTTGAAGATGGCTTTACGGAAGAGTATCCATTTTCCATTAAACCGGATAAAAAACTTAGCGTCCGCGACGTTATGAGTTTGTATCGCGACTACTATCAGGGGACTGAGTTTGATCAATCAATAGGAATAACAGCAGGACCTTTTGGCTCCCCTTATCGCTATCCCGGACCCATGGATGCGGGGGGCGATACCGGTGACCCGAATGCTAAATTGGAAGGTGCATGGGAACGTCCGATATCCATCTATCGCTGCGGATTCAGCTATGTTTGTCAGGCACGCGGCTGGCTGCCGGATCCCATCGGAGGCTTACTCTGGTTCGGTCCTGACAGCCCTATGAGTACCTGCTACGTACCTTTCTACGTGGGGGTTTCACATATTGCCACGCCATATTACACCTGTGATACTACATCCTTCAGCCAGGAAAGCGCGTGGTGGGCCTTTAACTTTGTAGCCAATTGGGCTGGTCTGAAGTACAGCTATATGATCAAAGATATTCAACAGAAGCAAGACGAAATCGAACACCTTTTAATTGAAAGTATTAAGGAGATGGATGGGCAGGCGCTTGCTCTTTGTAAAGAAGACCCGAAAAAAGTGCAGGAACTGCTCACCACATACTGCGAAACGCAGGCCAACCAGGTTGTAGAAGAATGGTGGAATCTTGCCTGGACTCTTGTAGCCCGCTATGACGATGGGTATGTCAACGAACCGGGAGATATGGCCCAGGAAGTCGGCTATCCTGAAGATTGGTATGACAAGTCGGAATGGCCCAACGGTCCAACAAGCTACGAAGAACCAAAGAATTAATAATGACACACTCAGAGGAGCAGGGAATCGTTCCCTGTTCCTCCTGTTCTTCTGCAGGGTATGTCAAGCAAAAAATCCCCCTGACCCTTTACTTCAATATTATCTACCTTGGAATAAAGGACCATTAATTTTATATTTAGCGGTAAAATAATTAGCGTAAGAGGCATTCAGACAGTGCATCCCCTGGCTTATATTGCCTAAAGAGGTTTTGATAAATAGATGATAGTGATTATCCATAAGACAATAAGCATAACAAAGGAGGGAATATTTGAGGGAGGTTTGGTCCATCTTTCGGAGAAATATCCTCTTGTCATCATCTGAATAAAATATTTTCTCTTTTCTATTTCCCCGGGCGGTTATGTGGTAAACTGCATTATTAAAACTTATTCTTACTGGCCTACCCATAGTTATTAATATAACTTATTATTTTTATATGTCAAATGTGAAGACTTGATCCTATTATTCCTATTATTATCCAGCTATGCGACCCGGCAGTTCTTAAAGATTCAAAAAAAGTCCAAAACCTGATGATTAATCTAAAAAAATCTAACCAGGAACTGACCACTCTAATCAAAACCAGCAAAGACCTAATCTTAAAAATTAATGAAATTTAATAATATCTTTTCAGTACAAGTCCTTTAGCAAATTTCCTGTAGGGATTCGATTCATCAAACCAGTTTATCCCCATAGGACAGGCGTTCCGCCTGTCCTATGGGGATAAACAAAAATCTCTAAAAAAGTTTTAATCTCTTAAACTAACTCTTCTCCATTTCATTCCAGGCCATAAAGATAGGGATGGCAACTAAAATATCAACAGCCCCAAAAATATTTCCCATTACTATAAATGCGAATCCTAATATTCCGGTTAAAACAGCGACAATTAAAAAAATCTTTTTAGCTGAATCTCTGTCTCCTTCTTCAAACTTTTTCATCCCTAAAAAATATAGTACAGCACATAAAGCAGCTGCAATTATAAAGCCTATACTATCTTTCGTCATAAGAGATAATATCGCCAATGCCCCCAAGCCAGATACAGAAATAATCATGTAAACCTTGGTATTTAATCCACCTCCGCTTGTTACCCTGCCCTTCACAGGAGAAGAAGTTGGAGAAGAACTTTTTTGTTCTCCTTTCAGATTAACACCACATGACGGACAAAAAGTTACCTCACCCTCAATTTTTTTACCACAATTCGGACAAAAAGACATTTTTTACCCCTCTTTTCCTCTTGATTATTTTAATTTTGCTCCACAATTCTGGCAGAACTTATCAGCTGCTCCCACAGACTTACCACAGGAAGGACATGCATTTGAAGTTGAAGGCTCGACCTTTTCTATTACAGGCTCAGCAACTACTATTCCCAAATATTCTTCTATCTTGCTGAATATCTGTCTTGTTTCTCGTGAAGCCTGCCCCCAATCAATAAGAACTGCCTTCATTTTGGGTTTAATACCGATAGTCACAGTAGTCTCATTAGTATCAGCAACTGATTTTACTTCAATAACTCCCTCTCCTCCGGCAGAGAATACAGTAAACCCCGTAGATATATTGATTATTCCTTCTTTTTCATTTTTGCTTGCTATTTCAATATTAAGATCTCCCAAGGCTTTAGTAATAGCTGAAAAAACTTCCGAAAAACTCTTCTGATAACTTCTTGTCTCTCCTCTCTTTTCCGCTGCCATTTTTAAATACCTCCATTATTAATATATTTTTAATTTAGAAAAACAAAATCTCTTTCGCATTCTATTTGAAAAAATTATTAATCAATTTATATAAGCCCGGCTATTATACTTGCTTGTACTTTATAAATCTTTCAGGTTATTTAAATTATGATTACATCTATAATTCGACATAACTTTTAAAAATCCTTCTTTTTTGAGAAATAATTTT
>Ga0268277_1002617_pt1 | contig 10151 bp, 9 predicted proteins | sample saktaG_5_FD_190132 | JGI IMG/M metagenome (GOLD analysis project Ga0268277, IMG submission 190132) | Saline water microbial communities from Sakinaw Lake, British Columbia, Canada - sak_2010_1_5_50m | ecosystem: Environmental > Aquatic > Non-marine Saline and Alkaline > Saline ...
ACCGCAGGCAGTTAAGCAGTTTAATATTGTCTTTGCTGCTGAGCGTCCGGATTGTCCGGAAACGACACATGTAGCCTACAATTTCTTTGCTCCTTATCAGAAAGCATTGGGTTTTCTGGCTCGTCCCCTGGCAACGCGATTCTGGTCGGCAGTTTCGGAATGGACGCAATCGCTGGCGGCTCTTTTCAGACAAATATACACCGGGAATGGGCAGACCTATGCATTACACATTATTCTTTATGTGGTTGTACTTTACTTTATTTCAGGAGGTCGTTAATGGCTGACATTCTACGAACTGCGTTATATCTTTTAATTTCACTATTTGTTATCTTGAACTATGGCCTGCTCTTGAATGGATTGGTCCGTAAAATCGTTGCTCGTGCACATGGTCGTGTCGGACCGCCGATCTGGCAACCCTGGATCGATATTCTGAAAACCTACGCCAAACGTACAGCCGTTACTCATGGTGTTATGTTCTTTTTAGGACCGGTTTTTCGCTTAGCGGGTGGTCTGGGAACTTACCTGTTTATTCCGGCAATTTATGGATCAGTAGTGTTTGCCAACCTGAGTTTTTCCGGAGACGTTCTCTTGGTAATGTATTTTATCTTTTTTGGTCAATTGGGTATGGCGCTCGGTGCCGGTGAAGGTGGTCACCCTAACAGTGCGATTGCCGTTGGTCGTGGACTTTCCCAAATGACGTCATTCGAAGTGCCGTTTGCGCTTTCGATCATCGCATTGGCTATTCAATATCATTCTTTGTCGATTACGGAAATCGTCGCTGCTCAGCAGGGTGGAATATTGACTTGGACAATTTTTACAAACCCGCTGGCTACATTTGCCGGATTGTTTGCATTGCTGGGAATGAACATGCATTCGCCCTTCGATATTGTTATGGCACCTCAAGAGGTTCCAATTGGACCTCCGACGGAAATGCAGAGTTCGTTTCTGGGAATCTTGCAGACTAACCGGGCAATTTTCCTGTCGGCAAAACTGGTACTTTTCATGAATCTTTATATCGGTGGTGCGACCAATATTTTCGCGATGATGCTAAAAACGTTTATGCTGTATATGCTGTCGGTAGTCGTGGGTGTCTCGTTTCCGCGATTCAGGACGGAACAATCGATTCGCTTTTTCCTCGGTATTCCGACGCTACTGGGGATCGCTGCGGTAATAATATTTATGCTGTAAATTGGAGTGGATGTGACAAAAGAAACGAAACATAATCCAACGATTCTCGAGAACAATGGTTTGCAGGAAATCGAGCGGGATTACTTCTGTGATGCCCGGCCGGAACAGTCTAGGCCATTGGCAAAATATATCGAGAAGTTTCTGAACTGGGCCCGGGCGAATTCGCTCTGGATGCTGGGATTCGGAACCGGTTGCGGTGCCGTAGAATTGCGACCGCTGATGACGGCTCGGTACGATATGTATCGCTATGGAATTGCGCCGCGTCCGACGCCACGCCAGTCGTCGGTGTTTATTATCGGTGGATACGCCTCGGTAAAAACAACGAAGCGAATTATTCGCAGTTACGAACAGATGCAGCAACCTAAGTTTGTTATCGCTCTAGGCAGTTGCCCGATTAACGGCGGTATGTACTGGGACAGTTACAACACGATCAATCGCATCGATTATTACATCCCTGTGGACGTCTATATCGCCGGTTGTATGCCACGTCCGGAATCGATCATCGCAGGTTTTGATTTATTGAAAAAACTGATTAAAGATGGCAAAGCCGAAGGCGCCAATAAATACATTGAAAACCTGGACTGGTACAAAGCCAACCAGAAGAAAATTATCAAAGACTGGAATATGCCGGACTATAACTGGTAGAGGAATAATGAAGGAAATAATTCAGCGTTTAAAACAACAATTTGCGATTTCGAATGTCAATCAGCAGCGTGGCGATTTGACGTTTCTTACAGTGAAACAGGAGCAAGCAGTAGCATTGATCACTTATCTGCGGGATTTTGAAATTTTCACCCACATGGTTTTTCTGACTGCCGTGGATCGTATTGAGGATAATCAATTTCAATTGACCTATATGCTACATAATTACACGATTCATCAGGATTTGGGAATACGGGTGCTAATCGATCGTGGAAGACCGGAAATGGCCAGCATTCATCATCTCTGGAAACAGGCCGGAACATACCAGCGGGAACTGAAAGAAATGTTTGGGATCGATTTTCCGGGCAGTCCGCGTGTAGATGATAGCTTTATCTTGGAAGGCTGGGACAATATACCGCCGATGCGCCGCGATTTCGATACGAAAAAATACTCAGAAGAGACCTTCTTTCCCCGGCCGGGCCGGGAAAGTCACGATCCTGAAACCTACATGAAATCCAAACTTTATCCCGAAGGAGATGCCTGATGTTTGCACCCGATCGCAGTAAATATCCTGATATAGTCAACGGTAAAGCAGTCGTCGATCTGGATTCCGGGAAATACCTGAAACTCTGGCAGGGACCGCAACATCCCGGTGTGACGGGGAATATGTCATTAGAATTAATTATTTGCGGTGATGAAGTTGTGGATTGTAAAACCCATGTTGGTTATCTGCATCGTGGTTTTGAAAAATTGATGGAGCGGCGGAAATTCATCCAGAATTTTCCGATTGTTTGCCGAATCTGTGTCCCTGAACCGGACACCAATGAATATCTTTATGCCGCTGCTGTTGAAGAACTGGCCGGAATCGAGATTCCCGAGCAAGCCAAATGGTTACGAACATTGAATATGGAAATGTCACGACTGACCAGTTTCCTGATGTGGATCGGCGGACATGCCGGCGCATTTGGACTGGGACCGATTGGCCAGTGGGCTGTAACTCATCGTGACTATATGCTTGATCTTTTTGAAGAACTGAGTGGTGGGCGGATTTATCATATGTATATAATTCCCGGCGGTGTTCGGAATATTCTACCTGATGGTTTTAACGGTCGTTTGGAAGATACCCTTCAAAAAATAGAAAAACTGCTCGGCGAGATCGAAAAAGTCATGCTGAATAATGCTGTGTTCAAAATGCGGGCTGTTGGTCTTGGAATTATCACTCATGGGATGATCGATCAGTACGGCATAGTTGGTCCGATTGCACGGGCAGCCGGTTTAAAACGGGATGTTCGCAAAGATTCGCCATACCTGATGTATGAACATTTGGACTTTGATGTTATTAACGGTACAAAGTCTGATGCATATGAGCGTCTGTTAGTGCGCTATCGTGAGATGTTTCAGAGTATCGATCTGATCCGACAGATCATGAAACATATTGATGGTAGCCGTGATATTCATACCAAACTTCCAAATGTATTACACTGGAAAATCCCGGCCGGTGAAACCTATGTGAAAGCCGAATCAACAAGGGGCGAGTATGGTTATTTCATGGTGACTGACGGTAGTGAATTACCACGTCGAGTTTATGTACGTGGTCCAAGTTATACCCATGCGGTGGCATTGTTGGAAGATTTGATTGTGAATGTAAACATGGCCGATGTTGCCGGATTGATGACATCGCTGCATACTTATCCACCGGAAATCGAGAGGTAGAGGAATGAGTCTGAAAGATATATTATCACCTTTTTATGTCTGGAAACGCGCTTTTGAAAAGCCCTATACGACACCTGATCCCTTGAAGGACAGGCCCGGTGCTCCGCGTTATCGTGGTTTTCATGATAATGATATGGAAAAGTGTATTGGTTGCGGAACCTGTGCAGATATTTGCCAGAATGCAGCGATTGACATGGTGCCGGTTGAAGGTATTCAGACAAACAAGGACGACAGCGGTCTCCGTCCAAAGATCGATTACGGACGCTGTTGCTGGTGTGCATTGTGTGTCGATATCTGCACAACGAATTCGCTGAATATGACCCGGGAATATACATGGGTTGATACCGATCCCGATAAATTCCGGATTGTTGCCGGGGATAAGGAAAACTTCTGGACTGGTAACAAAACCGGTTACAAACTTGGTGAGGGATACAAACTGCTGGATCATGATCGGATTGATATGGAAATGGTCAATCCCAAGGAGGGTGTGAAATCCTTTATTGAACTAGTAAAAGGGTATTCAAAGGAACAGGCGATTAAAGAAGCCGATCGCTGTGTCCAGTGCGGGCTTTGTATTGCGACCTGTCCGGCACACATGGATATTCCGAATTATATCAAAGCAATTCGTGAAGATAATATCGAGGAAGCGGTTAAAATTCTATACGAGACAAATCCTATGTCAGCAACTTGCGGACGAATCTGTACTCACCGTTGCGAAGAAGTTTGTTCTATTGGAGTTAATGGTGAACCGATTGCGATTCGCTGGCTGAAACGCTATATCATTGACCAGGTTGACAGGAAAGATATTGCTGAGATTCTGAAAAATGAATTCAAACCGAATGGTAAAAAAGTGGCGATAATTGGTGCTGGTCCGGCGGGTTTGAGTGCCGCCTATTATTTAGCGACTGTTGGCTATGGTGTGACGATTTTCGAAGCCAACGAAAAGGCTGGTGGAATGGTTCGTTATGGAATTCCAGAATACCGGATGCCCTATGATCAATTGGACAAAGACATCAATGCAATTCTCGATTTGGGTGTTGAATTAAAAACTGGTGTTGAAATCGGTGTTAATGAGTCTTTCGAGGACATTTATAAGAAGTTCGATACGGTGTTCTTGTCAGTAGGTCTGCAGGATACTTATTCATTGTCAATTTCCGGCGAGCATCACCCCGGCGTGCTTCCGGGCATTCAGTTGCTGGATGATGTGACAAATGGGAAAATCCCGGATATTGGCAAAGAGGTTATTGTCATTGGCGGTGGAAATACGGCGATGGATGCCGCCCGGACTGCCCGACGTTTGGGTGCAAATGTGACGATTCTTTATCGTCGGCGTGAAGAGGATATGCCGGCGGATAAGGAAGAGATCGAAGAAGCCAAACACGAAGGCGTCAAGTTTGTGACCCAGGCAATTCCGGTGCAAATTGATCTCGCCGATAATAAAAAGCTTCTACTTAATTGGAACAAAGCCGAGATGGTTGATCAGGGACCGGGTAAACGTCCGAAACCGGTGCTGATTGTCGGTGAGGCTTATACAGAAACGGTTGATACCGTGATTTCAGCCATCGGTCAGTCGCCGATTTATAAACTGCTGCCGGAAGAGATAGGCAGTCAGATCAAATTCAAACGCAGTAAGGTCGAAACCGATAAATTTGGCCAGACCGGCGTGGCAAAAATCTTTGCCGGTGGTGATATTGTGAATGATACTGCTGATGCGATCAGTGCCATTGCCGATGGACATCGCGCTGCGAAAGGCATTGATTTATTTTTATCAGGAAATAAAAAGGAACCAAAATGAAAGTAGCCGATATTTTAAACAAAAAGGGCAACGAAGTCTTTTCAGTAAAAAAAACAGAGATGGTTTGTGATACCGTAAAACTGATGAGCAAGCATAAAATTGGTTCGATCATGGTTGTAGATGAACAGGGTGCGATTGCCGGTATTTTGACGGAGCGTGATGTGCTTTGTTGTATTCAGGATGCGACGAAAGTGGTTCACAAAGTAGTCTGTGAAATTATGACCCCGGCCGAGAAACTCATTGTTGCTTCTTCAGAAGACAACATACAATATGTCATGGCGATGATGACAGAGCACCGCATAAAACATATGCCGGTAATGAAAAAAGATCAGCTGGTTGGACTGATCTCTATTGGGGATGTTGTCAAAGCATCATTAGATCAGAGCCGGCAACAGACCAAACGGCTTCAGGATTATATTGCCGGAAAATACCCGGAAGAATAAATACCCAATTGTGAGGGAAGAGCGGATGAATAGAACAGGGGAAATAGTTCGCGATCAAAACCAGGATATGTTACACAAATCCACAAAGACCCGGACGATGTTGTGGATTTTATTGGTTTTAATTGTCGTTTTGATAATGATCGTTATGTCGGTTTTGAGCGATTCAAGCAATAATCCCATCCCGAACAACAGTCGCCAGATGATCGTTGTAAGAACGCCGTCCTGGACGGCCTCAAAAGGATTTATGCAATGTTTTGAACGTTCCGCTAATGACGGTGAATGGGCTGTGTGTGGGAGTAAGGTGCCGATTATCCTTGGACGCAATGGTCTGGCGTGGGGCCGGGGACTGCATTCGATTCCTGATGATACCCATCCGGTCAAACACGAAGGTGATGGGAAAAGTCCGGCTGGAGTATTTCGTCTGGGCGATGCTTTTGGGATTCCCACAATCGAAGACATCGGTGCACTGGATATTCCGTATAAACCGGTGACAGAATTTCTGGAATGTGTGGATGATGTCCATTCACAATATTATAATCAAATGGTTGACAATAGTAAAGTTGAAGTCATTGACTGGGACTCCTCCGAACGAATTCACCGGTCGCCAAACGCCTATCATTTTGCAGTAATGATCAACCATAATACCGTAAACACCCAAAAGGGCGCCGGGTCCTGTATCATTTTGCATTGTGTTTCTGTAAACGGAGATTCCACGGCCGGCTGTACGACGATGTCCAGAGATGAAATGGAAAATGTGCTTAAGTGGTTGGATAAAGGTAAGAATCCGGTGCTCGTTCAGTTGCCGGAATCGGAGTATCTTCGACTTAAAAATCATTGGGAATTGCCCGACTTTTAATGCAAAAATATTAAATTGAATAATCAATATTCTTCGAGTTTTGTGAACTCGGCGTTCTCGATCCATGTATCAGGTCTGCCGACAAAATCCACAAAATTCTCCATCAGGAACATATGCTGTTTTTCTTCTTCGGCTAAAACAGCAAATACCTTCTGGTGTTTTGGGTTTTCCACTTCTCTGGATTTTTGCAAGTAAAACTCATAACTATTTTCTTCGATATCCCGGGCTTTTTCATAGAATTCCTTTTGGGGAATATTGAAATTAACCGGAATTTTTTCCGCTTTCAACGTTTCAAATACATTTTTTACGTCATCCAGTACATCGGTGAAGATATAGTCAGCATCTGCTTCTTTGCTCATTTTCATTAATATTTCATAATGGTTGGCTTCCTGATCGGCCAGCATTTTCAAAATCGATTGAATGCCTTTATTTTCGGTATAACCCATTAACTCACGATAATAATTTTCATCGTCTTTTTCCATCTTTATGGCATATTCAAAGATATTCATAATGCCTCCTCTTAATATTGGACCGTCGTCAATACATACTTTTAGAGTACATGACTTATTTTTGGTCATAATAGAATGAAATCAATGCCAGATTTTTTAATTTTTAACAGATAATTCGTCTGACAATTTGTAATAGACCTGATTCAGGAGTTCTTCATACCCGTCACCATTTGGAAAAATCGGCTTGTGGAATTTGACATTGATCTTTTTCCAGGGGCGAGGGAAGCGAGATCCCCTGGGCAAGGCTTCATAGGCGCCTTTAATGGAAACCGGAACAACGGGAACTTTTAACTCAGATGCCAGAATAGCAAATGCTTTTTTAAATTCACCCAGTTGCCCGTCATGAGTCCGGGAGCCTTCCGGAAAGATAATCACATTTTTACCGCTGCGGAGAACTTCCGCCAGTTTCTGAAGCGATAACTTCAAGTCCTTATTAATATCAGAGATGATAATGTTATGACGGTTTGCCAGGGCTTTCACCCATCCTTTACGAATATGTTTCTCTTTGGCATAGAAATATGTATTCCGGTTGGTTTTATTATCAAGAAAAACCGTGACAAACATGCCATCAAAAAAACTCTGATGGTTCGGCGCGATAATACAAGGACCGTCAGGTATATTTTCCAGTCCTTCGCCTTTCAGCCGGAAATAAACTTTGAAAAAACCTTTGGTTAGATGCTTGAAAATATTCCATGTAAACCAGCTTTTTGGGAGCGTCAGATCTACTTTTTCCTTAAATATTTCGGCCCACTTGACGACTTCAACACTGAATTTTTCTTTTTTCTCACGCATAAAAAGAGACAATTTCTCAACCGTCGGGTGGTTTAGAAAGATATCTTCCGGAATTTTTATTCCAAATGTTGATTGGAGAAAAGTTTGAAAACTGACTTTGTCCAGGGAATCAAGACCAAGGTCAATTTCAATATGATCATCGGGAAATATATCAGACTTGGTCTGTTTCATCAGGAAATCACGGATTGCCTGGTACTCTTCATGGTCAGGCTCGGTTGTTTTAAACTTCTTGATACCAACGGAACTTGCCAATTCCGCGAGTTTAAAACGCTGGAGTTTTCCCAGACGGGTCTTTGGCAGTTCTTCTTTAAGTATTACAAAATTGGATATTTTCTTGTAATAGGAGACCTTTTGATTGTATTTGTCAATGATTTCTTGTCGAAAATGGTCATCGATATTTACAATTCCTCTTTCCCGTAATATTTTAAAATCGGGATAAAACGCTGCCTGTACCTGATCGTTTTTTAAAAAGACTCCCACGTCAGCAATAAGATCAGATAATGATAATAACTTTTTTTCAACCTCTTCCGGATTAATATTTTTTCCGCTTGAGAGTACAATGATCTCCTTCTTTCGACCAGTTATTCGCAGGTAGCCATTTTTATCAATGGTTCCCAGATCGCCGGTATGCAGCCAGCCGTTTCTTAAAACATCTGCCGTTTCCTTCGGACGATTATAGTACCCCTGCATAATATTGCGCCCCTTGGCAACAATCTCATCATCCCGGATCTCAACCTTAAGATTCGGCATGGATTGTCCGGCGGAACCAATTTTCCATTTTCCCGGCCGGGTAAATGTAATCATCGGCGCTGCTTCAGTCATGCCGAAGCCTTCAAGCATCTCAAATCCCAGGGCTTTATAATCATGGGCGACATCCTCATCCAGTTTTGCGCCGCCGCTGACCATGAATTCAACATGTCCGCCAAATTTTTGATGAACGGTTTTGAACAGTGTCCTGGAAAAGGCTCTGGAATTGATGAACTTGGCGGTTTTAAATAGGGCTTGGGTGATGAAATGAGCATTGATTTTATCCATGATGCCCTTATGGATTGCAGCATACAGACGGGGTACACCAATAATAATATTCACGCCATTTTTTTGTAAGGTCGTAATAATATCCTCAGAAGCAATTGAGGGCGTGAAGGCGATTTTGCCGCCAGATTTCAATGGTGCGATCATGGAACCCATCAAAGGAAAAATATGATGGTAGGGAAGTATCGATAGAACTGTCCGATAACTGGTGAAAATCGGAATCACTTCCGATACGGCCTCGACATTGGCTAAAATATTATCGAAAGACAACATGACGCCCTTGGGACTGCCGGTTGTTCCCGACGTGTAAATGATTGCAGCCGTTTTCATTACATCGGCAGAATCAATTTCATCAGCCTTATATTTTTCGTGGTTATATTTCTGATCTTCGAAACAAAGTGTACTGTATTTATGTTTTACTGATTCAAGTGCTTCATCCAGAACTGGCTTGGTTTTCCGGGAATAGAAAATATGCGTAGGCTGGCAATCGTTCAGGATAAATGCCACCTCTTCGGCACTGGCCAGAAAATCTACGGGTACAACGATTGTGTTATTTTTCCAGCCGGCGTAAAAGGCGAAAATCCATTCCGGCCGGTTCTCTGCAAAAATGGCTATTTTTTCGGTTTTTTTATCAAATAGTGTTGAATAAAAGTCCACATGCTTAAGAACATCTGTGTAACTGTAAGTGTCGTCTTTCCAGACGATAGCGGTATTGGCGTTAGATTTTATAAACAATTGTCTCTCCTGTAAATTAAACAGTAGTAATTATACGCAATAATGCCCATTATTGGAATACAAGAGAATTGGAGAATTGTAAAAGTATTGTAAAACTATGGATTGCAGGATGGTTCTATTTTAAAACAGCAAGCCCACGGAAAAATTTGCTGAAGGAATAACCTGAAATCGCTGACCATCCTTGTCTCTGTTCAAGCATTGATATTTTGACTGTGCAGCCAAAACTGCTGCGGACCATGTCACGATAATACTGCCGCTTATTGTGTTAGTTACTCCGGCTTCGAATAGCAGTCCGTTAATTTCAAATTTTGCACGGTCATCGGATTTTATAAAGCCAAAGAAGTAGGACAGATCCTGAACAGTAAGAGTAGATTTGCTATACCCAATTCCGGAGAATAGACCGGTACAATTTTTCCCCATATAATAGCGCACACTTGTTGACAATG
>Ga0268277_1002621_pt1 | contig 10145 bp, 4 predicted proteins | sample saktaG_5_FD_190132 | JGI IMG/M metagenome (GOLD analysis project Ga0268277, IMG submission 190132) | Saline water microbial communities from Sakinaw Lake, British Columbia, Canada - sak_2010_1_5_50m | ecosystem: Environmental > Aquatic > Non-marine Saline and Alkaline > Saline ...
ACATTAAAAGCGTCGGCGGGACGGCCGAGGAAATATCGTTTTTTATCGGTCGGATTCACATACCAAGCCTCGCCGTTTCCCTCCACTTGCAAAAAAATTTTTCCTGCCTGCTTTTGGCTAAAACCATTATCTAGATTTAGCTTACCGGCTCCGGCAGGATTATAGCCGCCGCTTAACTCAACTTTATCCTCATAGCCATCATCGTCGCTGTCTTTTTTATTTTTATCCGTGCCAATCGCGTCTTCAAAAATATCCGGCAGGCCGTCGCTGTCGCTGTCTAACCCAGACAAATTACTTAAATCTGTAGGAATCTTATTTAAATTAATATTAGTAATACCGATTCCCTGCTCCCGCATCACGGAAAAAGCGTCAGCTGGCCGGCCGAAATAATGCGCCTGCTTGCTTTTTGGATTTACATAATAGGCTTCGCCATTAGCCTCAACTTTTAAAATAATTTTTCCTTTTAGAGAATTATATAAACTATTATTGGTTATGGCTATATTATTAGCCGCAGACTCAGCCGGAGAATCACTTGGAGTTGAAGTATCGTCTGGTTCTGTTTGCGCGCCAGTATCGTCTGGTTCTGTTTGCGCGCCAGTATCGTCTGTCTGGCTTGGCTCATCGCCAGAACTGCCAATAGTAAAATTAGCAATCTCGGTTTGATAAATCGTACCCGAGCTACTAGTTGATTCCAGATAATAATCATACTCCCCTGCTTCCAAAGAAGACAACTCAACTTCATGAGCAACTGCTAAAGTAGCCGAGCCAGTCTTAGTATAATCATTATCACCAATTTTTTTATAATAAACATAGCCTGATGACAGCAGATTAACTGACCAATTAAAAGAAGCTGAACTGCTCTCATTATTAATTTCAATACTTGGCCCGGAAGTTAAGCTAAGCTCATCATTAAACGGAGTAGTAAATAAATAATAGGCTGAATTCTTAGTAACAGTATTGTTTGTTGCTATAATCCGATAATAATAATCTTGGCCAGCTTCTAAATTCTCCAAAGTAATTTCGTGCGAACTGGCATTAGCAGCAGTTTCAGACCCTATATCAGTATAATAAACTTCCTTTTTATAGCCGACATACCCAGTGCTTGGCTGGCTTGTTCGCCAGCTAACCATAACCGAACTGGTGCTAATCAACCAAGCGTTAATAGCTAAAATTTCAAAGTCGTCCCTGTCGGCCTCAGTTAAATAAACGCTCACTATAGTTGAACTAGCATTATTATCTTGATTGCTTTCAATTATATTATCGCGGCGGTTAAGGAAAAAAGTAAGATTATTATTTCCGACCTTATTAAAATAACCGCTAAAAACGTGGGATAAACTTTCATTCGGGTCTAAAGGATTATCTAGGGTCGGATAAGTGGGCAAAGTTTGGCTTTCTGTTATAAAGCCGCTAAAATTAGCTAAAACATCATCCCGGTCCAAGCCAGCGCTGGAAGTTAAACTAACATTGCCGCTATTTAAAATTACCACTGAAATATCAACGTCAGTATTAACAATCGGCTTGTTTTGGCTTAAAGTTATTTCGTTAACCGCTAAATCAGCTTCGTTAAGATTAAAAACCGTTAAATCCAGCGAACCGGAATTATTATCTTCATTATTTTCATCCAGTTCATTGCCGCTATCAACAGTAAGACTTAATGCTTTATTCCCGGCACTGCTGAAGCGGCCGGAAAAAATATAATAAAGATACCCGCCGGCGCTAACTGAATTCTCTAAAGAAGGAGCCGGATAAATTGATTCCTCTTTAATAAAATCAATAAATTCATAGCTAAAAGAGGTTAAACCATTAGAGGTATATAAATTTTTTGTGCCATTATTTTTAATTTTTACTGTAATTTGGCAATATTGATTCACGGCTGGTTTAGTTGGATTAATAGTAATCGCTTCAACGCTTAAATCATCATAATCTTCCTCACTATCATCAGCCTGGATACCAACGGCTCCGACCAAAAAGATAAAAATAATTATAAAAAACAAACCTAGCCTCCCCCAGCTAATAATCCCCGAATAATTATCTGATTGTTTATAAAACATATTTATATTATTTTATTATTTTATTATTTAATAGTTCTTTCTAAATAAGCTTCTTTACGTTTAATTATGAATCCAGAATTAATCGCCTTTCCCATACCTTGATCATAAGCAGCCACAATTTCTTCTTTTGTTTTTCCCATTTCATATTCATATAATTCAGCTAATAAAACATAATAAGTAACATCACCCGGAGACACTGAAATGGCTTCTTTATAATAATTCTCCGCTAACTCATAATCCTCTATATATTTGGCCATATTGCCGGCATTAGTCATTAATAAAGTATTTCTTCGTCTAGTTTTCTCAACACCAGCCTCATAAACTTCTAGAGCTTTCTTATAATAATCTTTATAATTAGCTACTCCGGCCGACCGCGACCATTCAGCCAAGCTTTTCCAGGCCAAACCTAAAGTATTATACATTTCTATATCTTCCTCATTTTCTTCTAATTTGTTTTCCCATTTTATAACATCATCAACATAACTGGTTAATTCCGGATATTGCTGCTTAATTTTTCCTAGTTTAGATTGGGTATCCTGCTTAGCATAAAAATACCACCCGGCACCGATAATTAAAATTACCAAAATGAGAAAAAAAATTTTTTTAAACATAGATTTACGGTAATTTGTAACTTGTAACTTGGAATTTGAAAGCCCTTAAACTATAGCCCAAATTACTAATTACCAATTACAAATTACGAGTTACTTATACTTATTAATATCTATCCCCTGCTCCTGCAAAAACTTCTTTGCTTCTTCAGCCAGAGCTGGCTGCAATTCCACGGCTTTATTCAAGTTAATTATAACATTTTCCTCATCATCTATAGAAGCGTAAGCCACGGCTAAACTGGCATAATATTGGGCATTATCAGGTTCCTGCCTAATTAATATCTCATATAAAGATATTATTTTTTCATAATTTTTTCTCTCCGCGTAAATATCAATTAAATAAAGGATGTTGCCTTTATTAAAACCAATGCCGAAACCTTCACCTTTGGCTAATTCTTCTATACCTCTTTCTGGCTGCTCGTCCTGCATTAAGGCCAAACCCAGAAACCAATGCGGTTCATCAAATTCATCGTTACTGGCTACTACCTCTTCTAATATGGCTATACCCTCTTTATTTCTGCCTTGGATTAAAAAATTTTTAGCTATCATCAAAGGTATGCTTTGTCTGGTTCTATTAATATCCCAGGCTTGCCTAAATATCTCTTCTGATTTATCAAAATATTTATTATCAATAAATTCACCCATAAAACCATAAAGTTGGCCGGCCCAAAAACGCATAACGTAAGAAGTTGGATAATTCTTAATCTGCTCTCCAAAAATATCAGCCAGCTGGAAAGCTACCGGCTCTAAAGTTTCCTTTTTTAAAATTCCCTTGCCGTCAAATTGAGATAGATCCTGGGTTAAGAACATAGCCTGCTCCCATAGAAAAGGCACTTTAACTTGCAGTACTTCAGGCGCTTTCTGTTGCCATAAATATAAAGACTCAATTTCCGCCGCATCCGAGGCATCTCCCATCAAAACCGATGATTTATAAAAAGTATAATTTTTGTAAATTAAGTACGGAGTTATGATTATAAAAAATAAAGCTAACCAGCCAATAGTTCTATACAAAAATTTCTTATTATAAAAAATAATTTCTTCCCGGCTTAAAGTATAATAAAAACTAATAAAAGCAATCAGCCAAAACCATAACTGGAGAGGATTAGCAGACTCAATACCAAAACTATTTTGCCCTAAATAGGCAATAATTGCCCCTATTAAAATAACAAAAGCCAATTTTTTATTCTCATTTTCATCCTTTTTTATAATTCTTACCGCATATAATAATAAAACTATTATAATTCCTAAATAAGCAGCCAGTCCAATTATCCCCATAGTGGCTAAAACTTCTAAATGATAATTATGCGGCTTATCCCAGACCGTTTCCCCTAAAGAATATTTTAGAAATTCTGGATTATAATGCTTATCAAAGGCATCCTGAAAATTCTCCACTCCCCAGCCAAAAATCGGTTTTTCCTGCCAGCTATTAAAAGCAACCCGCCAAGCCATTAAACGAGTGCTAGCGGTCCTGGCCGTTGGCTTTATATTTAATATATTAGCCATTATCGGAACATTATTGCTCAAATATTTGTTTAAATTCTCATTTTTTAGGTTAAAAACATAAGCGCCGGACAAAAAAATTAAAAATAATAAACCGCTAATTAAAACAGCCTTTTTTGTCCGCCAAGATTTTCCAAGAATTAAATATGCTATCCAACCAACAAAAATACCCCCTACTAAACCTACAAAAGCGCCTCTAATTCGGGTAAAAATTAAAGTAGTTAAATTTAAAACACTAATTAATAAAACCGGCCAACGCCATCTATTATTTTTATCCAGAACAAAAAACAAAGCAAAACCTAAAAAAGCCGGGATTATTAAATAGCTGGCTAAAAATAAAGGGTTGCCAATCATACCGCTAAGCCTTACGCCACGGACAATGACACCGTCTAAAAAAGAAAGATATTTCCCAAACCAAGCCAAAAAAGAAGAAATAAAACTAATTATTAAAATCCAGATTCCCAGATTCTGCCAGTCTTTTTTAGTAGTAAAAAACTGGCGGAGCAACAAATAGAAAATCCCAAAATGCAACCAGGTAAACACACCCTGAATTCTTTGCTGATCCCCCCAAAAACTGCGATTAAAATTAACTCCAAAAACTGCTGAAATAAACTGCAAAAAAATAAAAAACAAAACCAACCAATCTAATAAATTTAATTTAATAATCTTTTTTCCTGCCCCGCCTGAAGCTTGCTTTTGAGCGAGGTCTTTATTGAAAGAAAAATATATTAAACCTAAAACCAGTAATATTTCTACCAGGGCTTGCCATAAAATAACTTTGCCAAAATGCCAGGGATGCATTGTCCGGCTGGTAAAAACCAAAGGCAGGATAAACGCCAAATATATTCCAAATTTCACCCCGTTGAATAATTTATTATTAGACATGGTTTTTGTTTTATCGACTTATATATTTAAAATAACTCGCCCCATTAAATATTTTGTTTTATTCAACGGGGTAAATTATTTTTTCTAGTTTTTGCATGTTTTTTAAAAATTTTTAGGGTTATTTCTATCTAACGCCCATTTATACGGATTGTCAATTATATATTGCCTGATTCTATTTAATTCGTTTTCATTCCTAATTATTCTGTCATAGAATCTCGGTTGCCAAATAATATTATCTGATTTATATTTTTGATTTATTGTTTTTGTAACAATTGATTTAAACGACCCAATGATTGTTGAAATTGATTTTGGCATAACGTGCCCAAATTTGGAATATTTTTGCGTAGGAACAGGGCAATGCCCTGTTCCTACATTATTATTTTCATTATTATTTTCCCCCGCCGGAACGATATTTATTATTCCATGAATATGATTTGGCATAATAACAAATTCATCCAATTTTACAAATGGAAAATGGTCTGAAATTTTTAACCAAAATTTTTCCGCAATTTTTCCATCTTCCGACAGAACCATTTCATCGCCAACAATATCGCCAAATAATTCTACACGATTTTTTGTACAAATGGTAATAAAATAAAATCCATCTTCTGAATAATCATAATTTTTATATCTGTACTGTTTATGCATTTTATAAAGCATACCAAATCAAAAAATCCGGTAATATTTATAAAATCATTATATCATATAACCACGCCTTGTAGGAACAGGCGGTGCCCTGTTCCGGCCGTTCCACCCCTTTTCACCCCCTCTCGCTCCCCCTTGTGAAGGGGGAGAATATCGCTCCCCTCCTTTACAAGGAAGGGGTTGGGGGAGGTGGGGGATAAAACAAACCCCGCCCCGGGTTTATCCCAGGGCGGGATTTTATATCAGCGATATCAACAATTCAACTAGTTAGGGTAAGAGAATGACTTTGATCCTAATGGCAAGCTATTACAAGTACTAAGAGTTGTTCCGGCGCTATCGTCCCACTCAATATCACCAGCCGCAAAATTAACTCCTAATAACTTAGTGCCGCTCGTAGGATCATTAGCATCTTGAGTATCTAAGGTAACGATGAATAGCTTGGTTTCCCCGGAAGAGATTTCAACATCAGTCATGTCAGTAATTGCAGTATTGCCAAAATTCTGAACTCCGGCTGCTAACCAGCCAGTCTGTTTTAAGGTAGTAGTGGTAACACTATCCTTATAGATATTCAAGTTTCTATTAGAATCATTAGAAATACTGGTTGTCAAAGCTAAGTTAATATTCTTAATCGTAGCCGTATGACTACCGGCATTAGCGGAGTTAGTAATATTTAACTTAGCAATAACCTGGGCTGCGTCACCTATAGAAGTGCCTGATGGAGTATCGGACGCCCAAGCAGCCGTAACCTTAGTCCTGTAAACAGTCATTATTTTAACGGTTTGGTCAACGTCAGCGACTGCATCAGTGGTAGAGTAAAAGTTAATACCGGAAGCATCAGTTAGAACAGTGCCTGACTGCGCTCCTTTAACAACCATTGTTTCACCAGTAATATTATCATTAATCAATACAGCAAATTTGTGGGTAGAACCTGATACAGCGCCGTCAACAGCCGTACCTACGTCGGCCTTAACAATCAAAGTCTTACTGCCGTTAGCTGGAATAGTTAAATTAATTCCACTAAAAACAGCCCGAACATAAGTAGTGGTAGCGCTAGTAGTGTCAAGCTGAACCGGACCGCCGACTAAGGTAGTGCCGTCATAAATCTTAATATTCTTTAAGGTACCAGAAGCGGCTCTGCTGACTTGGTCAGCAACAGTTAGCTGGGTGATAGAAAGATCTTCAGAAGCGCTGGCTTCAAGCTTAAATCTGGCAATTTCCTGGTCAGTGGCGCCCATAACAATCTGTTGAGCAATCGGCGTGTTAGCGTCATCAGAAATATACAAGGTACCGGCCGCAGCAATATACATAGTCTGCATTTCAAAAGCAGCTGTAGTACAGTTAGCGCTAGCCGAAGTAGTCTGGCCAGTAGCGGTTGCAGAATAAAACTTAACGCCGAACATATCCATGGCAGTCTGTTCAGCTCCACTCTTAACATCTCCGTAAACGTCAACTACATACTGCGCGCCGGCCGCTAAGCTGATAGCCGGGCTTGGGCTAAACGCGTATGTACCAACGCTGGAAGCATTAAGATTGCCCCTAGTAGCGCCTAATTGGGTATCGCCATTCTTCAAGATTAAGTTCTGGAAATTATCACCCATTAAAGTAAGAGCATCATAATCCGCTAAAGTAATCTGGGTAATAGTTACGGCTTCGCCCGCTCCGGCAGTTAAGGTAAAGGAAGCTAATTTTACTCCCACGGCGTTAACTACGCCAGTCGGATTGGTAACTGACCTGTCGCCAAAAGAATTGTTTTCCGCTGCGGTTAAAGCGCCTGTCCTAACAGTCAAAACATTAGCGGCATAAAGACCAGTAGAGCCGGTAGTGCCGGTTAATTGTCTGGTATAATCAGCTCCGGCGCCGGCGCCAGTGCCTCCTGTCTGACCTAATTGAAAGGTAATGGTATCATTGTTAGTCATGGCTGTACCGGTAGCTACCTTAATGTCGGATTTAACCATTAAAGTTTTGGTTGTGCCAGCCGGAATAATAAAGGCATTGCCAACAGAGACTTCAGTATCATCATTTTCTGCTAAATTAATAGCTGTGCCTATTTGTACGCCGTCAACATAAAACTTTAATTGATATAAGCCATTGTTAGAAAGACCACCTGCAGCGCTAGTGTCTACATACGGCCATAAACCAGTAACCTTAATAGCTTCGCCAACCGCGGTAAAGTCAAATCTACCGATTTCTACATTAGTAGCTCCTAAAGCGACATTGCCGCTAGGACCATCTAAGTTCTTGGAAACAGTCAAAGTACCAGTAGAAATTGTATTGGTGGTTTCAGCGTCTTTAACCTTAGCGTATACATCAGCTTGGTTAATAGTCAGGTAAACGCCGTATTCAACGTCCTTAGCCATTAAATCTTCTTTATTATAGAGGTATACCTGGAAAGTACGGCTTGTACCGCCAACGATATCAGCAGTAAAGTTAACAGTCTTAGTCAGGCCCTTGTCAATCCGATAAGGAGTAGCAAAATCAAAGGTTACTGTCTTATCGCTGGCCATGGCAACAACTGTTTCACCAATCTGCGCTCCGGCAACTTCTAACTTAAAGTTAGTCATGTCAGTTGTGTCAACAGTACCGATAATGGTAAGCTTTATTTTTTCAACATCAATATTCTGAGCATCTGATGCCAGAGTAAATGACCATATTGTATGGTCAGTCGTGCCTGGATCTGGATCTGAAACAGTGCCGGTGTCGGTCATAGTAATCTTACCTAAATCAGTAACTGTCGCTACGGCCATGGTATTACCAGTTATTGGGAAAGTACCGGAAACAGTGGCTCCGTCAGTGGTAATATCAGTTGCAGTTAAAACAGAATAATTATAAGCCCGCGAAGCGGCTGCTTCATCTACTAAGTTAACCTTTAGGGTGATGCCTTTAGTAGTACCGGCCGCGACTGTAAATAAGCCAGCGGCGCTATTAAAGGTTAAGACGCCTTCAGCTACTGAACTGTATGTTGCTAATAAAGTACTACCATCATAAAGATAGAAGTCAGCAAAATCAGTGTCAGCTGAAGGAATACCGCCTCTCTTAAACTTAAGATTAGTAACCTTTACGGCTCCGTCAGAAGCGGCTGTAAAGTTAATTTTAGTTACCGGAATAAAAGCTTGAGCGCCGTCACCACCATCAGTGCTTTCACTTAAGGTAGTGCCCGCGGCTGGAGTGTCTGAAGCTAAAGCTACAGTCAAACCAGTGCCTGCGCCGGCTCCTAAACCAGTGCCTGCGCCGCCGCCCTGGGAAGTATCAATCATGGTGGCAGAAGCGATTTCCGTTCCCGCGGTCGGTAAAGTCAAAGTGGAAGTGATAACATCCGCCCATTTGAAGCGGTTAGCCAAAAAGGCCGCTTCAGTCGCAACTTTGCTGGCGGTGCCATCGGCATTGATGTAATAAACATCAGCCGAAGTTCCGAACTTGACTAAACTGCCGGTTGGGTAAGCCGTAGCGCTGACTTGCACGGTGCTAACTGTATAGTTAGTGAAGAAAGCGTCCGAGACATCAATTACCTTTGTTGCCCAATTAGCTCCGTAAAGAGCGGCAGCCGTAGCTTCGCTCGGAACCCACTTTAAGGTCCCGTTCGGTTCTACCGCGTAGACCTTGGGGTCGGTTGTGATTTTAACTAATTTAGTACCTGGCCTAATAGTAACGTTAGCTCCCAGAGGGTATGTCTCTAACTCGCTTTGAGGAATAGTCACAACCCCGGAGAAGTCGCTATACCAGGAAAAATAAGTCTGTTCATTAGGGAAAACATATCTTTTACTATCAGCTCCCAAATAATAAACGGAAGAAAGGCCGTCCATCTTGATTAAGTCACCGGCGGAGGCGGCTGCGTTCACTTCCGGAACGACAACCACGGTCATAGCCAAAACTGTGACTAACATGACGCTGATAGTAAAAACTTTTCGTATTCTACTCATAATAGATTTTTTTTCGCATTAGATGCCTTCTGCTAAAGAAGCATAAGCATCTAAATACGTGATTCCCGCACCTTTCAAGCATTTGTATCGTCCATGCTACCTTTTATACTTTTTCTAATTTTACTTGATATTTCCGTCGTGGCAGAATCCTCTGTATCGGGAGATTCTGCCACAGCGGGGAAAAAGGTGCTGGGTAAATGTAATACATATGCTTGAAAGGTGCGGGAGTTGCTCTTTAAATAAAACCTGAAGCAAATCAACCGGAATCCCGTCCCCCCACACTTATATATAATAAGTATTAGCTGGGGGCAAATTGTGCCGCATCCCGCGGCATCCCGCTTACCTTAATAAATGAAATTAAGAAATGGCGGGGCATGGGAAATTCGCCCGTCCGCCTTATCGACTAATTGGCAGACTCCCCCACTTAATATATATAAGTGTGGGGGTAAAATTTGTTGATTTACCCCGTTAGAAATTTTATCTCTAAGCGGGATAAACCCCGTTGGAATTTCTAACGGGGTTTACTAAAGAAGTTTTGA
>Ga0268277_1002622_pt1 | contig 10145 bp, 14 predicted proteins | sample saktaG_5_FD_190132 | JGI IMG/M metagenome (GOLD analysis project Ga0268277, IMG submission 190132) | Saline water microbial communities from Sakinaw Lake, British Columbia, Canada - sak_2010_1_5_50m | ecosystem: Environmental > Aquatic > Non-marine Saline and Alkaline > Saline ...
ACAGAATGAGGCCCACCCCCAAGGCGGCGTCCAAGGCCAAAGCGCCCCAGCCAGCCGCGTCGGTCATTCCCGCCAGAAAAAGCATCATTATTCCGTCAGCCGACCCCATTCCATTGCCGCCTTGCTTTTCCCGCTCTTTTAATTCCGAGTAAACAATCAGAAAAAAGGTTGGCGAAATGTCGCCCACTATGGGCACGGCCTCAATCAAAAACTTCCACCACTGCCTTTTTAAGAATTTCTTGGTGCCTTCGCTTAACGCTGTTTTCGCTAATTTTTGCTGCCAGGAAGCGGCCATAAATATATCAGTTGTCTCTTGACTTGCTTTTATAATTTGCTATCATACAATTAATACTTACGAAAAAGACCCTACTAAGGTTTGTCCTTAGCGGGGGCTTTTTCTTTTCTATCCTGCAAAATGTTTGCTTGATCATTCAAATAAGCAATAGGGACGCCGGTTCTTTTGAGAAGAATTGAGCAATAATCTTTGGTGTGAGGCGACAATATTATCCTTAGCTTGCCTCGTTCTTTGAAAAACTTTATCAAGCTGGCGTAATCACCATCGCTTGAAACAATAACCGCCTGATCAAATTTATTTTCATAAACATCTCGCGCCGCCTGCAAAACCAAATCAGCATCGCAATTTCCTTTGGCTTTTCCCTCTCCATCATAAACTACTTCTTTAAATACTAAAGTGAAGCCGCTCTCTTGAAGATATTTGTATAAATCCTTGTATTTCGGTATCAACCCGATGAAAATATAGGCATTTTTTACATTATATTTTTCAGACAGCCAAACTCTAAACCGCTTGTAATCAAGCGTCCAGCCAAAACCAACAATGCCCCTGTGCAAATTGGCGCCGTCTATATACGCGTAATTATTTTGCTGGTTCTTCAACATACCTCTTTAGGTTTCTAGTCGTTTTCTTTTTTTATTTTAACACAAAAAGATACGCTATACTAAATAATACCTTTGTTCCCGACATTACTGCTCCAAAAACCGAAGCGCGGCAAGTATTTGTCGGAAAACCTTGCACCCTTCAGTTTCCCATTGGGCTTGACATTCTTTCGGCCGCAATGTTTCTATCAAATACAAACCATCCTCCCCCCTCGGCAATACCCAAGAAATGCCTTTTTCGCCATCTTTTGTTTCAGTGGTTATTTTGTAGCCCTCAACAGCCCCTATTTTAAATTTTTCTTCCAAAATATTCATACTCAACCACTCGGCCAACGCGCGATTATCCTCTAGGTAATCGTTTAGTGGCTTTTGAATTATTGCAATTTTGAAATTATAACCGTCCTCTATTGTTTCGCCAGTTTTTTGGCTGTTTCTTATTCCTTCGGAAGAGAAGTTAGAAAAAGTAACGCTTTTTGTCCCGAAGGCAGCAACTGGATAAACATGCCAATCCTTCGGATACTCCACTTCAAAGCCATAGTCCTCGTTGCGATAAGTTTTCCAGCCAGCAGTTTCGCCTTCGGCAACGCTCTTTGGCTGCCCGTTTTCTTCCTGTTCCAGAGGCAAAAAAACTGGCTTATAGGACAAATGCGGCTTTGAATAAAAAAAATGAATTATTGAACCCGCTATGAATAAAATGAAAATTCCAAAAATAATTGGCAGCCCGAATTTTTTAGTCAGCTCTTGCTGTCTTTTTATTTCCTGCTCTGCTTTTTCACCGACAGAATAACTTGCCTGGGAGCTCTTGAGGGTTCGGCTATAGCGGGCGGCTATTATAGTTGCCATTGCCACAATAAAAAGCATCAGGATATTAGAGTGTTTCCAAAAGAATACAAAAGCCAAAACCAGCAAAATAAGATAAAGCGCGACTTCCCTTTGATAGGATTTAAAAGCCGGACTTTTACCGACCTCTTTCATTGCTTGTTTCTCTTGCTCTGATAATTTAAATGGCAGCCATTTCATAAAAATATTTTAATATTTTTGCCATTGCTGTTTATAAAATTTGAAAAAATATCGGATGTTTTGACCGCAACGATACAATAAAAACAAAACCGCCATCCCGGATAACAAGCCAAAAACAGGAGTCCATTTTTCGTAAAGCGCATAATAAACAGGGACAGAAAAGCCAACTATAAAAACTAAATACGCGAGTGCGCGCCCAATAATTCTTGCGTAAAGAAAATTGTTCCAAATCGGCAAGCGGCTTTTTAACGCTTCAAAGACGTCTTTGGCGTTATAGCCGGCGGCATAAACAGGCAAACGGGCGAGAGAGAGATTAAAGAAATGGCTGGCCTTTGGATAAATTATAAAAAGTTCGCCGATTTTTTCATCCGGAAAATTTTTGATTATGTTCACATCGCGCGTTAGATTTTTAAAGCCCAAACCGCCAAAGCTCCCGTAATTTAAAGTTAAATTATTCGGCCAAAAACATTTCAACTCGCTCCATAGGCATAACTTTGTTTTGGCCCTCCCAACGATATTTATCCCATCATCGCTAATACTGTATTCAACATCGCCGTGAAGCCGTTTTGTCAAGCCAAAATCCTCTTTTTTTATTCGCCAAGTTATTGCCTCCATAATGATTAGTTGTTTGCCCCCCTTGACTACTCTTTTTTTTTTGCTATATTTAAGTTAATTCCTTCATTTGCTTAAGGCTCTTATGAGTACAGGCGAACGGGGAATTTTTGTTTAAAATTTTAATAAAATTTTCTCCTGTCCCTTAATCATTTTATGATATGTTTGGTCGCCGCGGCTATACTCGCGAAAAATAGCTCCAGCGATCATATCAGCAACTTGAATCATTATTTCTTTTTTTGAACTTTTTTGTTTTATCTTGCTAATAGTGTTTTTGCTCAAATAATTTTTTAAAACCCAATTGAACTCTTTGTGATGGATTTTCGCTACTGCCTCGTCTATCAACAAAACAGCGCTTTCTAACGGAGGGTTGTTGTCATAAAATAACATTCTTGCTGATTCACAGTATAATTGCTGCGGCTGATGTCTGAAAATAGGCGAGTTAATTTTTGGTTTTTCAACAATAATTGCCTTATATTCTATTGGCGAGTGCGTGGTTATCTGAAAGAATTCTTTTCTTAATTTTTCCTTACAGCGGGAAAACTTAAATTCAAAATTTTCAGTAAGATTACACTGGATTTTCAGCTTTTTAATAGCTTTGCTAATTTTATCGCCATCATCGCTTTCATCAGAAATATAAACCGCCACAAGCACAAAAAACTTTGAAGAGCCCCTGTCAAATTTGAAACCACAATCGCCGGACTCGTCCATCCAGAATTTTCTAACTGTTTTTACCATTTTAATTTAAATAAGCTAATTCACTGTATGTAAACGCCGCGCAAAGTGGCGTATTTTTTGTAAAGCGCAAGTTGCCGCAAACTTTTGGCATATTATAAGCGCCTATTGCTGCTTTAATTGGCGCTTGGCTTCCTTGATTTTGGCCACCTCTTCGGGGGCCGAGGTTATAATCTGGTCTTCGGTGTAAGAGGCGAGCACCTTCAAGGCAACTCTTTTTTGCCCGGCCACGAAAACGCCCTCTCCCACGTCGCAGCCCAAAAGCATATTTTTCTCGCCATCGGTTAAATTAAATGTTTTCTGCACCACGTCAATGGTGGCGGTGCTCTGTTTCATTAAAAATTGCAAAGACGAATTGCTGATAATCGGCCGGCCGTAGTCAGACCTCATAAAATCGGACACGTCTTGGGTAACCGTTGTTACGCCCAGCCAATACTTTCTGGCTCTCTTACAAATGCCAAACAAAAACGAAGCGCCATCTGCGGTTTGCATAATCCACCAGGCCTCATCCACCAGCAAAATTCTTTTTTTCAACGTAGAACGCACTTGATTCCAGATATATCTTAAAATCACGAACATTGCCATCGGCCGCAATTCGTCTTCCATATCGCGTATGCCGAACACCACAAATTTATTATCCATATTAATATTAGAGGGCGTGTTAAAAAAGTTGGCATAACTGCCCTTGGTAAACTTGCGCACTCGTTCCACCAAAGACCCGGCCCCTTCCATACCGCTCAAAACATCTTCAAAGTCAGACATCAAAGGGGTTTTGCCTTCCCATGTAAGGGGATCGGACTCGGGAGTAATATCCTTGGCGGCGTATGTTTCAGTGAGGGCCTGGTCAATGATGGCATCCTCTTGGGCGGTAAGCCCGCCTAACATAATCCGCAAAAGCCCCACCAGGTTAATCACATTAGAACGCAAAACATCCTGCGGCTTCTCGTCTTCGCGGGGCGTGGGCAAATCAAAGGGATTTAAGTGGGTTGGCGAGTTTAAAGAAATCTTGAAATAAGAGCCGCCCACCGCATCGCTTAAATACTCATATTCATTTTCCGGGTCTATGATAATCGTGTCCACGCCTTGCATCAGATAACGCAAGATTTCTACTTTGGCGAAGAAACTTTTCCCGCTGCCGCTCTTCGCGAATAAAACCATATTCGCATTCTCCAACGAAAAGCGGTCAAACAAAACCAAAGAATTATTGTGCTGGTTGATGCCGTATAAAATGCCTTCGTTGGCCGATAAATCCGGCGAAACAAAAGGGAAGATGCTGGACAAGGGGGCGGTGTTCATAGGCGTGTGCACCAGCAATTGGTCTAAGCCGTAAGGGCAGGTTGAGATAAACCCTTGTTTTTCTTTCAGCAAGGCGGGCTTTAAATAAACCAGCCGCGATTCCAACAGCGACCTCAAGATTACTTCTATGTCTTTAAGCTGTTTTTCGTTGTCCCCGTAAATAGTAATGTAAACACCCAGCTGGAAAATGCGCTCCCGGGCAGTTTGCAGCTCGTCTCTTAATTGTTCAATGTCTTGGTAGGCGGTTTCCAAAGAAGGGTCCCGCACAATGCCTTTTGCTTCAAGCTCGTAAATTTCCGCTTGCACCTCGGTGAGCTTTTTTCTTAGGCGTTTCAGCACCGCCCCCGAATCAGCCGGGTGTATAAACAAAGAAATATCCAAAGGGCTGTCTAAATTAATCAACGGCGACAACCACCCGGTAGATAGATAGCGGGGATACGAAAAAACAAAAAATGACTTGGTCATTCGTTCTCCCAATTTAATGTAATTCTGCTTAATCTCAATCAATGAGGGCGCTACAATATCCTCGGCTTTAATGCTGCCGAATTCCACCTCCACCTGTTCAACTGTTTTTTGTTTTTTGCCAAAAGGAAATCTCATATGTTAAAAATCGTTAATGAATGGATTTATTTATTATACCAGCTAATTTTGTCAAAACTATTTTTATTAAAAATGAAGAAAATATGGCTTAATAACAAAAACATAAAAAAGCAAGCCACCCATGAATAATACGAAAAAAATAACTACCGCCAAAAACATTACAACCCACGCTTTAGCGGTTTTTTTACTCTCCTCAACAACATAATCATCCATCTTTTTCACAGCAGAAACTAAATCAGGAGAAGCATTTAGCTTGCTTGTCATTTTCTTATTTCGGCTAAAAATAAGGCCAACTAAAATTATTCCCGCTACCCCAATAAACAATCTTAACAAAAGCTGATTTTTATACAACAAAACTATCCCCGTGGTGATTACCACAGCAAACAAAATCATTCCAACTGTCCATTTTTTAGATGTTGTTTGCTGTATTCCGCCTTTCAACGCTTCTTTTTCTTTTTTTGTAAAATCGAACGGAAACCATTTCATATTTTTATAAAACGCTGCCCCCTTGACTATTCTTTTTTTTGCTATATTTAAGTTAATTCCTTCTTTTGCTCAAGGCTCTTATGAGTACAGGCGAACGAAGAATTTTTGTTTGAAACTTAATTAAAATTTTTTCCTAGCGGGATTCTTCGGCCATTAGGCCTCAGAATGACACTCATATGAAAGTCCTAATTATTTAACAAGTTCCGGCAAAATCTCCGGGTAATAGCCAACCTCGGCTTCCTTGGGGTGATGCCATGCCCATAATAGTTCAATGATTTCGGGCGTGGTCAGGGGTACCACGCTCAAACCGCATCTGCGCAAACCCAAAGCCACAAATTCCATTCTTTGAAATAATTGGGTGCGGCACCGATTAAAAAGCTCCTCGGACATAGCCCCTCCCGCTTGCGCCTTAAGCCCGCTAAAACTGCCCCCAAACCCGGCGCCCCGCCCGCCCTTGCCCTCTACTTCGCCTAAGGTGTAAGGCACCACCACAAAAAATTGTTTAGTCATAATAATGCCCTCGGCCACCAGCCCCTGCATAAATTTACGGTATTCGGCGGTTTGAATTTTCAAAAGCTCATTTTTTTGCTTGTCTTCCATTTCCTTTAATTTGTCAAAATAGCCCGTGATGTTTAAGCGGCGCGATTGCACCACGATCTGACAAGAAAAATCCAAAGAATTCAAAAAGCTTTGAAACTGATAAACAATGGCGTTTTGTTCCGCCTCTGATTTTAAATCAAAGTTAACTGAAGATATCATTAAAATTCCTCGCAAAGAATGCGCTTTTAAAACAATAACGCCTTCTTTTATTTGGCTAAACTGCAAAAATGATTGAGTGCTGGACAGCATACTAATAATTAATAATTTATAATTACGGCTCCTCGCGCCTCTCGCCTATGTCAATCCTGTTCCTTAAACTGAACAAACGGCTCTCCGGAGAAAACTTTAAAGGAGAGGCCTTCCGCGCCACCTCTTTAACTTGCTTTTTTACAATCTTAATTGGCGAGGTTCCTTCTTTTTTGTTCCAAGTGTAAGTGCGGGCCGTAAACAAAAACTGAAATGAATTTACGAAAAGCTGAAAAACATTTTGCCCGCCCACACGCACAAAATTAAGGAAGAAAAACAGCCCCAGAGAAAGAAATACTATAAAATACCAAAGGCCTTTGGGCAGGAAGAACTTTATGATGAATAAAAACAATCCCACGCAACCCAAAAGCGCTAGTTTCTTTAACGTAAGGCCAAAAACTATCTTGGTTTCCCGCTCCAAAAATTTAGGCACGGTAAACTGCATATTAGAGATTGTTAGTGAATAATTCTACTTAGGCGGCTTGAAAATTTTGACGCTCATTTAGCCGGTTTTACAATTATTCTCCTGGATTCATTTTCACCTATGCTTTCGGTGGCGACGTCGGCCCTAATTGCCAGCTCCATATGAACAACCCTGCGTTCGTAAGCGGTCATGGCCGGCAAACGCTCTTCTTTTTGAAATAGGGCTACCCTGTTGGCTGCTTCCTGGGCCAACTCTTTCAAAGAGCGGGCCTTGATTTGCTTATACTGGTTAACATCTAAATCAATCCTTACGTCTTCGCCAAGTTTATTCCTGAACATTCTGTTAAAAAGCGCCTGCATATCCCAAAGGGTTTGCCCGCCCTCGCCAATCCAAATTTGGGGCTCGTCGGTTTTGAGGTCTACTAAAATCCCGCCCTCACGACTATCTTTAATTTCAAAAGTAATATTAAAAGTGGTTTTCGCGATAAAATCTTCAACAAATTGTTCTATTTCTTTCTTGGTTTGTTTGTCCATAGTAATTTATGAGATGGTTACAAAACTATTTGCTTTTTGTCATTGAAACGGCCTTAATATGGCGGTTAGCCAAGTATTGTTCCCCCACTGAAATCAAGGTGCTGGACAGCCAATAAACCCCTATCAGCCCGCCTATCTTATAAATAATAAAAACAGTCAACACGGGGAAAACATAAAGCATTTGTTTTTGAATGCTTGAAGCAATATCCCCCGCGCCCGACTGCCCTCCGGTGATTGAGCCGGCAATCTTCGTTTGCCAAAATTGGGCCGCACCGGCTAAAACAGCTACAACCAAAACAAAAATCTTACTCTGTAAGTCAAACACTCCCAGAAACGTTTGATTGATAATGCCGGGGTTGGGAACAAAACTATAGAGATTGCCCGCCAAAAACTCCGCGCCAAGCCCCTTTAAAAAAACTTGATACAAAGCGATAATAATCGGCAGCTGCAGCAGTAGCGGCAGACAGCCCGAAGCGGGAGAAATTTTCTCCTTGCGGTAAAGCTCCATCATAGCGGCGGACTGCTGGGCGCGGTCGCCTTTAAACTTTTCCTGAATTTCTTTAATCTTGGGCTGTAAAGAGCTTAAAACCTTCTGCGACTTCAGCCCTTTGGCGGATATAGGATGCAAAAGCAATCTGATAAGCAAGGTAAGAATGATTACCGCCGTGCCCAAGTCGTGCCCGGGCAAAAAGACATAAAGCAAAACTAAGCCGTTTAACAACGGCTGGAACAGAATAACCTGATAAAGCTGTAAGAAAAAATTCATAATTATGATTATGGATAATCAACGCCGCCGGACGAATAGGGGTTGCATCTTATTATTCTCCGCCCCGCCAAGCCCAACCCTTTGAACGCCCCGTGTTTTTTAACGGCCAGACAACAATACTCCGAACAACTGGGGTAAAACTTGCAGTGCCGGCCAAAAAACGGCGATAAAAACAGCTGATACCCTTTTATAATCTTTAAAATAATTTTTGAAAACATCTCTAATTATCAATTGTTAGTATCCGCGCTTTCTTCAGCAACTTTTCCACTATTGCTTCCATCTCGCTAAATTTAATTTCAGTTATTCCCGGGCGGGTTAAGAAAACCAAATCCATCCCCGGCTTAATGGCAGGCAACAATCTCCTGACAATCTCTCTTAGGCGCCGTTTGATTCTATTGCGCGCCACCGCCCCTTTGGCAACCTTCTTGCCGCAAACAAACCCTACGCGGCTTGCTTCCTGCTGATTATCGCAAAATTTCAATAGCAAACGTTCATCCATCGCCGCGCCTCCCCGCCGCATCACCCGGGCAAAATCATTCTTTTTCTTTAAACGATGCTTCTTGGGCACCATAACTTTAAACCGCTAATTTCTTACGACCCTTGGCTCTCCTCTTCGCGATTACCTTCTGACCGCTGTTAGAATGCATCCGACTCAAAAATCCGTGCGCTTTTTTCCTTTTTTTCTTTTTGGGTTTGTATGTTAAACTCATAAGGTATTTATTTATTCAGCTATTATAGCAAAAAAACAAAAATAAAAAAAGCAGCTTCGGAGAAACGGCTTTTTTAGTTTAGGAAAATAGCAGGAATTAATATTGGCCCTGCAATTGAACCAGCTGCTCCTGCAAATCAAGTATCTGCTGTTGGATAATCTGGATAAGCTGGGCGAGCAAAACAACAATCTATAGATTTTAGTAATCGCATATTATTCTATAATATCTTTTCTTATTTTTCGCGCCTCTTCTATAAAAAAATCTTGCCATTCTTGCGGATTAATCTCTTTTATCATTTTCGGATAATCCTTCACTTGATCAGCCCGTAAAAGCTGACTGCCCCATTGTAATAAATCAATATGCCAGTCAAATTTTATTCGCGCTTTCTTTAGCAAACTATCCATCTCCCAGCCCATTTTCTGAATAATAAAATAAAGGTCAATATAGTCGCGAGCTCTTGGTTTTTGGTAAATAGTAAAAACCTTATTAACGGCTATATCTAATAAACTATCTATTTTTAAATTACTTTTTGATGAGCCATCTTCTATTCTGGGAAAAGGAAAATAAGTAAATTCTGTCTTTATAGTTTCATCTGGAAAATATAGGAAAAATAAATTGCGATTAAAGCTTTGCTGGGCGTCTATTTTCTCAAAGCCGGCTTTTTCCTTAACAGTTTTTAAAAAATAAAAAATTACTCGGGGGTCAACTTCATTTTCCGAAAAAAAATCTAAATCTTCGGAAAGGCGATGTCTCAAATAAAATTCAGCTAAGGCAGTGCCCCCAGTTAAATAAAAATTTTGGCAGACATCTTTGCTTTGACTGATAATTTCTAATACTTTGACCTGATTTTCGCTTAAGATTGCTTTTCGGACCATAAAAGAAAAGAAAGGTATCTTTTTTTATTTGGGTCTAAATTAAGCGAGCCCCAGTGCTTTTTTAAGTCCGCCCGCTTTATCTTTTCTTTGCCCAAGCCAAAATTAATCAGCTGTTCCAGTCGCCAAATTATATATTTCTTTTTATCCTTTTCCAATTCTTTTGTATCAACAGACCAATTGTACATATTTATTTATCAAATTTATAATGTCATTTTAGCATAAAATCACACTTAATACCAGCGCACGCCAATGCGCGTTTTAATCCACAAATTATCCACAGGTTTTAAACAGAAGTCTGTCTTTCGTTGATTTTACAATAAACTTGCGGTATTCTGAAAACAACTGGAT
>Ga0268277_1002624_pt1 | contig 10128 bp, 7 predicted proteins | sample saktaG_5_FD_190132 | JGI IMG/M metagenome (GOLD analysis project Ga0268277, IMG submission 190132) | Saline water microbial communities from Sakinaw Lake, British Columbia, Canada - sak_2010_1_5_50m | ecosystem: Environmental > Aquatic > Non-marine Saline and Alkaline > Saline ...
CGGTTGAGAAGTGGACATGTAGTAGGTCAGCCAATTTTCTTTGGCTGATTCTATTTTCAAATCGATAAATTTCTAATTTTTCTATTAAATCATCCATATACGCATTATATAGCAAACAAGATTTATTTTCAAATTTTTTCATTGATTTGTGTGTGTCAACCTTTTGGGGGTAGTTTTCTTTGGTGAAAAAATTTCCTCTAGTTTTAGGTAGACCTACCCCTGATTCTATTAGGGCTTATTGTTTGGATAAATAAGCATTATTGTCCTTATTTCATTTAGGTTATGATAATACATGGTCATCTGCTTTCTTAAAGGTTTTTTTAACTTTCTAATAATATCCTACTTCCGAGAGTTTACGTAAAACACCTACCCAGGGTTTGCCCTGATCCGGTCCGGAAAGAGCAGGTATGGTTACCTCGATAAGAGGAGAAGATTCTGTCTCTTTATTAAAATAGGCTGCCGGCAGAGGCGGTTTATATTTACCTACTTTAATATTTCGTTCTCTTTCTTTCTCCCACCAGTCGTCCCATTCTCCATTTAGGATAGTCTCTTTTATCTTTAGGAGAGCCAGGGCCCCTGTTTTACTCCAACTCATCCCTCTTTTCTTAAAACGAGAAGCAATCACCTTATTGATGTTTGATTCTATAGCTCCGGCCCTTTCTATCTCTTTATTTTTTAGTTTAAACTGATTGCTAATCCCCTGGCGGTTACGAGAGATGTAGGTATACAGTTTTACTAGATTGTCTTTTTCTTTAAGGTCATAGGAATTTCTGATTAGCTGGTCTATCACAGATAAACCCTTATCTATCTGATTAGATAACAGCAGATCTTTTATTACCTTCTGTTCCTCTTTCCTTCTCCCCAGACACGCCCTTAACCTCTTAAAGAGATGATAAAAACAGAGGAGATAGGTGGCAGAAGGGAAGTAATCTTTGATCCCGGAGGTGATCCAGGAGTCCCCATCTCCGCCGAAGAGGACCTTTTTTGTTTTGGAGAGGGAGAGTCTCTCTTCTGCTAGGAGACTTAAGTTTCTCATAAAGTCTTTTCCGCTACCGACCAAGGTAAATTTCTGCTTTAACCTTTTAGATTGACCAGTAGAATAGCGGGATTCTTTACCGGTATAACCGATGCCCAGTTTTACTTCCAGCTTTTCCTTTTCCTTATTACCTCTATGCTGTAAACTAATATAGGTGGCATCTGCTTCTATATAGGCAGTATCAGGGGCCTCTTTATCCGGGTAATCTAAGTTCTCTATCTGCCTTAACTTTTTCTCCTGGTTTTCAATGATTAACTTACCCTCTTTTATCACCGATTGTCTTATGGATTCATGGCAGCGGGGGCCACTGATTAGGAGTCTTATTCCCTCTACTACCTCCCGATAGGAAGAAAGAGCAGAAAGAAAACATTCTATCCTGGCCCGAGATAGACTGATACGTTGGTTTTTCTTGATACTTAAGGCCTCATCCAAAAGGTAGTGAGTTTTACCCTGCTTGTCTTTGTAACGGGTACGGGCATAGAGGATATCACCGAAACGGGTGAGAAAGTACTTCTCCCTTTTACCGGTGTTTTTCATTTTCCCTCTTTCTCTCTTGCTACGCAGGTAGATATCGATATCGGTAAGGGCTTTTTCAAATACCTTACGGGCTATGTTTTGTAACATTTCAAAGAGCATGTTCTCTAAGGAATCAAAGGTTAGATCCTTAATGGGTATTTTAACCTTGACCTCAGGGAAAGTTATTGTTATAGTATCCATGGGTGTAGCTTACCTCCTTTGTTAAAAAGGGTTTGTTTTGTATAGGTAAGTCTACACCTTTTTTAATATTTTTTTCAATATTTTTAAATTATCTAACTACCCCACTAAAGTTTACACTAACCATTGATTTTATTTTCCTTCATTATTTTTACTAAAAAGTTATAATGATCATTCCATTTTTTAATGAATGCACACATTTTTTAATGATGAGTTTTCCACAACCTTTTTCAATTTTCTGAAGCTTCTGAAGCTTATGAAGCTTGATAGAAGATAAGCGATGGTTCCCTGTAAAAGTTAAAACTCCTAAAACCCTTGTACTAAAACAAAAGCGGCACTTGCGTTTCAAGTTATCCACAGCTTTAAATTCTTCATCCCGCATTCTAAATTATCCTTCATAAGCTTCATAAGCTTCAGTCTTATCACCAATTTGGTATTTATTTTTTAGAGAGCGCAGTCTTTCTCCATCGATGCAGAATCCCATTCTGCCTTTTTTGAATCTTACTTTATGAAATCCCAACCGCCTGATCCGGTGATTGACTGCACGATCAGAAATGGCTTCATTCTCTGACCGGAATTCATTGAGGCGTTTTGAAATGGCCTGGGTTAAGAATTGCCTGCACTTGCTTTCCTGGCATTCATCATCAATGGCCTTTACAATTTCAGCCTCCAATCCCATGCCTTCTTCATTATCTTTATGTCTTTGTGTCTGTTTCACGATATTGATAAATTCACTTTTTCTCTCCGGTTCGCATATCAATAAAGTTCGATACAGGGGAAACATGATTTCATTCAGTCTTCCCCTGGCAATATGCTGCGCTTCCGGTAGTTCGCGATTAATATAATTTGCCCTAAAAACGGTTAATCTTTCCCTTAGATCATTAGCCCATTTCATATCAATCTTTCTTTCTATTTGAGGATTGCTGTTTTTCTGCATGATAAAGAGAATGCACCTGCTTTCAATAATATCGGGAATGCTTTCCGTAGTACAGAGGACCAGGGGAGTAAAGGTGTCATAATATTCAATCTGGTCTTCACCATATTTATTCAAGTTGATTCTTGATACTTTTAATCCCCGTTTATAAGTGGTCTTTATCAGATCCGCCAGTCCCTGATTTCCTCCTTTTCCCAGGAGTTTTATCTCATCGATGATGAGCGCAGGTTTGAACAATTCCACCGAACGAAACAAAGTTGCCTCAGTTAGGGAAGTTAATCTTTGAGCTCGAAAAGCCAATTCGCTCAAGACTTCACCGGCTCTCGATTTTCCCGTTTCTTTCACGCCATAAAAATAGAGAATAGGGGTGGTATTGAATTTTTCAATGATGTAAGTATGAAAAACCCACATGGTAAGAATCAAGTAATCTGAATCAAGCGGCATCTCTAAATAGCTTTTTATAAATGCATTAATTTCAGTGGCAAGCCTGGTAATATCTATCTTTAGAGATCGATTGATAATATTGGCATCCAATATTTTAATGGGAAGATTTTGTTTTGGAGAATATCTTTTACCATCTTTAATAAAATATTCTTCAATGAGCCATTGCCCTTTTTTGCAGAAAAGGTATTTAGTTCTACCATCCTCTCCAACTAAATGGATAAGATCGGGAACAATAGATTTTGTCCTGTCTTTCAATATTGAATGAGCTGACTTTCCGGTTCTTTTTCTTTCATCATATTTTTCCGGAATAAAATCAGGTGCTGCCTTGATTAACTGCAAAAGCTTATCTTTGGTATTGCCTTTTTCGATCCAGTCGCTGATATCTTCTTTTTCTTCTAAACCAGGCAGTTCTAACCATTTGATTTTTTTGGCTATTCCACAGAGAGATTGACCAATATTCCGGCAGTGCTGATATCCTGCCTGGTCATGATCAGGAATAAGGATGACTTCTTTACCTTTTAGATATTTATTATAAGACTCCCTCCATTTTCCTGCTCCCATCGGGCTGGTTGTCGCAATGAAGCCCATTCTTCTTAAGCTTTCGACATCTTTTTCTCCCTCTACGATCATCACCGGTTCTATGGACTGGATGATTTCAGGCAGGTGATACGGTACCGGATTGACGCCCTTCATGTTCCAGATCCAATCATCATTTCCGTCCGGCCTTCTCTGGCTGAATCCTTTAGGATGATAGCGGACCACCTGGTATAATACATTTCCTTTTTCATCTTTATAATTATAAGTGGCCGCAATATTTCTATGATAACTATATCTTAATTTCCGGTATTTCGGATTATAGAGAAAACCTTTTCTATTGCAGGCAAAGCAGTGATATTTTTCTTTTTCTTCGTCAATGTATAGATTAGGCCGATTTTTATCCGGATGAAAAGGACACAAAGCTATCCAGTTCTTACCTTCTTTTTTAGTCGCTTCAACAGATACTATTCTTCTCTCCTGATTATCCCATAAATGAAAAATCCTACTTTTCAATGATTCTACTTACCCTCCTGACATTTGATTAAATTTTACAAACAGATACATCACTTATTCCCGTTTGATTTTTTGTCATGCTTGATTAAAAAATTAAATAAAGCAGTCATGTTTTCTGTAATTTCTCTGGCATCACGCATAGTAAGCGGATCGGGAAAATAGGGCTGCCATATTTTGATGGTCCTATCCAAAAAATCTTTGGAATATTTGAAAGAATATTTTTTCGCCATATGTTTTCACCTCTATATATAATTAGTGACATGTCACACAGGACGAAAAAAAAGTGTCAGAAGCGTTGCAAATAAAGGATTATAATTTTAGAAAATAATTTAGAAGGTCTCTGTGACGTCACAGAGGTTTTTAGTATTAAGCGGGTCAGGGAGTAAGAAGAACTTGGTTTTATAGGCCTCATATTTTACATAATCATAAAAGGGCGGTTCATTGATATTGAAGTATTGTTTTAAGTTTTCGGATAATCTTTGAATCTGTTTTCTTATCTTCGGAGTGGAAAGAGGGTGGGAGTCAACTTTTTTTCTGTACGTTGATATTGTCCAGGAGAGATCTCCCCGGTATCGGGAGAGATCATAAAGCAATTTCCATTGCGTATTCGGCCTCCCGTTTTTCAGGTTTTCAAAACCCATTTTCCGAAAATTTACTACTTTATTAAATTTATTAGGTGCTTGAATTTTAACTTTATCATAATCCAGGAATTGTATAGTGATATGTTCCCATTTTGTATCAGATGGAAGTTTTAGTGGAGTTATTCTTTTTTGGGATGGGGCTGGCAATTGATTTAAAAATGGTATACATATCTCAAAGCTTTCTCCTGTTTCAAGGCTTTTAATAAGACTCTCTACAAAGGGGTAATATTTTTGTTTTAATAAATATTCTACATTCGAACACTCTTTTTTAATAAAGTCTAAAGTATCAGACATAAATTGTTTATTATTTATTATTTCTTTTTCGATTTTATCAAGTTCATTATTTAATTCATTTTTCATTTTATTAAAGCGTTTATTCTCATAATCATCTTCTACAAATTGGGCTATTTGATAGAACGAGCTGAATTTTCTTTGATAATTGAATTTCGATCCTTTCAAAATTGAATTCATTGTATTTTTTTCTAGGGTCATTTTCTCGAATTTGCATTCTTCATATAAAAAGATAATATTTTCTAATAACCCATTTAAGCCCCCATTTAGTATATTGTTAAATAATATAATTTCACCATATTTTTTTTCAATGGACGCTATAATTTGAAGATCTTTTTGTGAGAAACTGCTAAAAATTATTCTTGCACAATTTTTAAACCAAACATCTTTATCGGTTGTTTTCAAAAAAAGATGTTGATTGATTTCATTTAAAATGTTTTTTTTTAAACTTAATAATTTATACCTCATATCTTCAATAAAACCAAGCTCTTTATAAGATAGTATTTTCGATAACGATATCGTTTTAGGTTTGTATTTTTTAAATTGATTGGTTTTATTTGAAAAAATATTTTTTAAGAAAAAATAAGGGTCACTACTTGGATTTTTTAATTTACCAAAATATTTAAGGCAAATCGGTATTTCTATTGGATAGTTCGGGGCTAATTTATAAAAAAGCCAGGCACTGTCAGTAAAATTGTAATCAGGCCAGCCCGTTTTTATTAAAGATTCACTATTATCTTCAATAAACAAAGCAAAATTTTTATATAAACAAGATAATTCTTTTATTGTAAAATATGGAATAATCCCGTTGTCTTGTTGATAAATTAGGTGTTCCTTAGCATAAAATCTGTTAGTATCGCCTAAATATTTTTCTTCAAAAAGATCTAATGCTTTTAAGGGTGAGAGATATTTTAGTGATTCTTCAAAATCCGGAGAGAAAAATATATTTGAATCGGCTCCAAAAGTATCGTTGGCGGCTAAATCATAAGTTTTATTTAAATATCTTTTTCTCTTGGGAGTGATTAATGTTTTTTTTAAGATAATAGAAATTTTATTGACAAAATTTGCTTTATTGTTTTGTTTTTCATTTAGTGCAAAATATGGAGCATTTGAATAATATTTTTCGTAAATATTATTAGCTTTCTCTTTAATTGATTCTTCAATTTTTTTTTCATATTTACCACCTAATTTATATTTACAAACATTAAATATTATAAGTCATTAAAATTGAAACTCAAAAGAAATAAGTTAATTGCTTATTTATTATCTCAATACTAGCCTGTCTCCCGATATCTCCTGATTTATCCGGACATTTTTTGCGATATTCCGCGATTTATCGTAACCTGCTCTTTTGCTATTTTCTGTTATTTCTAACAACTGCAACCGTATTTACCGATTTATCGGTAAATACCAAAAACTACCTACCGGAAAGTTTGAAATATATTTTAAAAAAAGAAGGATTTTATAATCTGTTTGTTGTATTATTATGATGTAGTAAAATTAGAAAAGTTGAATTATTTTTGTTCCCTGGGCGATTTAATAAAGCAAGTTTAAATTATTGCAGTGTGGCAATCAACTGCCACTGACATGATTAGAATTTTATTAGAACCAATAAACAATAGATTGTATACTGTAAAAAAAATAAGGAGTAAAATAAATTCATGAACCAACTATTAACAATTAGAGAAGCGACTAAATGGGCTGCAGGGTTCTTACAAAAACAAGTAAGCACATCAAATATTTCTTATTTGGTCCAATATGGAAGAATAAGAAAATATGGCGAAAATGGTGAAGTACTAATTGATATTGCTGATTTAGAAAATTATTATAAATCCCAATATAATACCAAAGAAGATAAATGGAAGAAAAAATTAGGGAATGATTTGAACTGGGCTCTTTCATTTTCAGAATATAAGGAATCAGAAACGACAAAACATGTTCATAGATTACATCCATACAAGGGAAAGTTTATTCCTCAGCTTGTAGAATATTTTTTAGATTCTCATACCGATAATTTTAAAAAGGAAGCTCTCTTCAAAAAAGGAGATATCATCCTTGATCCATTTTGCGGAAGCGGAACAACTTTGGTGCAATGTAACGAATTGGGAATACATGCAATTGGGATAGATGTTTCCGCATTTAATTCACTAATAAGTAATATAAAAATCAAAAATCATGATCTTCAGGATGTTACTATAAACTTGCAAAATATTACAAAAGAACTTAAAAAATTTCAAATTGGAAAGAACAATACAAAATTCGAAGAGGAATTATTATATGAATTAAAATTATTTAATAATAAATATTTCCCTTCACCGGAATACAGAAGAAAAATCATACAAAAAGAAATAAATGAAAGAGAATATTCAAAAATAAATGAAAAAGAATTCCTAAAAATTTACTATAATCTAGTCGAAAAATATCAAATTTCTCTTAAACAAGATAAATGCTCAACTTTTCTTGAAAAATGGTACTTACAAATGGTAAGAGATGAAATTGATTTTGTATTTGAACAAATTAAAAAAGTTAAAAACCCACAAACTAAAAAAGTATTAGCCATTATTTTAAGCAGGACTATTCGTTCATGTAGAGCGACAACACATTCAGATTTAGCCTCTTTAAGAGAACCAATAGTAACTACATATTACTGTAAAAAACATGGGAAAATATGCAAACCACTATTTTCTATATTCAGTTGGTGGGATAGGTATGGAAATGATACAATAAATAGACTAAATCAATTTGATAGATTAAGAACAAATACTTACCAGAAATGTCTTACAGGCGACAGCAGAACTATAGATATTTTTTTAGAACTAAAAAAGAAAAATAAAACTTTTGGTGAATTGACAGAAAAGAAAAAGATAAAAGGCATTTTTTCCAGTCCTCCTTATGTTGGTTTAATAGATTATCATGAACAGCATGCTTATGCATATGACCTTTTCGGGTTCGATAGAAAAGATACGCTTGAAATAGGCCGTTTATATGATGGGCAAGGCCAAGAAGCAAGAGAGTCTTATGTTAAAGGCATCTCGGGAGTTTTGAGCAATTCTAAAAAATATATGCAATGTGATTACGATATTTTCTTAGTGGCCAATGACAAATATGGTCTTTATCCTAAAATTGCTGAATTAGCCGGAATGAAAATCGTTAACCAGTACAAAAGACCGGTATTAAATAGAGTTGAAAAAGATAGATCTGCATATGCGGAAATTATTTTTCATTTAAAGGAAGGGGTTTGAGTTTATGTCTATAGCAGAGAAACAACAAATAATTATTAAAGATTATCTGATTGAAAAAATTAGAAATAAATTAAGCAACTATAATCCCGAAACTCAATCTATGCCTTTTCATTATCGCCTTCTTGGCAAAAACAGAATGGCTTTATTTTCCTTTATTCATTCTATAAATACTATGCTAGGAACTTCAATTTTTGAAAAAATTGGAGAGCTAATATTATCACATAAAGCAAAAGAGGTAAAAGGTCAATATAGAGGATTAGATGGTTATATTAGCGAGAAAGCAGTTATATGTATTGATACTATTATGAGAGATCTGAAATCAACCCGAAGAACCCCTTGTAAGTCTAAAGAAACAGAAGAGGTTTTAGCTGTTGCAAAAGAGGGAAATCTGGGAAGAAAAATTAAAAAAAGAGTAGATATATATGCAAAAATGGATGATGATACTGAGTATTATTTTGAATTAAAATCTGCAAAGCCTAATATAAATGAATTCACAGGAATAAAAAAACAATTGCTAGATTGGATTGCGATCAGAGGAAGCATATCACAGCCAGTTAAGATAAAAACAATTCTTGCTATTCCCTACAATCCATATGAACCCGAACCTTATCAAAGATGGACATTACAAGGTCTTTTTGATTTAAAAAATGAAGTTTTAGTAGGAAAAGAATTTTGGGATTTTTTAGGTGGAAACAATACATACGAAGGTTTATTAAATGTATTTAGAGAAGCGGGACTAGAATTGTACGATGAAATAGATGATAAAATGAAAAAATTATAGAACAGTACCATTTAAAAGATATATACCATGCTTCTAATAAATATAATAAATCGTATATTTATAATTTACGCTGATTTAAATTTTAATATTTAGATTAGGAGATTTATAACAATACACAGGGACACATCCCATTTTCTTAAATAGGGAAGGCGGACCAAGTCAATAGTCCGGTAACCTTTGGGTTTTCCCGGAAGAAAAGAAGAGAGAGAGATATATAATAAAAGAGTGGATTGATTCCGGAAGGATTAAAGATAAATAGCAATTAAAAAATACTACCGGGAAATAGAAAAGCTTAAAGGGGAAAAATAAAGGATAATGCTGATAAATGTGCAAGATATAAATAATGGCACACTATTTATAGGCTTATTTATCCTATGAGATTAATAGGAGGGCAACAAAATGAAAAATGAGGATAAGACAAAAGAAGAATTAATTAAAGAGTTGGATACTTTACGGAAAGAGCTGAAAAAAAGGGCGTTCATGAATTCCACTGAGCATAAACTGCTGCTAGAACAAGACTTAAAGGAGAGCGAAGAGAAGTATAGAAAACTAATAGAAAGTGCGAACGAATCTATCATCTCAGTAGACCTTCAAGGCAATCTTCTAACCTTAAATAGTCGTGCTGCATCCTATTTAGGAGGGTCGGCAGAAGACTATATAGGGAAGATGTTATGGGATATTTTCCCACCAAAAATAGCCGAAGAAAGATTTGCAGATATCCAAGAAGTCATTCAATCAGGAAAGCAGGTTGTTTTCGAAAGTTATATTCCCTTTCAGGGAAAGACGCTTTGTTTTCTTAATAGCATGCAGCCCATTAAGAATAGATCAGGAGATATTTATGCTGTTTTAATCTTAGCCAGTGATATCACCGAGAATAAGCAGGTATTGGAAGTGTTTCAGGAGAAGACACTTCTGTTGTCCAATTTGTTGATCTCTATTCCGGACCTAGTTTTTTTCAAGGACAATCAAGGGGTGTATCTTGGTTGCAATCCGGA
>Ga0268277_1002626_pt1 | contig 10113 bp, 2 predicted proteins | sample saktaG_5_FD_190132 | JGI IMG/M metagenome (GOLD analysis project Ga0268277, IMG submission 190132) | Saline water microbial communities from Sakinaw Lake, British Columbia, Canada - sak_2010_1_5_50m | ecosystem: Environmental > Aquatic > Non-marine Saline and Alkaline > Saline ...
TCGTTGAAAAGCGGTCCCGTGATGATGGATTCCCGTGCGTGCTCCCTGTCCGCCGGGGAGACCGCCCACATGGAGGTGCGTCAGACCTTCGGATCGCCCATCGACTCCGCCTGGAGTGTGAATATCTCCGATGACGGTTTCTCAGCCGATAACGACAGCTACACCACGGTTCGCATGCTCAAGCGCCGACAGGTCCTGCTGGTTGCGATGGCGGACGCTGTCGATTCGGATGGCACGGCGAGCCGCTACAGCGGCGCGGACCTGCTCGCCACCGCTGTGAACCCGTCGGAGGCGCTGGGCGAGGCGAAAGGGGAAACCTACATCTCCGTCAAACGGATCTCGCCGATGGCGTTCGAGGGGGAAGTCCTTTCGCTTTATTCACTGGTGGTGCTCTACGGGCTCGATGAACTCGATGCCGAGGTCGTCAAGGACCTGACGGGCTACGTCCGCCAGGGCGGGGGCCTGTACCTCATTGCCGACACCAATGTGATGTCCTCGACCTTTAACGCCACGTTCGCCCCGTTCCTGGCTGGATTTCAGCTCGCGGACTTGCAGGAGCCGAAGATGGCATCGGCGTTGGACACCCGGGAGAAGGCGGTCGAGGATCCGTTGCTGCTGGATCTGCTGCGCGGCGATTGGGGCAGCATTAACGATGTCGTGTTTGCGCGCTACTTCTCGACGTCGCAGGCAGGGGACGCTCGCGTGGCGTTGAAAACCGCCGATGGCAACACCCTGATCGCCCTGGCCGACCTGGGCAAGGGGCAGGTGTGCATTCAGACGCACAGTTGGAATGTGGAAGACACGTCGCTGCCGCGCAACCTGGCCTTCGTTTCGGTGGCGCATGCGATCCTCGACCGTCTCTCGCTTTCGGATGCGGAGGTTTCGGACCGTCCGGATCATATCCGCGTCGGCGACATTCATCCGATGGCGCTGTCGCAGTTTCGGGGGCTGGGCGGCACCGTGGTCATGAAGGGCCCCCGGCCCTATTCGTTCCCGATGTCGCCGGAGTCGGCCTACATTTCGGTACGGGATATGTATGTGGCCGGCATCTACCGCGCGACCCATGCCGGAAAGGACGTCGCCCGGGATCGCTGGCTGGCCGTGAATCGGGCGCTGGAGGAGTCGGATCCCGCATTTATGAGCGAAGAACAGTTGAAGCGTCTGCCGGGTGAGGGGAAAGGGGTGGTGGTGACGTCCGGCCAGATCAATGGGATTTTTCATGCGCGCCGCGAGTTGTACCCCCTGATGATGGGCCTTGTTTTTGTCGCCCTGCTGGCGGAGACGCTCGGATCCCTGTTCTTCCGCCGTAAGAAGGAGGCCCATGGACGCAGTGTTTAGATGGTTCGGGTTGGACCCGTTCACCGCGATTGACCGGATCACGGGATTCCGGTTCATCGCGGAGTCCCACCTTCCGGCGTACCTGGTGTGGGGGGTGGTAGCCGTCGGTTTGGCGATGGCTGCCATCAATTTTCTGCCGATCGTCCGGATGCAGCGACGGGTGCGCGTGTTGTCGTTTTTCCTTCGCCTCGGCATGGTCGCCCTATTCCTGGTCTTGCTGCTGCGGGCGCATCTGAATCTCGGGATACGGCTGGCGCGTGACCCGGCCTGGCTGGCGCTGGTGGACGATTCCGGATCCATGACCACCCGCGATGTCGGGAATGAAACGCGATTCAGCGCCGCGCTCGCGGATCTGAAGACCGTGCGCCGGACCACGGGGAGCAAGGTGTCGCTCGATGTCGCCACCCTCAGCGGGGATCCGCTGGGTGACGCGGCGGGAGCCCGGACGTCCACCCGGATCCATCAAGCCATCCTCCGTGAATTGGCCGCCAGGCCACGCCTGCAACGCCTGGTGCTGCTGACGGACGGGCGGGATGCCGTGCAGCAGGATTTTTCCCAGACAGGCGCCGCGTTGAAGGCCCGTGGCGTGGGGCTGGATGTGGTCCTGTACGGCACGGCGGATACCGCGCAGGATTCCCGCATCACGGCCAAGCCTGAACGGAGCGTGATCCGCCTGGGGGAATCGCTGATCATCCGCGGCGCCCTGACGGATGTCTCCGGGAAGATGAGCTGTGCCTTGACGCTGCAGGAAGACGGCAAGACGGTGCGCCAGGTGTCCGTGCCGCGAGAGTCTTACGATTGGTTTGAGATCGTTTACAGGCCCGAGAAAGCGGGGATGCACCGCTATACGCTCGCCATGCAGGCGGATGATTTCAATGGGGACAACAACGTGGCGTCATTCTTTGCCGACGTCCGCGATGAAAAGATCAATGTGCTGTTGATCGAAGGGATTCCCCGCTTCGAATTCAAGCTGATGAAGGTCGTGCTCGAAACCGATCCCCTCGTGCATCTGGTCTCCCTCTGTCACCTTCCGGGAGGCGGGGCCTACGCGCAGGGCGTCGCGTTGCATGCCAACGTCGGCGATGGGATCATTGTGAGCGAGTCGGAACTCTACAAATATGACATCGTGATCCTGCGCGATGTGCCGCGCACCCTGTTCCGCACCGGCGCGGATCAGTCGGAAATGCCGTTGAAGTTGCTGGTCTCCTTCGTGCAGAAGCGCGGGGGCGGGCTGGTGACAACCGGTGGGCAGAGCGTGTTTCGGGCGGGAGGCTACCAGGACAGTCCGCTGACGGCCGTCCTGCCGTTCGATCTGAGTAACCGGTTTTCCAAGGAGTCGCAGTTCCCCGGTCGATTCGTGGTGAATGTGGTCAATGACCAGTACGATCACCCCTTGCTGCGCCTGCTGCCGGATCCGGTCGCGAATCGCGAGCTGTGGAATGCGCTTCCGATGCTCGACGGATGCAATAACGTGGGCGGCTTCAAGGCGATGGCCAAGCCGTTGCTGTCGCGATTCGCCAAGATTCGCACACCGATGGGCACCACGAATATCGTGGAAGTCCCCGTTCTGGCCTATCAGGACCTCGGGGAAGGCAAGATTCTGGGCGCCTCGGTGGATACGTTGTGGCGATGGCAGCTTCAGCCCGATTTGGATCCCCCTCCGCTTGAGGCGTTGATGGCCAACATCATCCGCTACCTGGCGCCCGAGCCCGGCTCCCGGGCCGGTGGTGTCAATGTGAGGGTCGCCGACCCCACCCCCCAACTCGGGCAGACCGTGGTGTTGTCCAGCCTGCTGCGCGACAAGAATTATGAGCCCCTGCGGATGGCCGATCTCAAGGTGGTGGTCACAAAACCAGACGGGAAGTTGTTGACACTCTATCCGTGCGACTTGCCGGAGCGTCCCGGTTACTACGAATACCGCGTTCTGGCCGATCAACCGGGTGATTGGAGCGCGACGGCCATCCTCGGCAAGGACAAGCGGACGACCCGGTTTGCGGTGCGGGGACAAGACGATGAGTACGCGGATTTGGCGGTTGATCGCGACAGCATGCAGGCGCTGGCCGATGCGGCTGACGGGACCCTTGTCGAGGATCTCAAGGGCTGGATGAAGCGTGCGGATCTCCGTCCGGTGACGGAGCCGGCCGCGCGGGATTTGGAGGTCTGGAACAGCCCCGCGGTGCTGGTGTTGTTTATCTTGCTTGTGTGTGTGGATTGCTATGTGCGCAAACGGCAGGGCATGGCGTAAGCCGGCGTGCGTTCGGTGTGCCGTGTTGCGTCCGGCCCTGATGAAGGCGAACGAGGTTCGGGATAAGGGCATAATGGAAGATAGAGCCTATTTTAATCAGCGAATCGGACGATTCGGCCGCGTGCGGCGCGGCGTGGCGAATGCCACGCATCGTTATGCCGCAGGCGTGGGAGTGCTGGGAGTCGGGGTTGCCGCGCTGGTACTGTTGAGCGGGTGGACGGCCAACCCGTTCGTCAATGGCGTGCTGGCGCTGGTCGTTATCGGCCTCTGGCTCGGGTTGCTTATCCGGTTGGCGCGGCGCTGGGAAGGGCGTCGCCGGATTCTGTCCGAGGCTTTCCGGTTGGAGGCGCTGGCCGACGACCTCAACAGCCGTGTCGTTAGCGCCGTTGATTTTCTGAAGCACCCCCAGCCGTCCCCGCTGGCTGACGTGGTCATTCAAAAGGCGCGGCAGGATTTGGAGCGCCCCTTCGAGCGGATGATCAACCGTACGTCGCGCAACCGGTTGCGGATGCGCTTTGTGCTCCTGCTGGTATTGTTCCTGTTGCTGGGTTCGACCGACCGTTTCGGTTTTGACCGGGCGGGGCGCACGGTCGTCCTCAGTGCGCAGCATTTGCGGGAGATTCTGTTCCCGACGCGCTTCGAGGTGTTTCCAGAGAGCGGACGGCATATCTATCGGGTGGGCACCGCCGTCGAGGCGGGGATTCGCTTCACCCGGTTCGGTTACCCGCAGGTGACGCTGTGGCAACGGACGGGGGGGGAAGACACGGAAACGCAAACCGTCCTGCGGGTGAATGATGGCACAGCGATGATCACACGGGCCCCGACCCTGGAGACCGAATACCGGGTCCGCTTTGCGTTCGGCACACGCGCTACCGAGGAGATCACGCTGGTGTTCGCGGCGGCGCCCGTGATCGAGAACATGCAGACCGAATTGGTGTATCCGCTCTATACCCGGTTGGTGCCGAAGGAGATGGACGGCATCCAGGATCACATCACGGCGCTCTCCGGAACGCGGGTCAGCATGGGCTTTGCGTTCAGCAAGGAACTGAACTGGGCTGTCATGACCTTTGACGATGGCGAGCGGATGCCGTTGGACGTGGTGGGCCGATTCGCCTCCATTTCGTTCTTGCATACCCAGGAACGGCAGGCCACGCTCACCGTGGAAGATGTACACGGGTTCCCCCTGGACGCCGACCACACCGTGAAGTTCGGCCTGACGTCTGACAATCCGCCCAAACTCTTCATTCTGCCGAACAATCTCAGGCAAGACATGCCGCAGTCGCTGGATGAATTCGCGGGGTTCACCTTCAGCGCGCGGGTGGAGGATGATTTCGGCGCAGCCAAGTGCCAGGTCAAATGGCGGAAGTCAACCTTTTCGGACCCGAATACGATTCTGACGCAGGGCGATCCGGTCGAACGCGTCTTCCTCCCGCCCCGCCCCAAGGCGTTGGCGGTCTTTGAAAATATCTTCCGCGAGCAGGCGCAGGATGCAGAGGCGGGCGATCTGTTTACCTTCCAGGTCCAGGCGTTCGACAATCGCGATCCCAAACCACAGTCGACCGTTTCCCCGATGTTTTCGATTTACATTCGAGGCCAGGGGCTGGAAGACGGGGATGCCGGTACGGGCCCGGACGTCATGTCGAAGTTTGCAGGTTCCGGGTTCAAGAAGATCCGGCGCATCATCCGGGTGGAGAGTGGCGCGCGGGATATCAGACTACCGGAAGCGTTGCGACCGGTGGATGGATCATCGAATGAGGATAAAGGGACGCGTAACACCGACACCCAGAGAGACAAGCGGGGTCCGCGCGATGACATCGCCGGCGTTTATGGGTCAGCCTTGGGAGCAAAATAATGGCGAGTGATCTTGGCATGGTGCCGCCGAATCGGCGGCGTGCGCGCGGGAAGCGCGGGGGTGTGGCGTGGCTCACGGCTCTTGCGTTGTTCGCCTGTTTGATGGATGCGCGCGCCGGGGCCACGGTCGCGTCGCATATCGTCTGGGCGGATGATACGGTATCCCTGCAGGTCACGGTCGATCCGGGCGGCGCTGCGGAAGCACCCGCGTCACGGGAGGTCTCTATCGGCGTCACGCCCATCAACCGGCGCGGCGAAAGCCCCGACGGATTCGTCACCCGGCATTCCCTGAAACTGGCCGGGGACGGAAAACCCGCGACGGCCACGTTTCCGTTGCTGGCGGGCGGAACCCCGAAGGACCGCCTCTGGGTGAGCTACTTCCGCGTGGGTAAGGACAACGTGCCGATTTACAGCGACTACTTCCGGGTGACGGTTCGGGACGACGCACTGGGTCTGTCCAGCGATGAACTGATTTATCCGTTCAAAGCGGGGTCGCCGGTCCACAGTTGCGGCGTGCGGCTGGTCGGGGGCTTTGCGGATCGCCAGGCGCGATTTTTCATCTATATTGGCCCTCAAGCGATGGGGACGGATCAGAAGGCGTCCGTGGAGGTTCACCTGCTGGACAGCGAGGGGAACCAACTGTCGAGCGTGGAGGACGAGGTTGTGCTGTCCGACGCCGCGCCCACGGTCTACGAACTGGACGTGACCCCCAAGCGCGAATCGACCGGACCGTATACGGTCACGTTTGCCTTGAACAACGAGTCGCTCCGTATGGCGGTGGCAAGCGACGTCCGTTTCCCCTTTGCGTCGATGCTCGTGCCCGTGACGAGCATGGAGAGCGATCTGCTGGCCGACTGGCACATTCCCGGGAAGCCGCTGGATTCAGGCGCTGCACGGCAGGTGCCCAACACCCTGTTCAGCATCTATCAGCCGTTTGGGCGCCCGGTGTTCGATTCCGAGATCCGGCACAGCGGCGCGCGGAGCCTCCGGATCGACTACACGCCGACGGCGACGACGACCATCGGCAGCAACGTGCGCTTGCCGGGCGTGCCGACGGTGGCACGGATATGGGTCAAGGGCAATAATACCCCTGATCGGTTGGTGATCGAGTGGCGGGATCCGTGCAACTTCAACGCCCCCGCGTATCAGCGGTGGATGAATGCCATGGCGACCGAGGTCTGTCGCCTGAATTTCACCGACTGGAAGTGCTTCACCGTGCCCATGATGGGCAACGGCCTGCTCGCGCGCGATCAGCAAGCCTACATGGCGGGGCACTCGGGGATTGAAGTCCGGCATCCCGTCCAGGCACCGTTCTACTGTGCCGCGCTGCGGGTGATTCCTGAACCGCCGGGCAAGGACGCTCCACCCGATAGCGCCACGCGGTCCGTCTGGGTTGACGACCTGGTGGTGGAGACGCAGGCGATCCGAGCCGAGCGGATGTCGCTGGAACTCCGCGGGGACACCGTCGTACCCCGGCTGCATGCCGACGCCCAGTTGTTCGTGTCGGTCGGGAATGGGACCGGATACGATATCCGCAACGGCCGCGTGGCGGTGACGTTTATCGATTCCGAAGGCGAAACGGTGCCGGGCGCAGACCTGGCCGAGGGCATCGAGGTGCTCGCGGGTGAGTTCGTGACCCGGGCCCTGTCGCTGAAAGGCCTGGAGGCGCGCAAGCCGCGCGGGCCGGTGACGGCGCTGGTGACGGTCACCGGCCCCGTGGTCGGCCAACGCGTGCAAGAGCGCCTGGTGTTCAGCCGACCGACCGGCACGGGATTGTTCTGGGATTTCGAACGGGTCGAGCATTTCAATCCGCCGGCTCCGGAATGGTATTATGCCGCCACCTATCACAAGAACGCGATGGTGTCCCAAAACGGAAAGCGCTATATCTGTCTCAAGGACAACACGCGGAGCGGTGTAGGAAATGCAGCTCTCTGGATGCCGGCGCCTGAAGGCATGGGCGCGGATCCGGTCGCCGGGGGCGCAGACGGCACGGCGCATGCGCTGCCGCTCGCCGTTTCGACGAACCTGCCCACGTCCATTATGCTGCACCCGTCCCTGCCCGGCATTGTCGACGGCGTTGAAATGCAGGTTTTCGGCGATGGCGCACCGGTTGTCTTGCAGGCGCTGTTCATGGACGTGGGTTCGCTCGACTTTGATCTCGCCTTCCAGCAGTTTTCCAGCGAGCCGGTCCGTGTGGACTGGACGGGATGGAAGACCTGCCGCTTCGCCGCGCCAGCCATCCCCCCGCTGTATGCATCGGATCGGGGAAATCCCCTCTATTCCCCCCGCTATCCGCTGAATCTGGTGCTGACGGCATGGTCCGAAGACGGACGCCCAGCCGCCATCCGGGTGGACCAGATCAAGGTCAGCACGCACCTGGCGAAGCAGAGCGAACTGATGGTCGAGCTGGAGTATCCCGACGAAACCCTGATGCACCTGCCGGGGGCGCCGTTGAAGATGGTTCTCTCCAACTTCTCGTCCGAGCCGATGGCCTTGGATGCCCGGTATCGGGTGACAACGCCCGTGGGCGTGTTGGCCAAGGATGGCGCCTGCAAGTTGACACTGGCGGTCGGTGCCCGCGTGAGCTTTACGTTGGTGGAGAAACTGAGCCCGGGGTTCTATCACCTGAGCCTGCAGGGGCTCCCCGCGGAAAGAACCTTTGAGGCGGATGTCCAGGCCCCGGAGCGCGCGCGCTATTTCGGTGACAACCTGATGGCCCGTTTGTCTGACATCAAGGGGCTGAACGCCGATCTTGGGTTGCGCGAGAAGCGGGTCAACCTGGACTGGGACACCGCCGAGCCGACCCCCAATCTGTATCACCACGGATGGTTTCGCCGTTACGCGGCCGCCGAATCAGATGGCAACACCTATGAGGTCGTTCCGATCGTCGGGTTTTCCGCCGACTGGGCCGGACCGGAGAAGCAGGACGCGCTGGCGGATGGCTCTTATATTCGTGATGTCGGCAACTACATGCAGGCGCCGGTGCGGCTGGCGGACTGGAACGTGTTTGTCCGAAACGTCGGCCGGGAACATGCCCGCGAATTCAAGAAATGGGTCTTCTGGCAGAGCCCGGACACGGAGGAGTCGCCGATCTACCTGCCGCCCGCCACGTATCGTCACATGTTCGAGATCTTCGATCGCTGGATTTCGTTGTACAATCCCGAGGCCATCGTCATTGCCGGCGGTTTCCGGTTCGACCGCGTTCTCGGCTATCTCGACGGCATGGAGAGACCAGACCTGTTGCCCTTTGACCTGTTCGATGTCCGCGTCAACCCCGGCGGCGTGTCGGCGGAGGAGGCGCAGCTCGAGGATTTCCTGGAGGATCTGAATGCTACGCTGAAGCTGACTGAAACGGGTCGCAAGGCGTCGATCTCCGAACTTGACTGGGGGACGGATGAAACACACCCGCTGCTGGATCAGGCGGCCTACCATGCCCGGGCGGCGGTGCTGCTGCATGCGGCGGGTGCGTTGCCGCACCAGTTCGCCAGTGTGAACAAGTATGAGACCCAGGACGGTTTTGGCTTGCTGTTCCGCCCCTCGTACGGCAACAGTTCCATCCAGCGCCAGCGCGCCTTCTATGTTCCCAAACCCGCCTTTTTCGGGCTGATTGAAACGCGGAAGATGCTCGCCGATCTGGAGTTTCTGCAACGCGTCTGTATTGCGGATCGCGATCCGCAGGCCAATCGCGGCTATCTGTTCAAGATGAAAGGCGGGGGGGTCTGTGCGGTGATCTGGCGGGTACGCGGCGCGCGCGCCTATCGTCTGCCCGCTGAGTGGCAGGCGGCCGCGGCGGTCGATGCCTTTGGTGTGCCGGTGGCGTTGGACAAGTCCCTCCCGGTGGGGCCGATGCCGTTGTTCCTGCGGTTTCCCACCGTTCCGGTCGATCAGGTGGCGTATGAATTGCGAAATCTGCAACCGCTGGAGCCCGATGCCGCGTACGGGCTGATACTCGATTTCTTCCCGGCGGAAGCCTATTCCGTGAAGGCCGCCGAGTACACGGTGACGGGCGGGGAGCCGGTGGTCTATCCGCGGGGCCGCCTGTTCGCCGGTGAACGTGTCTATGAAGGATTCCTGTCGAACGTCACCGAAGAGCGGTTTGCATTCAAGCTGGACCAGGCTGGCGATGTGCTGATGAGCAGGCTCTGGTACCTTGATGCGGCGGGCGATACGAACCGGACGATGGGGATCATCCTCAACGGGGGGAGTGAGCAGACCAACAATCTGGCGCCGATGCTGGGCCTGGCGTCATCCAACAACGTTGACCAGGTCTATGCCTCCGGTCCGAGGCGTTCGGCGTTTGTGCTGCGGGGCTGCAAAGCGGGCCGCAACGAGGTCGTCCTGCGCCATCATGCGCCCACGGTGTCGGGCGGCTTCCGACTGACGCGCATCCAGGATGGCCGCGTGGATCTCGCCGCATGCGGGCCGCTGGCGGGCCTCGATTCGGGCGTTCCCGTTCAGGCTTTTCGAAACGGGGCGGGCGTCTCCCTGACGTTTGGAAAGCAAGCGTATGCCTCGGGACTCGGGTGCATGGGGCAAACCGCGCTGGAATATCCCCTGAACCGGCAGTTCTCCACGTTCGAGGTGACGGTCGGCATTGACGCCATTGCCAATGGCCGGGGTTCGGTCGAGTTCAAGATTCTCGTGGACGGTGTCGAGAGGAAGAAATCGGGCCCCATGTC
>Ga0268277_1002627_pt1 | contig 10106 bp, 12 predicted proteins | sample saktaG_5_FD_190132 | JGI IMG/M metagenome (GOLD analysis project Ga0268277, IMG submission 190132) | Saline water microbial communities from Sakinaw Lake, British Columbia, Canada - sak_2010_1_5_50m | ecosystem: Environmental > Aquatic > Non-marine Saline and Alkaline > Saline ...
TACCGTATTTTATCATGGCAAAGGATGTAATAAATGCAATAATACAGGGTATCTTGGCCGCATGGGTACTCTGGAAATACTGCTTATAGATGATGAGATAAGAGATATGATTGTAAAGAGAAAATCTTCAGATGATATAAAGGCATATGCGGCTTCAAAGGGTATGCATTCATTAAGGGAGAATGCTTTTAAAAAATGCCTTATGGGCCTTACTACTATAGAAGAAGTGCTTAGAATAACAACAGAGGAGTAAAACAATGCCTCATTTTAAATACACAGTAAAAGACGCAACAGGAAAGACCGTAACAAGCAGTGCGGATTCTAAAAACAGGGACAGTCTTATAGATCTTTTAAGAAAGCAGCAGCTTACAATAATCTCCTTAGAAGAGGATAGGGACACTGAGGTAAAAACAGCCCAGCTTGCTAAAAAGGTAAAACTGGATGACCTTGTTATATTCTCCAGACAGCTTTCTACAATGGTTGAAGCGGGTATTCCCCTTGTGAATGTATTGGATATCCTGAGCCAGCAGATCGAAAAAAAAGGCTTTGCCGCTGTAATAAAAAAAATAAGAGATGATGTTGAGGCAGGTTCAAGTTTTTCTCAGGCACTTACAAAACACCCCCGTATATTTTCATCTCTTTATATAAATCTGGTAAAAGCAGGCGAGTCAAGCGGTATGCTTGATGAGATATTAAACAGGGTGGCAACTTATCTTGAAAAGACATCAGCCTTACAACGCAAGGTAAAATCAGCTATGGTATATCCTATCGCTGTAATATCCATATCAATAGCAATAACAATATTTCTTTTGGTAAAAGTAGTGCCTACGTTTCAGGGCATATTCGACATGCTAGGTGGGTCATTGCCTCTTCCCACGCAGATACTTATCTTCGTAAGCAATATACTGCGGAAGTGGTTTCTTTTCGGGTTTATAGGCATTGTTGTTTTGGTAATTGCATTAAAGCGTTATGCCATGACAGAGGGGGGTAAACTTTTTTTTGATCGCCTTATCCTGAAACTGCCTGTTTTTGGGGACATAGTAAGAAAAGTAAGTGTTGCCAAATTCTCAAGAACGCTTTCTACTCTTGTAAAAAGCGGCGTGCCTATATTAAGTAGTCTTGATATTGTCGCAAAGACCGCGGGCAATAAGGTAGTAGAGATGGCTGTTAATGATTCAAAGAAGGCAGTGAGAGAGGGAAAAAATCTTGCAACCCCTCTTTCGAAGAGTGCTGTTTTTCCACCTATGGTAGTCAGGATGATATCAGTAGGAGAGCAGGCAGGCGAGCTTGAGAAGATGTTAAGCAAGATCGCTGATTTCTATGATGAGCAGGTTGATGCTGCTGTAGCAGGACTTACAAGCATAATAGAACCTATGATTATACTATTTTTAGGTGTTGTTGTAGGTGGAATAGTGCTTTCCATCTTCATGCCTATATTTAAGATTACTGAGATAATCGGGGGGTAAGTTGCAGGCGTTTTAAAACGTCTGTTTATTTTTTTCTTCTAAAATAGCATTCTTCATATTGACACACCAACGTCTCTATGCTATGCTTTAAATGGAAGAAGCAATTATAGATAATACAATAACGACCCATCCTGGGATGAGAGGAGGCGAAAAAAGATGAAGATGAAGAGACTTGGAAAAAGAGGTTTTACGCTTGTTGAAATCATGATAGTAGTTGCAATTATAGCTCTGTTGGCTGCAATAGCCATACCTAATTTGCTTAGGGCAAGGCATAATGCCAATGAAGCAGCTGCAATAGCTTCATTAAGGACAATGAGCACTGCAGAGGAATCATATCGTGCAGCGCAGAATCCTCCTAGATATGGTACACTTGCTCTGCTTGCGGCTGCTGTACCGCCATATATTGACGCTACACTGGCTGCTGGCGCAAAGCAGGGGTATAATTATGTTATGACAGTAGCCCCTACGGCTAATGTATATCAGGTGACAGCAACGCCTCAGACAGTCGGCACAACTGGTACAAGAGTATTTCGTGTTGACCAGACAGGAGTTATATTTGATGTCACAAATGCCCGTCCGATAGAGTAATCTATTAGGTGTAATGTATTATAGAAATAGCCTCGTTTAATCGGGGCTATTTCTTTTTTACTTAAACATTGATTTTTTACATTGACACTGCATACAATATATATTACACTTATTGTATGAACAAAAAAGCTTTTACTTTAATAGAGATTATGGTGGTAGTAAGCATAGTTTCACTGCTTGCTGCCTTATCTATATCCATGATGCTGCGAAACAGGATTACTACCAACGAGATAGTGGCAATTACTTCATGTAAGACAATAGTCTCTGTATGCCAAAGTTATTTTTCCTCAAACATTCCTCATTCTTATCCGCCTAATCTGGCAACCCTTGGCACGGCCGGCCCTTTAGGGCCTTCCTATATTGATACGAGCCTGGCATCCGGGGTTAAGGCAGGTTATATTTATACATATTCACTTACAAGCCCTGTTTCATTTATATTAAATGCGGATCCGCAATTTCCAGCAAGAACAGGTGTCAGGTATTTTTATACGGATGAGACAGGAAGGATTACAGCAAGGGAAGGGGGGGCCGCAGGTCCTGGCGATGTACCCATCTAATTATTAATCTATATGTTAAAACAGAATCTCTTTCTTTTATCCAATAAAAAGCTGCAACTTAAAAACACAGCAAAGGGCTTGACTTTATTTGAGTTGGCTATTGCTATAGCAATATTCGTGCTGGCTGCCTCAGGTATCTTTAGTCTTTTGATAGCTTGCAGTACAATCACAGAATCATCCGGCAATATTAGTCGTATGATAAATATTGCGCGCGAGGAATTAGAAAATAATGTTATGACAGCTAATTTTGTGAATCTCGCAACCTATGCAGTCTTGCCTCCTGATATCCCAGCAGATACAAGTTTGGCCTGTTATATACAAAATCACCCGACTATTTTAGGTGTCAAACAGGCGACTATTGTTGTCTGCTACAAGGAAAAGCCAGACCGTGTTATTGGAGAAGATCAGAATCTTAACGGGGCATTAGATGGTGGTGAAGATTTAAATGGTGATGGAAGGCTCAGTTCATCATGTGAAATAGCAACATTTATTATGCGGACTGAATAGATGGATGAGAAGAATGGACTTTGTCGACATGGATTTACGCTTATAGAAGTAATGGTAGTGCTGTTTATCTTTACTATTGTCATAGGCGCAAGCTATCTTATGATGGACAGCGGTGAAAAAAGCTGGCATTCAGGAGATGCTGTTATACAACTTCAGGAGGATATAAGGCAGGCTATCAACGATATGGTGTATGAATTATCCGAAGCATCGGCTTCTAGAATTATAATTAGCGCAGGGGGAAATTCTATTGCATTTCAGACACCTGTTGATGAAGCAGGTAGCGGAAGCTGGGAAGATATTAATCAGGATGCAATACCTGATTTTTATCTTGAGGATACTTTAGACGCGAACAATGATATCCGCTGGGGTGGCTACCTTATGCGCGAGGATCCTTCATTTGATAGTGTTATGTCGCCTCAAGGCCCAAGGGCAAACAGGCAAGTACTTTTTGTGCTTGTAGGTGATGAAATAAAAAGGCGTGTTTTAGATCCGACAGGTGTTATTATTGAAGATATAACCCTGGTAGACGATGTATCTAATTTAACTTTTAGTATGGATTCAAATGGTGTGATAACAATCAATATTATTACCCAGCGGCAGTCGATTGATCAGAATCTTGTTATATATTCTATAGATTCAGCTGTTTTAGTAAAAAACAATGGATAGGTATGAAGATTCTAGAAAATAAAAAAGGTATAGCGCTTGTTACTGTCTACATTGTCATAGTAGTTATAATGGGGGTTCTTGCGATTTTTACTTCTCGTAGCATAAACGATTTTAGAATTGCTCACAGGGAAAAAGATACCTTAAGGGCATACTATGCTGCTGAAGCGGGTTTAAGTACTATAGGTATAGACATATATAATGCCTTCAAAGCATCAAATGAATGGGCCTCCAATAAAAACTCTCTTGCGTTTAGGCTCTGGTTTGGCTATCCTGATTCAGAGCCTGGCTGGGATGCTGCGCAAAGGCGTGCCAGGTTTATATCAAATTATCCCGGTTTTCCTATAACAGGAATGATAGATAATTGCCAGTATACAGTTATATTGCCATCAGATACAGCTGACCCAATTGTACCGACTGATGACGGAGTACTTGTTAAATTGATAGCAGTAGGTAGAGCCCCTCATTTCGGAGGAACTGTTACAAAAGTGATAGCAAGGACTATCTTCTATGGGATGAAGCCATCTCCTATATTTAATTACGCATATTTTATAAATAATTATGGATGGCTTTGGGGAGGCGGTATTACTGTAAACGGGGATGTCCGTTCAAATGGAAATTTTTCTTTAAATGGGAACCCACGAATAAACGGAGATATATATGCATCAGAAAATCCTGATTTAGGAACAGTTGGAACAATATCAGGAGGTAATAGAAATTGGGATATACCTGCATATATCAACCATGCAACTAATAGTATGAGGCCTACAAATCCTACGGACCCCTCTAACCCCAGTGGTACAGCTTATCCGGCAGGTTATGATGGTGAAAGTGAACGTTTTCAGTATCAGGAAGTTCTTGAGATGCCTTATCTGGGCAACTTGACAACATATAAACAGCTGGCTCAGTTAAAAAATGGACAAATTATACAGGGTGGGAATATCATTGTTAATAATGTATACAATGGTAATGGTCCTGATGGTGTAGCAGGCACACCTGATGACGGAAGTATAGTTTTAATCGGCACAGCAGATAACCCCATAGAAATAAATGGGCCTGTTGTAGCTGATGGAGATGTTATTATAAGGGGTGTTGTATCCGGGCAAGGTACTATATATGCCGCAAGGAATATGCATATTATTGGAGATATTACATATCAGAATCCACCTTCATGGTCGCATCCTGACGCTGATCCAGCTTCAACTGTTATCTTAAATAGTACAGCTGATTTTATTGGTCTTGCCTGTAAAGGCAATGTTATCATAGGAGATTATACAAGAAACGACTGGCTGAACACCTGCGGAAACTATCTAAGGCCCCCTTTTACTCAAGGGTATGGAACAGATACGTCCGATGCTGTTATAGGATATGATTCGGATAATGACCCTTCTAATGGCTATTGGTTTAATGGCGATTATACAGTACCTGATGGCGGAAACAAGGATAATGGTGAAGGCAGTCTAATTGATCGCAGATATTACGAGTCTTCTCTGTCGAATGATATTATAAGCAGTATAGCCTCACCGTCTAACCAGATAAGGAATATAGATGGTATTATTTATACTAACCATGCTTTTGCCGGGAGGGTAGGCAGTTTTACCATAAATGGCACTATTGTCGCAAGAGATGAGGCAATAATTTACAGCGGTAATATCGATATGAATTATGATATAAGGGCTCATGGCGATGGCATAGAGAATACGGATATATACCTGCCACGTGATCTAAGTTTGCCAGAGAATAAGGTATTGCAAAGCTAAAGAAAGATTATTTATGAAGATATGCGTGTATATAATAATTCTAGTTTTAATAATGTTTTGCGGAAGTAAAATTTTGTTAGCAGCAATAGGCGAGGAAGCGACAAGCGAATCTATGATTAATATGATTGTGCATGAACGTAATAAGGCACAACAAGAATACCAGCTATATAAAGCCCAGAAGGATTTTAAGGCCGCCCCTGCTGAATCTATATCCCAGAAACCAGCTTTTCAGGAAAATGAAGTATATGCTAAAACAGGCAAAGATGCTGCGATAGGTATAGTTCTTATTATTATAGCTATCATGCTTACAATCTACCTTCATAATATATCAAAAAAACAGGGACAGGATTCTTAAATGGCAGGCTTTTCTATCAAAGAAAACCCAAAAGATATTCAGATAGGCCTTGATATAGGAGGCCATTCAGTAAAGGCAGTCGCAATATCACACGCAAAGAATGAGCCAGAACTTATACAGTTTTCAATAAAACCTGTTGGGGATAATATTATCCGCGCCATAAACGAGGCCTATTCAGATTTAGGCCTTACCAAGACAAAGGTTGTCTCGTCTATATCAGGGCCTACAGTCATTGTGCGTTATGTTGATATGCCTAATATGACAGCAGATGAACTTGATGGTGCTGTAAGATTTGAAGCGGAGAAGGTAATACCTTATAATATTAATGAGGTCGAGCTTGATGCTCAAAAAATAGAAACCCTTGATGGAAACCGCATGAGGGTTATAATGGTTGCAGTTAAAAAAGACCTTATTGACAGTCAGATAAAGATATTATCCGAGGCAGGGCTTGAGCCACTTATAATAGATATTGACAGCTTTGCCCTGGCAAACGCGTTTATGAGTGCGGGTATAGACTCTGAAAACATATGCGGCCTGATAAATATAGGCTTTGTTAAAACGAATATCAATATAGTAAAGGCAGATAAGTCATACCTTTCCCGCGATATAGATACAGGCGCAAGCCATATCGTTAAACTTCTTTCCGATAGTCTTTCTGTGCCACAAAAAGAGGCTTTAAAGATAATGGAAGAAAAACTTTCAGGGTTTAACAATCTCACAGAAGATGAAAAAAAGATTATACTAAACCCCCTATCAGATGTATTATCGCGCCTTATAGATGAGATAAGGCTCTCATTTGATTTTTATGAGAATCGTTATGCCAATAGTGTAACCAAGATATTTATAAGCGGCGGCATGGCAATGCATGAAACTGTGATAAGTTTTCTAAAACAGGCAATGGGAAGGGGTATTGATAAATGGAACCCGCTTTCTAAGATGCAGGTGTCAAGTGACCTTGTATCCCGAGGCATTGAGGTGTTTTCCCCCCAGCTTGCGGTCGCGATAGGCCTGGGCTTAAGGAGGACAGAGTAGATGATCGAATTAAACCTTATGCCTAAAGACATGCAGGTATTGGAAAGTAAAAAGAAAAAGGCCTCTTTTGATTTTAAAGTTCCAAAAATGTCACCAGTGCCTATTATAATAGGCGTAATATCTGTTATTATATTAAGCCAGATTATAATGGGCATTATCTCTTTAATGCAAAAAAGACAGCTTTCGTCCGTATCCAAAGAGATATCAGATCTCTCTTCTCAGCAGAACGTTGCGGCTGCCCTTAAAAAAGAAGTGGATGAGCTAACTGGCAAATTTACTTTGATAGAGGGCCTAACACAGGGAAGCCTTGTGTGGTCGAAGAAATTATATGATTTAAACAAAGTCATGATAGATGGCATATGGTTAAACTCTTTATCTCTTAATGTCGAAATGCCTGTTTCTATCCAGCCATATAACGCAGCAGGAATGGCACAGGCGCCGAATTATAAGCAGACGCTTGTCTTAACCGGCTTAGCCATATCATCAGGTCAGGCAGAAGAGACAGCCACTGTTGGAGAATTTATAGATTCGCTTAAGAAGAACAAGGATTTCTTCAAAGACTTTGATGATATCAAACTGGCATCCATACAAAGAGAGTCTTACGGAATCACAGACGTTATGAAATTTACTATTATATGTTATTTTAAGCCGGATAGGAGCTATTTTGAAAAACTTCAAAACCCAGCTTATTAAAAACCAGAAGCTTGTTATATATGGTGTAATTACAGCCTGTCTTTTATTTGCTAATTACTCTCTTTTCTTACGGCCTACTTTTATATCTCTTAAAGAGACAATACCGAGATTAGCTCAGATGAAAAAACAGCTTATCTCTGATAAGAGCTTAGTGGCAAATATACCCAGATTTAAGATACAGATAGAGCAGATGAGGGAAAGCATATCTTCATATAGAAAGAAGTTTTCAACGCGCCAGGAGATAGCAGAACTATTAAAAGATTTATCCGAGATAGCCAAGGATTCAAATGTAAAGATAATATCTATAAAGCCCCACCAGCCTGTGGACGCGCAATCCGTTAGCACGGCTTCAGGCGCTTATCAGAAATTTCCTATTTCAATAAGAGCTGTTTGCGGGTATCATCAACTAGGTGCTTTTTTAAACAGTTTGGAAAATGACGAAACATTTATGAGAGTTTCTGATATAAATATTGCATCTGATGAGAAAGACCCATCACAGCATTTGGTGTATATTCTGATTAATACTTATATCTTAAGCGAGGAATGACACTGTGAAAAAATATATTTTAGTGTTTATCTTCATTTTCTTACAGCTTGCAACTTACAACTTGCAACTAACTCTTCCCTTGGCGTTTGCTTTAGAAGAACCGGTATTTGTCTATGATAGCCAGGGGGTAAGAGACCCTTTTATGCCGCTTCTTACAAAAGACGGAAAACCCATAACAGCCTATGCGAAGATAGGTTCAATAAGTGATATAGTAATAGAAGGAATACTCTATGATCCGCAAGGCGAGTCAGTTGTTATTATAAATGACCTTATATTAAAACAGGGAAGTAGTATAAACGGTATAACTGTAAAATCAATAGAAAGAAATTCAGTGGTATTATCTTTTAAGGGAGAAGACCACACATTTAAGATAAAGGAGTAAGTAAATGAAAAAAAAGAAATACTTAGCTTTACTTTTAACCGTTGTATTAGTTGTTGTTAATGGTAATATGTTGTATGCCGCACAGCCGGAGCCTCCTGCAGGTAAGGTGCTGGTTACTGAGGCGAAAAGCTCAACAGTTGAGCCAAAGCAACAGACAGTAAACATTGAAGATACAAGCCAGCCAGGCAATGTAACGCTTATATTTAAGGACGCTGATATAAGGACAGTGCTTCATACATTATCATATAAAAGCGGTATAAACATAGTTGCCTCAAGCGATGTGGAAGGCACTGTTTCAATAAGGCTTGTTGATGTGCCATGGGAGACGGCCCTTGAGGTAATTCTTAAAAACCATGGGCTTGCTGCTGAAAGGGTGGGAAATATTATAAGGGTAATTACTCTGGCAAATGTCGCTGAAGAGGAACTGCAGAACGAAGTATTTATATTAAATTATGCAAAGGCAAAAGAGATAGCAGATGCAATAGAGGCCACTATTACAAGCAGGGGCAGGATAAAATATGATGAAAGGACAAATACCCTGATAGTTACAGATATACCTACAAATTTATACAAGATAAAGACTGTTGTAAGCAGGTTAGACAGGCGAACCCCGCAGGTGTCTATAGAGGCAAGAATTATAGAAGCATTGCTTGATAAGAATGATGAATTAGGCATAGACTGGACAGTCACGGTCAATGCCCATGGTTCTGAAAGACCTACGACATTTCCATTTGAATATGGTGATGCTAATAGAGTACCTTTTTCCCGTAGTAAAACTGACCAGTCTCTAAAGTCTTATCTTCCTGGATTTTTTCCCACGCCTACAGCATTTCAATTTGGAACAATTGATTTTACAGAACTATCAGCCACTTTAAGTATGCTAGATAAAAAAGGTAATACAAGGGTAATATCAAACCCGACAATAACGACACTTAATAACAAAGAGGCGAAGATAGTTGTCGGTGAGATATTTAATATACCTACTTACGAGAGAAATGATACAACCGGCAGGATGGAGATTACAGGTTATGAAGAAAAAGATCTGGGAATACTTCTTAATGTTACGCCGCATATTAATGAAGCAAATGACATAGTAATAAGCTTAAAACCAGAGGTTAGTGCTTTCAAAGAGATGCAAAGTTTTGGTAATATAGAAGCCCCTATATTTACAACAAGGACAGCAGAGACACAGGTAATGATAAAAGACGGTCAAACCATTGTAATAGGAGGTCTCCGAGAGAATCAAACAGTAAAAAAAATTAGCAAAGTGCCATTTTTAGGAGATATACCGCTTCTAGGAGAATTATTTAAATATAAAGAAGATTCAATCGACACAAAAGAGCTCCTTATCTTCATTACAGTAAAGCTTGTACCAGAAGATAAAGATGATAAATCCACAATGGATCAGGCTATAAAGGATTTTTTTGATGTCAAAGACCCTGAAGACATGGTGTATCGCTAAATATGAAGTTTACCCACTCTGTTCTATTTAATAAAACAGGCCTCATGCGCTACATATCCCACCTGGATCTTATGAGATTATTTCACAGGGCACT
>Ga0268277_1002630_pt1 | contig 10098 bp, 14 predicted proteins | sample saktaG_5_FD_190132 | JGI IMG/M metagenome (GOLD analysis project Ga0268277, IMG submission 190132) | Saline water microbial communities from Sakinaw Lake, British Columbia, Canada - sak_2010_1_5_50m | ecosystem: Environmental > Aquatic > Non-marine Saline and Alkaline > Saline ...
CACGAGACTGAGTCGGTTAGCGTCCAGCATTGATATCTCGTCAATAATCAAAATCTTTGTTTCTTTGATTCTTTTGTTAAGATTCTTCTCTTTAACTATATGTTTCAAAGACTTTTCGTCCATTTCTTTTTTGATACCAATCCCCGACCAGGAATGAATCGTTCGACCCTCAAGATGAGTAGCGGCAATTCCCGTGGAAGCTGTTACCCCTGTTCTAATTTTGGATTTCTTTAAATATGAAATGAATTGATTCAATAAAAAAGTTTTTCCCGTTCCAGCCGAACCTGTTAAAAAAACATTTACGCCGGATTTCAAAATTTTAAGTGCTTGCTGTTGAGTCATTGGGTTATAATCTTTATCAAGATGTTTATTTAACTTTTTGTTGATTAATTCCAGAAGTCAAGCATTCGGGCGACACCCTTATTTACTCTTATGGTGGAAATAAATCCGGTGATTCAATTTATTTCGGTTACAATAATTTTCAATTTCATTTTCTACTTTATCCCAATAATGGCTATGAATAGAATAAATCTCTTTATATTTAGAAATTAAATCAGAATTATATCCTTCTAAAAATCCATAAATCTCTTTTCTGATCGATGGATAGAGGTTTAGATTTTCAAACCAATACTGATCAACAAAACTTTTGGTTAAATCTATCAATTTCGCCCAGTCACTCACCTCAGGGAAAATCGGCGAGACAAACAAAACGGTCTTAATGCCAGCTTTATGTAATTCTTTCAAAGCGTCAAGCCTTTTCTTTGTCGAAATTGACTTAGGCTCTAATTTATTCTTAGCTCTATGGTCTAAAAAAGAAGCTGAAATAGCAACTGTACAGTTATGAAATTGTTTTAATAAATCAACGTCTCTTAAAACAAGATCTGATTTAGTAATGATATCTAAACGTGGTTGCAACGATATTAACTTTTGAAGAATCTGCCGAGTTAATCTATATTTTTCCTCTAATGGTTGATAAGAATCTGTAACCGAACCAAGGACTATTGATATGTTCTTAAACTTTTCAGTATTTTCGGGAATTAAATCTGGCGCATTGATTTTTATGTCAACAAAATCGCCCCAAGGTTCAGAATGATTAGTGAATCTTTTCATAAACCTGGCATAACAATAGAGACAAGCATGACTACAGCCAGTATAAGGATTAATAACGAAATCCCCTTCCGGGAGATTTGATTTTACAATAATTGACTTTGCTTCAATTTCTTTTATTCTCATCTCAGTCTCCACTTAGGACTTTTTGTTCATAGAGTTAGATTCTTGTAATAATATTTTAGACTTTTATCTTCAATTTATCTTTTGCCCGATCTAATAATTCATGCAAACCCTTCATGACATTATCCATGTTATATAAGTCCTTATATGAAACCCATTTAAAATCTATGGCCTCTTCTTGTCGAAGTTTGGGTTTAAATATATTAGAAACAAACACTTTATAAACATAGCACTCAGCGAGCATATTATCGTGGTGAGCATTGTATTTACCGATATATTTAAAATCTTTCTTTGTGACCTTGACATTAACCTCTTCCCCAACTTCCCTTTGAACCGCACAGAGTGGTTCTTCATTTTTTTCAACTTTACCCCCCACAGGGCCCCAGGTATTGCCCTGATAAACCAAAGGATTCCTTTTGAGTATTAAAATCTTTTTACTTGGTGTTTCAAAAAAGCATATAGCAATTTTGACTAATGGCAAATTGTTCATATTCAAATTAATTTTTAGATTTTTATTTTTAATCTATTTTCTACTCAAAAGACAATCCCTTTTTTAAATATCTATTTCCTTGTTTTCTGCGCATAGGGCGTGTGTTGAGGTTTCCCCACCACAGAATTTTTCAACCAATCGCCCCAATTCTTCAGATATCAATTGAACATCCTTTTTGGAAACAGGCGAAAGCCCTTCTATGACAAGTATTACATTTTGAGTATTTTCAGTCATTTTAGATTTATCGCATTCACGCCAATTCCACCTGCGACATAAAACCTCTTTGCTGTCTACATATACAACCTCACCCTCTTTGGGATGATCTACTTCATCTGAATTAAGGCGAATAAATATTTCGTCTCCTTTGGCAAAACCCAAAATGATATCACCATCAATTTTATCTATATCGTCGCCACCAGCGGGTATCATATATTTTAAAGAAATATAGTTATATATATCAACAATTTTGTTAATATGTCGCAAATGAACTCCTTCAAGAACCATGCGATATAAGTTTTCGACAGAACAAGTGTATCTTTTTGGCTTGGCACCGAATGTCCTATATGCCTCTCTCCATACCTGAATTTTTGGTATCTCTTTTAGGGTTTCAAGATTATACTTTTCTTTTATCGTATTTGACAATTCAGATAACATACATAGAATGTCGGAATTCTCTCCTGAGTTATCTATTCCTTTTCCGACAACAACTCCAATATTCAAAGATGGATATTGTTCAAATATTTTGTTGTCAATTTTGAATTTCATAATCATTTAGGTTTTTATTTTATATAAAATTCATTTGACTGCGTAATTTCTGGCTGCAAAATTATATTGCTCAATAAAAATCTTTTTCAGAGGAATAATTGAATTTAATTCATAAAACACCAACACAGCTTCCCTATATTTCTCCTCATCGACACTACGATAAGATAAAGGCGCCAAATTATAAGCCAATAATATAGCATTAGTCATAATCCTTGCAGTTCTTTTATTCCCGTCTTCAAATGGTTGGATATAAGCTAAGCCCAAAAGAGCCATCAAGGCTTTGGCATAAGGAGACGGTGTTTGTGAAATCTTTTTTACTAAAATCTCTATTGCCTCATTAATTTGATAAACATTATCAAGGGGACGATAAATAGAACCAAGTATTCCTACTGGTTTTTTCCTCAACCCCTGACCAACATTTAACTTTTTAATAAGAATATAGTGTAATTCCTCTAAATTCTTTTTACTAATTGTCTTAAATTGATTTTTGTTCTGACGAATAAAATTAAAAGCATCTTTATGATTTAATATCATTTGAGTTTCGTCTTTTGTTTTATTGAGTGCAACTTTATTTTCTAAAAGCAATTTTTCCGTATCAAGAAGAGTATAAGTGTTGCCTTCAATTTTTGATGATTTCCAAGAAAGTTCAACAATCAACCGCTCTAATTCTTTTTTTTGAATGGCCCTAGGCACTTCTTTGGTCAAATGCTTGTATTCAATTGTCGCACTTTCCAAAACTTCTAACTCATCTTTTGAGAATATCTCTAGAGGAAATTCAGACAATAAATCAAAATTGTATTGCCTCAACCCATAACGTCTATCTGGTTCAACCAGACAATAATTTTCAGCATTAACATTAGCAAAAATTCTACCCAAAGTACTGATAGAATAATTAGTAGACCTCCCCGAACCCGATATCTTCAAAATTCCCACAGCAAGTAATTTAGAAATAAGTCTCTTTATGGTAACCAAAGAGACTTCTTCCCCTAACTTGGTTATCTCAGCATAAACCATTGAGGAAGAAAGCTGATCATTCTTTAAAAAAATTGAAGCTATTTTTTGTTGCCTTTGATTGAAGTTAATCATAATCGTATCATATTGATACAATAATCGTATCATATTGATACGAAAATAGCAAGTACTAATTTATAAATTTTTATTTTTAATCAATTTTTTGCAGGTCGGACCTGCAACTACTAATCGTCTTTTGATAGATTTTTTCATTATTTGTTAAATTTGGTTTTTTATAATCCAATCAATATCTTCTTTCGCTTTTTCTATATTCCTCATTCCTTGTCCAAACGGATAATATACAGGAAATACTTTAACAAGCCGTTCATTAATCTCGACTAGTTCATGCTTTTTTCTATACTCCGAGACTTTAATACTTTTGTCCAATAAAATTGAACTTACTTGATTACCAAAAGTTATGATTACCTTCGGATTAATGCTATTAATCTCATCTATAAATAAAGTTAAATATTCTTTAAAAACTTCATTTTTAAGTGGTCTTGCGTCAACCTGAGTGGCTTTTGATAAATTGGTTATGTATAGGGAATTATCTATGACTTCTCTATAGACTTTCTCTGCAAATTTATAATCCCAGTCTTCCGGCTTTTTCTCATTAATTTGATTAAAAAGGTCTTCATCAAATAAATCAAGTTGGTATAACATTTTCCATACATTTTTGGCACCTATCCAAGGAGCTTTCAAACCATTCCATTCTTTGTTTGATGAAATATTTTTACCAGTTGGATTCATAAATACCAAACACAATTTGGGACTATTAATTTGCCCTGCACCATAAACTGCGTCTAGATTTTTATCTCCGTGTATAACTTGCAACCTATCAAATTGTTCTATCAAATTAGTAACTTGCATATTATATAAAATAATTAAATTTTAAATTTCTCGCCAATTTTCCAAACATTCTTTTCCCTAAAGGCAGGAATTGTTTGTCGGCGTGCCGCATTTAATGTTGATGTAACTGACTTTTTGTGTTGTTTGGCATAATCGGTTAAAGAAATAATCTTTTCTCCTTTTAAATAAGTAATTCTTTTGTGTAGTGATTCCGCAAGGGCAAAAAAAATAATTTTTCCTAATGTCTTATAATTCTTATTTTCGCGATAATCTCTAAAGGATTTATAATATTCTTTTTTTTCTTTGTTGCGAATGATAATAATCGGAAAACCAAAACACCTTAATTGATGGTTTAATAACACGCGGCCAATACGACCATTACCATCACAAAAAGGATGAATGCCCTCAAATTCAAGATGAAATTTAACGACCTTATCTATAAAATATTGTATCAAATTGCTTGAATATTCAAATAATAATTCTTTAATCATGAGTTTCACATGTTCGGGAGCTGGAGCAATATAAGTTCCAACCCTAACGTATTCACCTTTCTCTCTAAATCGACCAGCAATATTATCGTCGATACTAGCAATGAGTATTTTGTGAAGTAAAAGAATTATTTCTTCTGTGATTTCTGCGTTTTCTAAATTTTTCTTAGTGTAATCAATAACACGCGCCAAATTTTTCGCTTCAAAAACTTCACGCAAAGAAACATTGCGAGAAATTTCCATTTCCATAAGGATTTTTTCTGTTTCTTTGAGGGTAAGAGTAGAATTTTCAATAGCATTAGAATTATACACGCTTTCTGATATTTCCACTTCATCTATCATGCCCAAAAGAGATTCTTTCCCTTTACTCAAGGAATTATATTCTTTTTGGAGACTTTCTATCTTTTTTTTACTCGGATTATTTATAGTCATATATAATATTGTATATCATTCACGTTTTTTTGTCAATAACCCGTGAATTGTTAGTAAAAATGACTAATATTCACGGATATTAACGATTTCTAATAAAAAAATAATAACTATTTATTTAAATTTTTGTTTTTAATCCATTCTCTTGTAATCCATTTTTTTATCAAAGCCTCTTCAACATCAATCTTTAATTCATTGGCAATCACAAGAATCAGTCCCAAAACATCCGATAATTCTTTAGACAATTCTTTTTTTGATATCTGTGGTGATAAATATTTTGCTGGTCTGCATCTTTTTTTATACACTAAGTATGATTGTATGAATTCCCCAAACTCCTCAGATAATTTTAATAATAAATAATCATCACTGACTTCGATATTATCTCTCTTTAAATTATCTAAAAATACTTTAGAAGCTTTTTTTTGTAATTGTTTTATTTCCATATTAAAATAATTAATTTTTAATTTTTATTTTCTCTGTGACGGAACCACAGGGGTCCCTCTTTATGTTAGGCAGCCTTCTTTTTTGTTCTTTAGTTTAAGTACCAAATGAAGTAATTGAGGATGCTGGCAAAACTCACCCAAAGGAAATAAGGAATTAAAAGATATGTTGACCATCTGTTAATCTTCCAAAACTTAAACATTAAAATAATGATGAAAAGCCAGATAATAACGATATTTATTAAAGCTAATTTAGGATTTTGAAAGCCAAAGAATATTATTGACCAAATAGCATTAAAGAATAAATGTACCCAAAACAAAAACATTACTGATTTTATTTTCTTCCCTTCTTTAATCCTTTGCCAAATTAAATAAATGCTTATACCCATTAAGATATAAAGGATTGTCCAGGCTGGGCCAAAGACCCAATTGGGCGGACTAAAGCTTGGTCTCTGTAAAGAAGCATACCAAGTCGGTATTGCCGAGACAGTAAAAAGCGCGCCAATGAGTCCCGCTAATTGAGGTAAGGCGAGAGAAATAATCAAACGTTTATAATTCATAAATTTGATATATTAAACTTTGAATTTTTATTTTTAATCAATTTTTTGGCTTAAAATAGAGGATATAGAATGGGGTGACTGTCCCTATTTTTTGTTTATTTTTTGTTTCTGGGGCTCATTTTTCGAGGACAGTCCCCATTTTTCTAATATTTGATAAAAATTTGATTAAGAAAAACTCATCCAAAGCAGCCACATGCCTAAAAGAACCATGAAGGCGGCGCTAATCATTTGTTTCTTTTTGAATCTTTGCGCTTGTTTATGTATTTGTTCTGGAAATCCGATTTTCATAATTCCTTTAATTAAAGTGGACCAACCCAAGATAGTGATAGTTACTCTCCAGTCAGCAACCCAAAGATTGTGTAAAATTACAGTAACTAATCCCATGAGTAATGTGATGTACCCCGTAGAAATAACAAAAGCCTTGTTCTCGGTCATTTCTATAGTTTTGCCTAATTGCCCTGTTATAATAAACAACAACCCAAAAATTACAAAGAAGCCACCCCAAAATTGTGCGAAAAAAATTGAAAGTTCCATAGTATTATTTGATTAAAATTAAAAATATATAAATATTTTTGCAGGGCTCACTTTTTGGGGACAGTCCATTTTTTCAACAGTTCAAAAAATTCTTCCATTCTTGGTATAAATTCTTCTGGATATTTTTGGATTTCTTTCTTGAATTCGTGGTACGAAAACCATTTAATTTCTTCGACTTCGTCTTCTTGTATTTTAAATTCTTCTATATTTTTATCAATATTCAATGTGTACCATTGAGTGAAGCTGTGAGATTCGTTGTCAATTTTTATTTTTGGACCGAGTTCAGGTTTAATTCTCTTGAGCCCCAGCTCTTCCTCTGCTTCTTTAATAATATTTTCCTCATAGGTTTCCCCTTCCTCAACAGTTCCAGCGACAGCAGGACCCCATTTTCTTGGACGGTGAGATTTCGTATGATGACGTCTTGAGAGAAGAATTTCACCACGAGAATTAGTAATACATAAAGCAGAAACACGATAAATATCTTCTTTGTTTATAGCGTCCCTATTTTTATAAGCTATGATTTTATCGTCTTTGTCTACAATAATTATTTTTGGTTTATTATTTTTCATATTTATTTAATTCTTTATTGGTTGACCCCTGGGGTCCCCTGGGGTCCCTCTTTATGTTGAAAAAACTAAAAAGTTCCAAAAGTTGACATATAAGTATTTATAAGCCATGGTAGTACAAAAATCAGAGCAATTAAAGGCAAGACAATTGTAATGATTGTAATAATTACCGTAATTAAAAAATATTTACGTGTCTTTTCAACTGAAATATAAATTTTTCTTAGCAATTCATCTTGTAAATCAAGACGTTTTTTTATTTCTTCGTCCATAAAAATTTAAATTTAATAGTTTCTTTTTTTGTTTTTAATCAATTTTTTGGCTTAAAATAGAGGATATAAAATGGGGTGACTGTCCCTATTTTTTCCCTATTTTTCAAGGACATTCCTTTAAGAACATTGGAGTCCTTTTTATGTAACCAGATATGCCTTGTTATGTGATGTAAATTTATAATTTTTATTCTATTTCAATATCAAATCCAGCTAGCAAAAATAAAACCTCTGGCTGTGAAAACTTAGCTTTCTTCAACTTATTTTGATTTGGGTCAATATAGTAATTCTTTGCCCCAACAAAATTTACTTTTTCTAAATTTGTATTTTGAAATTTACTAGACTGTAAGTCAGAGTCACCAAAATCAGATCCAGCAAGATTTGAATTGATAAAATCAGTTTCTCTAATTGTACATTCAAAGAATTTGCTATTTCTCATATCAAGCCCACCAAAATCGCAAAGTTCAATTCGACAAGCGTTAAATTTCCAATCTATGAGAAAAGCGTTGATTGTTGCAAATATTACCCCAAGTAATTTGCAATTTTCAAAAAGCACGTTCTGAAAACTACAAATATCAACTTTTATATTTGATAAATTGCAATCTTGAAAGCTGCAATCAACAAAGACTGAACCAGAAAATTTACAACCGTTAAAATCGCATTTTTTAAATGTGCAATTAGAGAATTCCTTATTATTCAAATCTTGTTTAGGTAAAGAAATATTTTGAAATTCCTTTTCACTGTACGTATCTAATTCAAACTTCATAATAAAAATTATAAATTTATTTCACATAATGTGTGGCGGCTGATCCGAAGTGACTGCCGTCCGGCTATGCTGGCCGGCAGACATTTTGGATAGCCGTCAATTATGCGACGTCACGGAGCGACGAACAGAACTGGCGGGAACCGTCACACATTATGCAAAATATTTAAATTAATTTTTAGATTTTTGTTTTTAATCAATTTTTTGGCTTAAAATAGAGGATATAAAATGGGGTGACTGTCCCTATTTTTTGTAAATTCTATCTTTTTTTTGCCTTGAAGAATTAGTTCAGCAAAGGGTTGTTTTAGAGATAATGCCTTCATGGGTTGATTATAACAAAATTTTCATAATAAAAAAACTCCCTATTGGGGGAGTTTAAATCTTAAATTTTTACTTTTAATCCAACTTCCTTGCAGGTCCGACCTGTGTTTTATTTTCTCTTGCATCTTTTCATTAATTTTTCAAACCATCTTTCTAATGTATTTCTATAATAAAAACCCATAACAGTCATTAACAACACGAGAAATATAATATGAAAAGCAAATGGAGAATATTTTCCTAATCCAGCGCCTATAATTGCAGTACAGGCGCCTCCTGTTTTTCCGATAAGAACAGGGATTGTTATCTTCTTAACCTTTGTCTTCGACATTCCAAGTATATATAAAATCTCATCATCGGGGAAAAGAGGGAGCCACATAATCAATGCTAAAATAAATACACTAACATTTTGGATATGTCCATCATATTTCTTCATAACTCTTTTAGAAACAATTCGTTTAACAAGCGGTCTACCAAACCTCTTTCCAATATGAAATGCTATAAAGCTTCCAAGAACAAGACCAACATAAGCTATTATAAATCCCCAGAAAGCGCCAAAAATATATCCACTTGCAATTGAAACGGGCTGGACAGGTATTGGGGCAATTAATACTTGTAATGCCTGTATTAAGGTCATTATTATTGGTGCTAAAATACCGAGATTAGATAAAATTGAAGCAAAAAAATCAGTTGTTAAATAACCTTGAATTATTTTCCAAAGAATAAGCGTCAGTATAATATAAAGAACCACAATAATTGTTATTTTAATAGTTTCTCTCTTTCTGTTGTTCATATTTGTTTCATTTTAAATTTCAATTTCCCTATTTTTTGCGTTCAGGATATGTGTTGAGATTCTTCCACCACAAAATTTTTCAACTAATCGTCCCAATTCTTCAACTATTAACTGTACATCCTCTTTAGAAATGGGCGAAAGTCCTTCTACTACAAGTGCCACATTTTTGGTATATTCAGTCATTTTAGATTTATCGCATTCACGCCAATTCCATCTGCGACATAAAATCTCTTTCTTATCGGCATATACAACCTCGCCTTCTTTGGGATGGTCTACCTCATCTGAATTAAGACGAATAAATTTCTCATCTCCTTTAGCAAAACACAAAACAATATCACCGTCAATTTTATCTATATCATCACCACCGACGGGTATCATATGTTTTAGCGAAATATAGTTATATACATCAACGATTTTGTTAATATGTTGCAAGTGAATGCCTTCAAGAGCCATACGATATAAATTTTCAACAGAGCAAGTGTGTCTTTTGGGTTTGGCACCGAATGCTCTATATGCCTCTCTCCATGCATGAATTTTTGGCACCTCTTTTAGCGTCTTAAGATTATACTTTTCTTTTATCGTATTTGACAACTCAG
>Ga0268277_1002632_pt1 | contig 10093 bp, 9 predicted proteins | sample saktaG_5_FD_190132 | JGI IMG/M metagenome (GOLD analysis project Ga0268277, IMG submission 190132) | Saline water microbial communities from Sakinaw Lake, British Columbia, Canada - sak_2010_1_5_50m | ecosystem: Environmental > Aquatic > Non-marine Saline and Alkaline > Saline ...
GCCAGATGCCCAGATCCTTCTTGCGCATCGTGATATCGCCAGGATAATTCTGAACATTGTTCATAAGGTATTTGGGCAGGGTGTCCGGGCGGGTGCCGCCGCTATATATATCAGTCTGTCCTTGCAACGTACCCCGCTGACTCGTCTGCCTATTCACCTTGATGTTCCTCCGCCACGCCCAGGTATGCCTCAATAACCTTCTGGTTTGTCTTGATCTCGGCAGGGGTCCCTTCCGCTATCTTCCTCCCGAAATCAAGCACTATCAGCCTGTCCGTAATGTCCATCACGACATCCATGTCATGCTCAACCAGCACAATAGGTATTTTCCAGCGCTCGAAGATATCGATGATAAACCTGGCCACATCTTCCTTTTCCTCGAGGTTCATCCCGGCCATGGGCTCATCCAGAAGCAGCAGTTTCGGTTCCAGCGCTAGGGCACGCCCCAGGTCAACAAGCTTTCTTTTGCCATAAGGCAGAGAGCCGACTGTCATCTTGCGAATGTTTTCCATCTCCAGAAAATCTATGATCTCTTCAACTCTCTTCCTATGCTGGATCTCTTCCCTGCGGGCCCGGCCGAAATATATCATATCCTCCCAGAAATTGTGCTTCATGTGCATATGCCTGGCCGCCATCAGATTATCAAGAGTGTTCAGGCCGAGAAATAGCTGGATCCCCTGGAAAACCCTGCCGATACCCATTTGCGCAATTTTATATGAGGGTATATTGTTCAACCTCACGCCATCATAGATAATATCGCCTTTTTGGGGGCGGTAGAATCCGCTGATACAATTCAGAAGGCAGGTCTTTCCTGCCCCGTTGGGGCCTATGACGGCCAGTATCTCGTTCTCCCTGATATCGCAAGTTACCTCATGGAGAGCGTTTACACCCCCGAATCGCAGGGTGACGTCTTTTACCGACAGCTTGATATCAGAAGTTGTCATTTTCTATTACCAGGTGACCGGCAGGATTATCTTTATAATAAAACCGGCATTTTTACTTAAGGATAGGCAATGGTTATACCATTTCCAGGCCCCATTCAACGAAGGGCCCGTTTATTAAACGGGCCCCCTCATCGAGCAATTATTGCTGGCAATTCGCCTTTATCTGGATGCCGGAGCCTACTTGAATGTAACCGAATCAAGGATCTTCTGCCATTGCGCGTACTTATCCACGTTCGGTTTTATCAGGCCGGCTACATTGATCATGATAACCTTGCCATCCTTTACAAAACCGTAGTAGACCGAACCGAGTTTCATGATGATGACGTCCACTTCAATGGTCACCTGCTTGCCATCCATGCCGTTGCCCAGTTTAATATCTTTCTCAGTGATCACAACCGGTTTGGCATCCAGTTTCTTAGCAGTAACCTGTTCTTGTGCCCAGGTTGCTGCAGCAGCTTTGAAATCGGTTCCAGGCCTGATGTTGACCTGTGTGAAATCATCAAACGCGCCGCCGGGCCCCTGCGCAAAGAATACCGTGGTGGGCAGGGCGGAGGTGGTCGATTTCCAGGTGCCGGGGTAGGTAAAGGTAAATCCATATTCTGCATTGGTGTATGTCTGGTCCGCTGCTGCGACCGGTGGAGTCGTTGCGGGCGTAGTCGCTGCCGGTGGAGTCGCTGCCGGCGCGCATGCCGGTAAAGCTATCGAGAGTGCAAGTACAACCAGGATTACTACAAAAAGAACTCTTTTTATCACTGCGTCTAATCTCCCCTTCTTTGATTATTTAGTTTCTTGCAGTTTAAGGTCCGAAGTTGTTGCCCTGTATGGTTCATCTTATACTACCTGCATCACCTCCTTTAACCCTTTTGTTGACGGCGTATTTCTTTTTTAAAAATACGCCATTAATTTGCATGTGTCAATATGCGGACAGGAAATAATACAGGGGGGTAATACCGTTGCGTTTTTATTGCGTCTCCTCACGTTTGGTTTGCTCGCCTTCTCCATATGTCGGGCATTGTGGTTATTGACCCTGCGGTCAGCCGATGATATACTCAACCAAGTACCAAAGCGTTTAACTGTCCAGTATGTGCGGCAGTAGCTTAATAACAGGAGGTAGATGTATGAAGAATTTTGTACTGGTCTGTGTTGGTGTTATTTTATTGCTGGCTATACCGATTGTGGCGGGATGTGCACCGGCTGAGCCATCGGTGCCGCCAATTGTGATTGGCGCTCCCTGCTCACAGAATAATGTGGCAAAAAATATGTCCATGGCCGCCCAGCTGGCAGCGGAGGAAATAAATGCCAGGGAAGGGAGTATCCTCATCGATGGCCTGAAGCGCCCGCTTAAAATAGTAACCATCGATATACGGGATCTGGAGCCGGGCGTGCCGATTCAGGATGTTGTGCTCGCCTATAAAAACCTGATCGGCAAAGAGAAACCGGTGGCACTGGTAGCAGGCCCTATCAGGACCGAGGCGCAGCTTGCCGTGATGGAGAACATTGCTGGGGACAAGATAGTCAACATCTTTTGCGGTGGGGTAAACTCTAAATTTAAGGCTACGTTTAAGACCGATCCTGAAAAGTATAAGTACCTTTTTAAAAACAGCCCGACCGAGATCGATCTTGTAATCGGTCTCATGAAAGCCATGGCCGAGGTCAAAGATAAGCTCGGGTATAACACGGTATACCTGCTTATAGAGGATGTGGACTTTGCCAAGGCCGGAGCGACCGCCGCAGCGATAATGCTTGAGACAGCCGGCTGGACGGTAAAAGGGCAGGAGAACACGCCGCTTGGCATGACCGATTACTCACAGGTACTGCTTAAATTTAAAAACAGCGGTGCACAGGTCGGGTTCTATATATACTCATCGGAGGCAGCCCCCCTTGCCAAGCAATATCAGGCCATGCAGATACCCGCCCTCATGGTCGGGGTTTGCGACCCGCTGGGCGGCCCGGGTGCGTGGAATGCTACCCAGGGTGCGGTAAAAGGATGGATCAACTATATTTGCGGTGCCGGGAACATGCCGGTGAGCAAGATGCCGAAATCAGTCGCATTTACGGACGCTTATCAGAAAAAGTTTGGCGAGCCGCCTCAAATAGTCCTTGGATGCTCTCAGTCTTACGATGCGGTTTATATACTTGCTGAAGCTATGAAAAAAACGGGAAGCCTGGACCCGGACAGACTCACTAAGGCAATCGAAGAAATGCAATATGATGGGGTGGTAGGCCACACCAAGTTCCCTGCAATCGACCACCAGGCCCCATATGTCGATGATCCGGCTACCGGCCTTGTGGCCCCTGTCTTTCAGTGGTGGGATAGCAAGCGAGTACCTGTTTTGCCGGCATCTATTGCCGATGCTGCCATCCAGTCTGTTAAATAATATATCAGTGTTTAAAGGAGGCATGCCATGCTTTCAGGGGTAGCATGCCTCCTTTCACAGGACTCGGATTAATAGCATGTGCCTTTACATTCTGCTGCAAAGAAAAGAGCGGCGGAGAAATCACTGAGTATATATTCTTTCACGTGGTTGAATGGGGTAATTAAATGGCAGGTCTATTGATATTCGGTCTGGCTAAAAGCATGGAGCTTGCGCTGGTCGCGATCGGGTTCAGCTTTGTTTTTGGTATCAGCGGCATCGCCAATTTTGCTTACGGGGCATTTTACCTGCTCGGCGGGTTCCTGGCCTATATCCTTTTGAATTCACTGGGCCTACCTTATTGGATGTCGGCAGTTGGCTCTATTCTGATGCTATTTGTCATAGGCGCGCTGATGTACCGGTTTGCGGTGCAGCGTATCAGGGGGGCGATACTATCTGAAGTTATCGTTACCATGGGACTCGGCATCTTTATAACTGAAATGCTGCGGGCATCCGGTTTCATAGGGCATAACCGTTACCTGCCGGCATTTATCCCGGGATACGTAGAGATAGCCGGCATCGGCATTGAAAACCAGCGCCTGATGATAATATTGATAGGGATGTTGCTGTTTCTGATCCTCTGGGCTGTCACGCGTTATACCCGGATCGGGCTTGCTTTCAGGGCAATGTCGCAGGATGAATTGACGGCTCTTTCCATCGGGCTTAATAACAATTACCTTGCACTATTATCGATGGGGATTGGCGCGGTCCTGGCGGTTATCGCAGCATTATGCATAATACCGCAGGGATTCCTCACGGTGGATGGCGCGTATGACGTCCTTATTTATGCACTTGCAGTAGGTGTACTCGGAGGACTGGGCAGCACCACAGGCATTATTATAGGAGCATTTATAATAGGCTACGCACAGACTGCCACAGCGACACTTTTCAGCTCACAGTGGGTGATGGTAGTCACATTCCTGGCAATAGTGCTGGTCTTATTCATTAAACCGTCTGGCATCTTTGGCAAACAGAAAGAACTTGAGGAAAAAGTCTGAGGCTTTGGATAAGAAAAATAAGCTGATCCGTAAGGAAAGAATCGACCGCGGCATATTTGTCCGGTCTGCTGATATTTTTGCCTTATCATCCTGGCAGGAGATGACCTATTTGCTTCTGCCGAGGGCCATACCTTTCGCACTGCTGCTCATTTTGCCCCTGGTGCTGGAGCTTTCAGGAAATAGCTACTGGGCCAAGGTAGTAGTCGTTTTCGCGATCCTGGGAATGATGGCGATGAGCTGGGACCTCCTCCGCATGGCCGGGATGTTCTCCCTGGGGCAGGCGCTTTTCTTCGGCCTTGGCAGCTATATTTCAGCGGCGCTAAACCACTATTTTCACTGGCCCATTTATTTGACCATCCCGGCCGGGGCAATCGGTGGGGCGCTTCTCGGCACAGCGTTCCTGATGGGCACGCTTAAACTGAGAGGTATATATTTTGCCATGGTAACACTGGCTTTCCCCATGCTCGTAATCAGGGTCATTCAGGCGACAAATTTTTTAGGCGGGACAGAGGGCGTCAGCGCAACGGCCTTTCCAAATTTCTGGGTAGCGGCTTATGTTTCCATAGCTGCCCTGATCATCTGTTTTTTTAGCTTCCGCCGCATGATGAGCTCCGATTGGGGACTGGTCGCCAGGGCTATCGGCCAGGATGACATAGCGGTCACGGCATCGGGCATCAACGTTTTTTGGCGTAAGGTACAGGTCCTTTTTATTGCCAGCGGCGCCGCTGCCTTTGCCGGCACCCTTATGACACACCTGCTAATGTATGCCGGGCTTTCCAGCTTCTCGCTGGAGTACTCGATATTGCCGGTTGCCAGCGTTGTGATAGGCGGCAGTGGAAATTTTGCCGGGGCACTTCTTGGTTCAACTATCCTGACTTTTGCCACGGAAGCACTGCGCGATCTCGGCCCGCTCAGGATCGCACTGTACAGTCTCCTGATGGTTGTCTTTGCGCTGGCCATCCGAGAAGGGATCTTCCCATACATCGAGCGCAGGTACCGTCAGTTTGAACGGAAGGTGGACGTAATTTGACCACTACACCGATCCTTAAGCTGGACAGCATATCCAAGAGTTTCGGCGGTGTGCGGGCCGTCGACAGCGTGTCCTTCGAGGTAAACGAGGGCGATTTCCTGGGGATAATCGGTCCCAACGGCGCCGGGAAAACCACCCTGCTTAACCTGGTCACTGGGTTCCTCAAGCCCAACACGGGGACGGTGTTTTATCGCGGGAAAAATATAACGGGCTGGCAGCCGCATAAGATTTGTGAACTCGGTGTGGCGCGGACGCTGCAGATGGTGCGCCCTTTCTATCACATGCCCGCCTACAAAAACATCATCATACCGCTCTGTTCCACGAGGGCTTTAAAACTGTCGGGTTCCAGGTATGGGGAAAAGGACGATATAGCGCTGGATTACCTTGAAGAAGTGGGTTTCGAGCGCGACACCTCGGTGCCGTTTAAACCCGCGGGCATTTTGCCCCACGGCTACGTGAAACGGCTGGAACTGGCCCGTGCCCTGGCCATGCAGCCGGAACTGCTGGTGCTCGATGAGCTATTTTCAGGTATGAGCATGTCGGAGGTAGCCAGCACCATGTTCGTCATTGAGAAGCAGCGTGAAAAGGGCATAACTATTATCATGGTGGAGCACAGGGTAAAGGAAATGGTCAGGGTGGCCAACCGTCTGCTGCTGCTCAATTACGGTAAATTGATTGTAGAAGGCTCTCCTCTGGAAGTCGTGAGCTCCCCGGAGGCGATACAGGCTTATCTCGGCACCAGTGCGGAGGTGGAGCGCTGATGGCCATTTTAAATGTCAGAGAGCTGATGGTCTATTATGAGAATGCCATAGCGCTAAACAACCTGAGCATCGAAGTTAACCCCGGCGAGGTAGTCGGGGTGCTCGGCTCCAATTCGGCAGGCAAGACCACCCTGATGAACACGCTATCCGGCCTGATCTACCGTGTTAAGGAGATCGAGGAGCGCAGTGGCGGTGTAAGGATTGAAGTGCGAGGCAGCATTGAATTTGAGGGGACTGACATAACGCTTGAAACGGCGACGAGCCGCGTAAAAAAGGGCATCGTCCTGACGCGCGAGAGGCATCCCATTTTCAGGGACTTCAGCGTTATGGAAAATTTGAAGGTTTCGTCATATATAAACAAGAGGGCACTGAAGGAGGACTTTGAGCGTGTTTTCGCCATTTTCCCGGCGTTGAAAAAGCTGCAAAAGAGAAAAGCCGGACTTATGAGCGGCGGTGAACAGCAAATGCTCTGTATAGGCATGGCCCTTATGGTCAGGCCACGGCTTCTACTGCTGGATGAGCCGCTGCTTGGGTTAAGCCCTTTGCTTCAGGTAGAACTTGTGCAGGCCATAAGCAGGACCCGCGATCTGGGGGTCACTATGCTGGTGACCGAGCAGTTTGCCCGTCCCCTTTTACCCATAATAGACCGCGGCTACGTGATAGAAAACGGAATGATGGTACTCTCGGGTAAAGGCAAGGACCTTTTTAATAACCCCGAAGTCAAGGCTGCGTATTTCGGTGTATAGATGGATTAATGTCCGGGCCGATGATTGACATAAGAGGAAGATGTAAAGCCAATATTAGGTCATAGGATTGTAACTGTATAATATGATTAATGATGGGATGCCTCCGCTGAATATCTGGTCTGCCTTCGAAAAGAATGCCGTACGGACGCCGGCTCAACCGGCGTGTATTTATCTCGGCACCAGGTATTCGTACTCTTTCTTTCAGCGGTGTGCCGAGGCTTTCGCATCCGGCCTGGTCCGCAGGGGGATCAGGCCAGGGGACAGGGTTGTAATCTATGCTCCCAATTCTCCGCAGTGGATCATAGCTTTTCTGGGGATCCAGAGGGCCGAGGCCATAGCAGTGCCCATTACGCCCATCTATACACCGCCCGATATAAAGTTCATCTGTAATAACTGCGAGGCCAAATTCATAGTCTGTGCGGACAGCAATCTCGGGTATGTATTACAGGTCTTGGGCAGCACTAGTATAGAGGCAGTGATAGCCACCGGGGTAGCTGAATTGTTGCCGGCCTGGAAACAGCTCATCGGCAGAGCTTTCGACAGGATACCTAAGGGCAATATTCCTTCCGATGGTAGCATTAGTACCTTTAAAAAGGCTTTAAAGATGGGCATGACCGGAAGCCTGCCGGCTCCGCGGACAGGTTCAACGGACGTCGCCGTCATAATGTACACGGGTGGCACTACAGGCTTTCCCAAGGGCGTACCGCTGACACATACTGCCCTGCTGGAAAATATGTACTGGGTGCGCAAAGCCAAGGAACCCGTATTGCCTGACTCGGGTGATATTGTCATGCAGGGTGCGCCGCTCTTTCATATACTGGGTTTGGGGGGTGGTCTGCTTACCCCGTTATGCGTAGGAGGCGATACGGTCATCCTGCCCCCCCGTGTTAATCTGGACGGTCTGATGTCATGGATTCAGAGGTACAGGGCAACCTCTCTATTTGCCGTACCTGCCTTCTTCCGGATGCTGCTTGAGCACGACAGGATCGATCAGTATAATTTCAGTTCACTACAGTACTGCCTCACAGGTGGAGACGTGGTTACACAGGATCTGCACCGCAGGTGGTCGGAAAAATACCATAAACCGCTGTACGAAGCATATGGCATCACAGAGGCTTCGGGCGCTGTATCTATTTCTTTTGCTGGGAAAGAAGAGCCGGAGGGCTGCGCCGGCCGGTTGCTCCCCACTAATGAAGCGCTGCTGGTAGTACCCGGAACTGTAGATCCAGTCACTGCGGGCGAGCCGGGGGAATTGCTGTTAAACACTGTGGGTGGTCCGAAGCGCTACTGGAATAGCCCTCAGGATACAGAGGACAGCTTTGTTAAAATTGACGGCAAAACCTGGTACAGGACCAGGGACATTGTCCGCATTGACGGCAGCGGGCACCTCTTTTTCATTGACCGTGAAGCGGATCTGATCAAGCATAAAGGTTATCGTATAGCTGCAGCAGAGATTGAACGCGTTCTGCAGGAGCATCCCGCCGTCATAGCGGCCTGCGCCATTGGGGTACCGGATGCGGCAGTCGGTGAGCGAATAAAGGCTTTTACCGTACTGAGGAATGATGTTAAAGGCATAACGGCGGGGGAACTCCTGGCCTGGTGCAGGGGGAGACTGGCGCCCTACAAGGTGCCTGAATACATCGAATTCAGGGATTCACTGCCAAAATCCAAGGTGGGAAAGCTCCTGCGGCGTGAAATCCGCGGCTACGAACGCAGGAAAGTCGAAGAATTCAAGTAAATTTACATCAATCTGGATATAAATAAAGGCCCGGGGTCATTTAGCCCCGGGCCTTCTGGTACCTGCTCAAGCAGTAAACGGCAGTCCTATTTCTTCAGAATCGTTACAGCAGCAACATGGTTCCAGCCGAAGACCTGGCAAAGGCCTATTTTGGGGTCCCTGGTGACCTGCCTTGGCCCGGCCTGGCCACGCATCTGCCATACGATCTCGCATACCTGTCCCAGGCCCGAGGCGCCGGGCGGCTCGCCTTTGCACTGGACCCCGCCGCTGGGGTTGACCGGAAGCCTGCCCGTGATATCAAAAACGCCCTCCCTTAATAGCTTATAGGCTTCCCCTTGTTTGCAGAGGCCGAGTTGCTCGATGTGGACAAGCTCGTGTGCAGACTCGGTATCCTGTACCTCGCACACATCTATATCCTTAGGTCCCACGCCTGCCATCTCGTATGCTTTTTTGGCTGCCAGCTCGGTCACCGAGATGCCCTTTGTCTTGAGGTTTACGCTATAGGTGTTGCTGGGCTCTACTACGGAAGGTGGGTACTGCGCCGTCTGCATCACAGTTGCAGCGATGGTTACAGGTTTGCGGATATTGAATTTTTTAGCGGCCTTCTGGCTGCATACGATAGCGGCCGCAGCGCCATCATCGGGCGTGCAGAAATTGTACAGGTGCAGCGGATAGGCTACCATGGGAGATTTGAGTACGTCCTCGACAGTTATTATGTTCCTGAAGAGGGCATAGGGGTTGTTCGCGCCATTTTTATGTGCCTTCACCGCCACCCTGGCAAAATCCTCTTCGATTGCGCCGTAATCATTCATGTATTTCTGGGCTACGGTGGCAAAGGCCGCCGGGCTGGCCTTCATACCCAGCACGTTTTGCCACGGGTCTCCCAGCTCATTGAACATGCCCTTGAATTTATCGAACCCGTAAACGAGCACGACCTCGCAGGAGCCGCTGTTGATGGCGTCCCTTGCCAGTTTCAGCATGGCGCCGCCCGTCGCGCACATGGCGTTGATCTGGTAGATCGGTACGCCGGTCATGCCGACCTTCATCATCAGGTCGATGCCGGTACCCGCCTTTGCCAGGGCGACCTTACCGGCCAGCACAAACTCGATGTCACGGTAAGTCATACCGGCATCTTCAAACGCCTTTAAAATAGCTTCGATAGCGATATCATCAGGGTCCTTGTCAGGGTACCTGCCGAACGGGTGCATTCCAACACCGGCAATTACCACGTCGCTCATAGCGCCTCCTTCAGTCCAGGGGTATTTATCAGTAAAGAAATAACCATGTTAATTGGCCCCCGCCGGTTTGAACTTGCAGATCATTACGTCGTTGCCGTCCTTGTCTTCACCGAATTTTTCAAAGGTCAGGTCCATCTCCATGCCGACCTTAAGTTTTTTCGGATCGTTTTCGGTCAGCAGAGAGTAGAGCACCATCCCCCCGGGCAGTTCGATCCAGCCGAGACCAT
>Ga0268277_1002638_pt1 | contig 10072 bp, 9 predicted proteins | sample saktaG_5_FD_190132 | JGI IMG/M metagenome (GOLD analysis project Ga0268277, IMG submission 190132) | Saline water microbial communities from Sakinaw Lake, British Columbia, Canada - sak_2010_1_5_50m | ecosystem: Environmental > Aquatic > Non-marine Saline and Alkaline > Saline ...
GATGGATTGAAATGGCTGGGAATCCAATGGGATGAAGGCCCTGATATAGGAGGGGATTTTGGGCCATATAAACAAACTCAAAGAATAGATATTTATAAAAAATATTTAGAAAAACTTTTGTCAGAAAGGAAAGCTTATTATTGTTTTTGCACCACAGAGGAATTAGAAGCAAAACGTCAAGAACAGATGGGTAGGGGAGTGGCTCCAAAATACGATGGTACGTGTTCGCATTTATCTGAAGGCGTTGTGGCGGAAAATATAAAAAATAAAAAGCCTTCTGTTATAAGGTTTAGGACTTTTGCTAAAAAAATAAAATTTAAGGATTTAGTTAGAGGTGACGTAGAATTTGATTCTGGGTTGATTGGAGACATGGTAATAGCAAAGAATTTAAGCACTCCTCTCTATAACTTTGCAGTGGTAATAGATGATTATGAAATGCAGATAAGCCATGTGATTAGAGGCGAAGATCATATAGCTAATACTCCAAAACAAATTTTGATGCAGGAGGCTTTGGGGTTTAGTACTCCTGAATATGCTCATCTGCCTCTGATTTTGGCTCCAGATAGATCTAAAATGAGTAAAAGATATGGTTCTGTAGCTATAAATGATTATAAAGACCAGGGATATTTACCCGAAGCCATTGTAAACTTTATGGCGCTACTTGGCTGGAATCCTGGTACTGAAAAAGAGATTTTTTCTTTGGCACAATTGTCAAAGGAATTTTCAATTGAAAAAGTTCAAAAATCAGGGGCAATTTTTAATATCCAAAGATTAGATTTTATAAACGGATATTATATAAAAGAAAAACCCATAGAAAAACTTACAGAGCTTTGTGAGCCATATTTAAAAAAAGCTGGGCTTTTGGTTGCGGGGCAGGTATCTAAAAGTATGTTGGAAAAGATAGTAAAGGTTTCAAGAAGCAGGATGAAAAAATTGTCGGACATAGTGGAGCTTTCTGATTTCTTTTTTGCTGACAAACTAAGTTATGATAAGGATTTATTAAAATGGGACAATATGTCAGACGAAGATATAAAAGAATGTCTTTTATTGTGCCTGCCTGCTGGCAGGCAGGCGACAAATAAAAAGGCGCTTGGCGACCTTGGAAAAGGGGAGTGGAATATAAAGAATATAGAAAAAGTCTTGTTCGATACGGCAGGGGATTTTAATAAGCAAAAAGGGTATCCAGAAAAAAATAGAGGGTTTTTATTGTGGCCCTTACGCGTGGCCTTGTCTGGGAAGAAGGCTTCACCAAGCCCGTTTGAAATAGCAGATATTTTAGGCAAAGAAAAAACGTTAAAACATATCGCCGAGGCAATAGCTAAGCTCCCCTGATTATTGTGCGACAGACTTATTGAGAAGGGAAACACAGAGTGTTATAATATAAATATCAACAAATTATGCGTCAAAAAAGGTTTATTAAATATTTTGTTATAATAGGGGTTATATTTGGCACTGTGTTTTTAAGCCAGCAGGCCCATATTTTAGACAAAGGTAATAAGTCTACCTTTGTTAACGGCGCTGTACAGCAGGCCGAAGCTTATGTGGCAAAAGGGTCTGGCTGGGTGATGGATAAGGTGTTCCCTAGTATATCCGGAGAAGTGCAAAAGAGGGGAGAGATGGTAACAGAAGGAATTAATGATCAAAAAGAAAAAGTTTCAGAAAATATTTCTGAAAAAATTTCAAATTATTTTTCCGGAGTAAAGGAGAGCATATTGCATCCCGGAGAAAATAATTGCGAATGCGAAAATCAATCCACGTCTGGCCAGTAGTTAATATGTGGATAAATAAAGGTTGACGAGGCCTTAAGAGCGTTTTATCGTAAATACAGAGAACGTCGCAAAATGTAGGTAAACTGACTATATATACTTTAAGCTTATAAAACCATGGAAAAATCATCAAAAATAATTAAGGAACATTTACAGGATTTTTTAGATTATTGTGAAGTTGAAAAAGGTTTGCGTGATAATACTCAGGAGAATTATAAAAAATATTTGGAAAAGTTTTTTTACTGGCTAAAACAGGCTAAGCTAGAGGCCCTACTCCCCCATCAATTGGCTCCAGATCACATTTGGAGCTATCGCTTATTTTTATCTAGGAAGCCCAGCCCTGCTACGGGTAAATTACTGTCTAAAAGCACTCAAAACTACTATTTAGTCGCTCTTAGAGCTTTTTTAAGCTATTTTGTGGCAAAAGACATACTTTCAATGCCCCCTGGCAAAATAGTCCTTCCTAAGGCCGATAAAAGTCAAAAAACAGTCAAATTTCTCACCTTAGAGCAGATTGGCAAGCTTTTATCGTCCGTAGACCCAAAAGACCCGGTATCTATAAGGGATAGGACTATTTTAGAGACTTTTTTCTCAACCGGACTTCGTATTGCCGAGCTGGTAGCCTTAAACCTGGAGCAGTTTAACAGCCTAAAAGATAAGAAAGATTTGGAGCTTGGGGTTATAGGAAAAGGCGGTAAACCTCGCGTGGTTTATTTTTCAGAACGTGCTTTAATTTTCATAAAAAAATATCTTAAAATAAGAAATAATGTTCAGTTTGCAAACACTAAGGCTTTATTCGTAAATTTTCGAGATAAAAAAGGAAATTCTGATTCACGTCTTACATCAAGGTCTATTGAAAGAATTGTAAAAAAATATGCCATGCTTTCAGGCATACCAATATCTACTACACCTCATACCTTGCGCCACAGTTACGCTACTGATTTGTTAAACCAAGGCGTGGACCTGCGTAGCATCCAAGAGTTTTTGGGCCACAGTAATATTGCCACCACTCAGATTTACACGCACGTAACCAACAAGCGTCTCCGTGACATCCACCACAAGTTTCACTCCGACCCCGACAAAAAGTAGACTTTTGTCGCACAATAAAACGTAGGGCATTGTCGCACAATTATAAGTTTGGTATAATAAGTTATGAAAGAAAAATTTAGCGTTGTAAATTTGGTCAATAATGATGGATGTTTTGATTTGCAGTTTAGAAAAGACACCCGACATGAACGCACCAATTCCCCCACCTATTACCGATGGAAGGCACAGTTTATTGTGACTGTGCATAAAGATAAAGAAAAACTACTGAAAAAAATAAAAAAAGAAATGGGATGCGGAGAAATTAATACTTCAAAAGACCAGGCCAGGTTCTCGGTGCAAAATATATCTAATATTGTGGATGTGGTAGTTCCCTATTTTAAGAAAAATTGTCTGGCAGATAAAAAGAAAAAAGATTTTGAGCTTTGGTATAGGGGTGTGGATATTTTATATAGAAATAAAGGTAAGGCCTTAGTTTCCTGGAAAAAGAATGACATTAACCAGCTTATAGAAATACATAAGTCTTCGGCAAAATATAAGAGCAGACCCAGACAGTCTAAATGGATGGATATGGCAAAAGCCTTCTCAAAATCAGCATAAAAAACCCAGCTTCCTTGGGAGCTGGGTTTTGGGTCTGTGGCTAGAACGATGAAAGAGCGTCGGCTCTCGTGTCTCTGATATCAAAGAACCTATTGAGCTTTGTTATAGCAAAAACCTCGTAGATTTTTGGACGGATGTTGCACATCCTCAATTGGCTATCTTTCGCATTCATCTCTTTTTGGAGCGTTATGAGAGCCCCAAGTGCGGCAGAGGAGAGAAAATCTACTCCTCCAAAATTTAAAACGATTTTTTGCCGGATCTGAGTCAACTCAAATAGAGGGTCCTTTATGGTTTCAGCAGTGCAAACTTCAATGCCTTTGAGTTCGAGGGTTTTTGCTTGATCTTCGTTATCCACAATCTTTTCAACCGTAAAGGTTGCAACCGCAACGCCGTCCACCTCTTCCACTCTAATGACTTCCGATGTTGTTTCTGACACGGTACCGCCTCCTTGAAAAGAGTAAAAAGAGCTTGAAATGCTTGCCACCCGACAAGTTATTTTTATGCTAATCCTGTTATTAAATCTTGTCAATACGAAAGGGTGCTCAATTATTTTCCGAATCTTCGTTGCCTGCGGTCAAATTCCGCCAGGGTTTCATCTAAATCCTGTTCAGTAAACTCGGGCCAAAGTTTTTTTGAAAAATATAATTCTGAATAAGCGCCCTGCCAAAGCACAAAATTAGACATTCTCATTTCACCTCCCGCCCTGATTATAAGGTCTGGAGATGGAAGGTCAGCTGTAGAGAGATAATCCTCAAAAAGCTTCTCGTCAATTTTTTCTGGCGGAATTTTATCTTCAATTATCTTTTTAGCAGCATTGACAATATCCCACCTTCCACCATAGCTTATGGCAAGATTTAAGAAAAGGTTTTTGTTATTTTTGGTTGCTTCTTCAACTTTTTTTATTGCTTTTTGTAGAGAGTTTGGCAGTCTTTCTTTTTGACCAATGATTTTAACTTTTATGCCTAGTTTTTGATATTTGTTTTCGTTTTGATATTTGGAAAAGTTTTTTATAAGACCATTCTCAAGCAATTTCATAAGATAGTCTACTTCTTCTGGCGAACGGTTCCAGTTTTCAGTGGAAAATCCATAAGCAGTAAGGGCTTTTATGCCTTTATTTTTGCACCACTCCGCAAAATCTAGGAGTTTTTCATAGCCTTTTTTATGCCCCTCTAAAGTGGGTAAGTTTTTTTGTTTTGCCCAACGTCGGTTGCCGTCTGGAAACAAAACTATATGTTTGGGTATATTTGTCATGATTTTTGCTCTATTTTTATTGGTTCTTTTAAATGGTATTTTGCGGTGATGTAGCCTGCTGAAAAAGCAAACATAATCAGAAGAGCCACAATTATAAACAATATTATATCATAAAAATGGGATTTGACAAAGACTGTAATTTTTGTTAAGATATCTATATATAAATTCATAAAAAGATATGTCAAAAACTAAACAAGGAGGCTCAAGTAGATTGGGAAGAGATTCTGCGTCTCAGCGCTTGGGAGTGAAGATTCACGACGGACAAATCGCAAAAGTTGGAATGATAATTGTAAGGCAGAGAGGTATAAAATATTTACCCGGCAAAAACGTAAAACGTGGTTCAGATGACACTATTTATGCTATGAAAGAAGGAATTGTCCATTTTGTCCCAAAAACAAAAAAATTGTTTAACGGATCCAGAAGAGATGCAAAATTAGTTTTTGTAGAGACCTCTAAAACAAAATAGTATTTTAAAAAATCGTTCAAAAAATGAGCGATTTTTTGCTTACTTGGCAGATTTTATAAACTCCTTGAACAGTGGATGGGGTCGCAATGGTCTGGATTTAAATTCCGGATGGAACTGGGAAGCCACAAAAAATGGATGGTCTTTTATTTCAATTATTTCAATCAAATTTGACTTTGGGTTTAGGCCTGCTACTATAAGCCCTTTTTCTTCTAGAAGTTTGCGGTATTTGTTGTTAATTTCATATCTGTGTCTGTGCCTTTCTGAAATGATATATGGTCCTTTTTGTTCCCCTGCCCAATCTTTGTATGCCCTATGGCTTATGGTGTCTGGTTGAACTGCGCAGTCATAGGCACCTAACCTCATCGTTCCTCCATAGTGCCGCATTTGAAGTAATTTTTTTTGTTTCTCCATAACATCTATAACTGGATCTTTAATTTTGTCATCAAATTCTCTGGATGTCGCATTTTTTATTCCAGCAACGTTGCGCGCAAATTCAATTACGCAAAGCTGAACCCCTAAACAAAGGCCCAAAAAAGGGATTTTATTTTCACGGCAATATTGGATGGCTTTTATTTTTCCCTCTACTCCCCTGTTTCCAAACCCTCCGGGAACTATAATACCATCAAAGGAGTCTAGCTCTTTAAGAGTGGACGGATTTTTTTCATATACATCTGAATCAAGCCAGGTTATTACGGGATTTTTCTTCCAAAAATAAGCTGCATGTTTAACCGATTCAAGCACAGAGATATATGAGTCGGTTAAAACAAAATCTCCGCTTCCAAAATATTTTCCCACGATTCCTATTTTAACATCGCCCTCTGGGTTTTGTATGTTTTTAACAAGCGCACTCCATTGTTTTAAATCCTTGGATCTTGGGGTAAGGGAAAGTTTTTTTAGGATTCTATCACTTATATTATCTCTTTCAAAATTTATTGGCACTTCGTAAATACTTTCAGCATTCGGTGCTGAAATGACATCTCCTTCCTCAAGCCCACACATAAATTGAATTTTTTCTTTTCTTTTTTGGTCAAGAGGCACATGTGCTCTGCCTAAAATAATGTCTGGTTGCAGTCCTACCGAGTTTAGATTTCTTACAGCATGTTGAGTTGGTTTTGTTTTAAGTTCTGTTCCACCTGCTCCTAAAGCGGGGATAAAGCTAACCAAAACCGTAAGAACGTCTTTTGGGTGTTTTAATTTAAGCATTTTTATCGCCTCAAGAAACAGCAGATTTTCGTATTCACCAACGGTTCCTCCTATCTCTGTAACTACAATTTCAGCTTTTTCTTTTTTTGCAGCATTATTGATCCTATCGATAACTTCTAGAGGAATTCTGGGTACAACCTCAACCTGTTTGCCTTTATATCCCATACTGCGTTCCTTGTTAATTACAGATAGATAAACACTTCCAGTAGTCATATAGTTTGCACTGGACAGAGTTGTATCTAAAAATCTTTCATAATTTCCCATATCCTGATCACACTCCATACCATCGTCCAAAACAAAAACCTCACCGTGTTCAGTGGGGCTCATTGTACCTGCGTCGACGTTTACATAAGGGTCAATTTTTATTGCTGTGACTCCAAAACCGCGTGACTGTAATATTTTAGAAATTGAAGATGTTGCTACACCCTTCCCTACTCCAGACATTACTCCACCGACGACAAAAATATACTTCATTTTATTCCTCCTCTTTTTTTACCGCTGATGATTCAGCTATTATTATTTTTATTTCTGCCTCAAGATTGTGCGCAAGATTTATGCTTATGCTAAACTCTCCTTGTTGTTTAATTGGGTTTTCTAAAAGAACCTGAGATTTTTTAACATCAAACCCCATTTCTTTTAATTTATCAGCTATTTTTTGATTAGTAATGGCTTCAAAAAGCTGTCCCTCATCTCCTATTTTTACTTCAATAGTTGTCTCTAATCCGTCTAAGCGCGAAGCCAATTCCTGCGCTTTTTTTAAATCCTCTTCAGCTTCTTTTTCAATCACTTCCTTCTGGTCGGTCAACCATTTCAACGCCTGTTTTGTGGCGGCTTTTGCCAATTTGTTTGGCAATAAAAAATTCCTTGCGTGTCCATCTTTAACTTCTTTTACCTCGTATTTTTTTCCAAGGTCTTCAACATCTTGTAGTAGAATAACTTTCATATTATATAATTTTATTACTATATTTTAACAATTTTATATTTTAACGCAATGCTTTAACAATTTCAAGGGCCTTATCTAGCTGAGGGTCTTTATCCAGCTGCATGTCATGATCTGTAATATCAATTTTTATATCCGGCTCCAGTCCCACCTCAGCAATTGAATTTCCGTTTGGTGTTAGCCATTTTGCAATTGTAATCTTTAAAAATGACCCGCCTCTTAAATTTATGACCTCTTGGACTGATCCTTTTCCAAATGACTTCATCCCAATTAATTTTATGTTTCGGTTATCTCTTAGTGTCCCGGCTAAAATTTCAGATGCAGAGGCTGAACCTTGGTTTATTAAAACTACGACTGGGTATCCAGAAAGGCTGGCACTTCCCGAGGTTTTGTAAATTTGTTGTTCCTTGTCTGCTCCAAGATCTTCAATGGTCACAATTTTTCCATTTTCCAGGAAAAATCCAGCAATACTTTGTGCAATATCAAGATATCCACCCGGGTTGTTTCTTAAGTCTAAAATAATTCTTTTTGCTGGACTTTGCAAAATTTCCCTTGTGGCAGATGTAAATTCAGAAGAAAGAGATTCGTCAAATTGGAAAAGCTGAATATAAGCTATATTGCCGTCTTTTAAAGACCATTTCATTGCTGGGATTGAAATGGTTCCTCGAGTGATGGTAATGTCTTTTGGATTTTTGAGCTCCTCTCTTACTATGGTTAATGTGACGTTTGTACCTTTTGGACCCCTTATCAAACTTACAGCATCATCAGTAGTCATATTCAAGGAATCCTTACCATCAATTTTGGCAATTATGTCTCCCGCCTTTAGCCCTGCTGTCTGGCCTGGGGTGCCTTCAAGCGGAGCAACCACAGTAAGTAATTCTTTTTTGACGCCTATCTCAACACCAATTCCTTCAAATGAACCCGATAAATCTTGTTGAAAACGGTGTGCCCGTTCTGGGTTAAAAAAGCTGGTGTATGGATCATCTAAGGATTGTGTCATTCCTTCTATTGCGCCATAAATTATTTTTTGGTTATCAATTGCCGAAGGGTCTATAAAGTTTTCTTGGAGCTCGCTATATGCATTCCAGAAAAGGGAAAAATCAATTGTTCCAGGTTGTGGTACATTATATGCAATTTTATTTACGCCGACCCAGGCTCCCAAACCAAAAGCTCCTGCAAGGCACAGTACAGCGATAACTGGAAAAATTATTTTTTTGATTTTCATTCTCATATACACCAATCTTAGCAAATATTAACTTATAGCACAATATTGACTTAGGTTTAATCTTGTTGCAAAATTACCTAAATCCGTTTCTTTGACATCAAACCCAAGGTGATAAAAATGGAAGGCATTTTGCAATTTATCGGCGAGCATGCTATTTTTGCTGTGCCAGTGTCCTTTTTTCTATCGTTAGTTTTATTTGCTTTCTATGTGATTCCAGAAATTAGGAGACGATCATTAGCAAAGGCTAGAAAAAAATTAGGCAAGGAAAGACTTAGTTCATGGGCAAAAAAGCATAAAAAAATCCCATAGGGATTAAGGGGTGAAACTTTTTTCGCCCCATTTTTTTTGTAAAAAAAGTGGGACAGCTGGGCTGTCCCTTGAAGGAAGGAAGATGCGATGATAACGAGGTGGATTAATGCTTGCACAGGGTACGTACCAGAGTCTTTCTGGCTGTTATTTTTGTGAAGCCTCCTGGCTTTACAAAAATATTTTTGGGCACAGTGGTGCAGGCATTTTTTCCGCCTTTGGCTGTTTGTGGCGCCCTATGCGCCGAAACTAAACCGGTGGCATAGTCCCCTCCTATAAGCTCGGCAATGATCCAAAGCTTTCTGTTTTTGTAGTATATATAAGTAGAAAGTTCGTGTCAAGCGAATTTATCCACATGTGGACTTTGGCAGCCAAATTCTGACAGCGTATAAATTTAATTTACCACAAATCAATAGTTTAATAAATATATAAAAAAGAGCCCGGGACAATCTCCATGTCCTGGGCTTTGGGTCGAGGTCGAAGCATTATGCCAACGACATTACATAGTTTAGGCGGGCCAACGCCATTTTTTGAAACCTGTGACAGCAAAGAGGTAAACAACGATTCAGCGTCGCAGTACCAGTCAGAATTGAGAGCCGAGCTTCGGGTGTCCCCTTGAACTGCACGTTAATCTCCATGCAGTTAAGAAGTTGCCACAGCTTGCTTTCCATGCGTCGCCTTAGAAACCGCACTCGCCATCGATTGATGGCCTTTTTAACCCATTTCATCTCACTCTCTCTTTCTATTGTGTTGCTGGTAGACAGGTAAATTATGCTAATATAATTATATCATACAACCAGCGTGTTTGTCAATAGTTGAATGCGAACTAAAAAACTGCTCGTGGCGGGTAAAGGTTCCCTCTCCTTATATTTTTGTCGGAAAGCATTTTACGTATAAATTTAATTTACCACAAATCAATAGTTTAATAAATATATAAAAAAGAGCCCGGGACAATCTCCATGTCCTGGGCTTTGGTGTTCTTTTGTTCGAGGGCAAAGGAGGGCTTTCAAGGGTTCTATATCTATTTAGCCCCTATAGTGCATTTCCCGAAATCTTTCCTTGGTGCGTTTTTGTCCCTTTCTGATTCGGTCGCTAACCTTCATCGCAGTGGCATGAGTTCTCGCTGCGATTATAGCTAGGTCAAGTGGACGTCCATGGGTATCTTCTCCCTTACCAAGAGACTCAAGAGCCTTTGAGAGTCTCCCCGCCCTTTTACAGTTCATAATGACACCTTTCTTTGATGATGGAAATGTGCTGTTCCCCGTGTGGAC
>Ga0268277_1002640_pt1 | contig 10067 bp, 10 predicted proteins | sample saktaG_5_FD_190132 | JGI IMG/M metagenome (GOLD analysis project Ga0268277, IMG submission 190132) | Saline water microbial communities from Sakinaw Lake, British Columbia, Canada - sak_2010_1_5_50m | ecosystem: Environmental > Aquatic > Non-marine Saline and Alkaline > Saline ...
TGATAAAGTATTAACAATCAAAGGAGGCTCTATGTGTCAGTTTAAATCAGGAATAGCAGTTAGAATAAGCGAATCGGAAGTGGAAGTTCGGACTTCACCTCTTGAGGATAGTCATACGAACATCCGTGAAAAGTTCAACATCAGTGAAGACAATCTGGGATTGAGCCGTTACAGCACTCCTGTTGAACTCATCCCAACAAAGTTTGACTTCGAAGACAAGTCTTGTTGGAAATTCGTTTTTGACGATAATAAGCCTGACTGGTGGACAGATGACATGACAGAAAAGGCTACCATTCAGCTACTCAAGGCTGCCAAAGAAGACTTTGATGCTTTTATGAGTGGCAAAGAATATCCGGGAAGTATCGACCTGAATAGTTTGACCAGCATTCCAGATGGCTTCAACCCAACTGTCGGAGGAAGTCTCGGTCTGGAGGATTTGACCAGTATTCCTAGTGGTTTCAACCCAACTGTCGGAGGAAATCTACGGCTGGATAGTTTGACCGGCATTCCAGATGGTTTCAACCCAACTGTCGGAGGAAATCTCGTTCTGAATCATTTGACCAGTATTCCTAGTGGTTTCAACCCAACTGTCGGAGTAGATCTCTGGCTTCGCAATTTGACCAGTATTCCTGACGGATTCAATCCAACTGTCGGAGGAAATCTCGTTCTGGACGGCTTGACCAGTATTCCTAGTGATTTCAACCCAACTGTCGGAGGAAATCTCTATCTAGATGGTTTGACCAGTATTCCTAGTGGCTTCAACCCAACTGTCGGAGGAAATCTCTGCCTGAATAGTTTGACCAGTATTCCAGATGGCTTCAACCCAACTGTCAGAGGAGATCTCTGGCTTAATGGCTTGACCAGTATTCCCGACAGCGTCCGAAAGAATGTCAAAGGAAAAGTTTACCTGAGGTAAATTCCCGCTTGACTCCAGCCCCAGTTTGTGCTACAATATTGACATCGAAGAGAATTTAGTTCTGTGAAGATGACAAAAGAAAGTTAAATTTATGAATGTAGAATTGACTCATCCGTTCAAAGACAAGTTGCCGAATGTGGATGAATTTTTACTCAAGAAAGATGGAACAACCATCAACACCATCAATGCTTTTTGTGGTCGGATGGAAGACTTGTCGAAAAAACACAAGAATGACATCGATTCGAACAAGTTCAAGGGGGATGCATTTGAGCTGTTCGGTGAATATATGGTCAAGTCAAACTGCGGAGACAACCGAATTGGAATTTATGACTATTCCGTAGTCATGGGGGACGACGATGTTGGGGTGGATGGAGTTGGAATCGGAGAGAACCAACATCCAGCCACGGTTCAGTTCAAGTTCAGGCCTGGGAACTACATTCTAACCGCCAACGGAGATTGTCTTGTTAACTTCTCGTATTCCTCCATAATGGATTTCCGTGTAAGACAGGAAGATGACAAGAATATGCTTATTGTCACCACGGCCATGAAGGTGGATGAGTTCGCGAGGGAACGGATGTTGAGGGGGAAGGTTCGGGTTCTCGCTCGTGAGCAGTTGAGGGAGATGTTCGATAATCGCCCCGAATGGTGGGAGAGGTTCTATTCTTCTATCAAGGCATCAAGGATCGGCGTGGAGATTGTTGCCCCAATCGTGCTTCGAGACTTTCAGGAAGAAGCTGTTGAGGCGGCGATGTCTAATCCCAACAATAAGGGAAAGATTCTGTTGCCGACAGGAACTGGAAAGTCGTACATTGAGGCAGAGATTGTAGCAAGAACTATTCAGTGGCAGAAAGAACATGGGAACTTGTCTCCCGTCATCAAGGTGAATTCACCTCGTATTCTGCTTTGTTTCCAGTTGTTCCAGGAAAATCATTCTTATCTGAACGCCAAGGGCATTGAGGCTCGGTATATGAACTTCAATTCCGGGAATGCGGATGATGATAGTTGTGTGGTAGAGATTCGCAAGACTGGCGGGGTTTTTCGGGAGATTGTTTCAACAACCAATTCCGCAGAGGCTCAAGAGGCTTATGCCAAGGCCAAGATTCAGAATCTTCCACTAATTGTGTTTAGCACATATCATTCTTCAGAGAGATTCGCAGATGCGGAGTTGCCCGTATGTCTGACTATCCATGACGAGGCTCATTTCCTGGTATCGGAGAATTTTAGTAGATCGGCCATGTTAAAGTCCGATGTCTCCTTGTCATTCACCGCAACTGAGAAGGTGACTGACGGAGAAAACGGCTTGGGGATGAACAATCCAGAAATATTCGGAGATACAATCTATTGGAAGTCTCCGAAGCAGATGATCGAAGCGGGAGAAATGGTCGCTCCCCATATTCACAAGATTAAGGCGAAGACTGGAGTAACGGTCGATCTCAATAAAGTTGAGCGGGATTTCGAGGCATTGTGGGCGTCTATTGCTGACGGAGTTTTGGAGCATGACAAAATGATTAAGTCCACCTCTATTGACCCGGATCAGATTGTAGCCAAGGTGCTGGTGGTGTGTCGTGGACAGCAGGACTTGATTGAGATGGTGCCAACGAATAAACAGACCAAGGTCTGCAAACAGTTTGACAAATTCAGGGCAGAACATCCAGACATTCATATCTATGCCCTATCGTCAGAATTCGGTTTGTATATGGACGGGAAATATCTCCCAACCCCTGTTTCCAACATCAAAAAGTATAGGATGATTCAGGCAATTAAGGCGTTGAGCCCCTCTGATAAGTGTATTATCCTTCATGTGGACATGATTGGAGAGGGAATCAATATCCCTGGAATCACAGGGGTTATGCCGTTCCGGAATTGCGAACTGTCGAAGTTTGTGCAGAACATCGGAAGGGCATCTCGGTTACATTCAGTGGATCGTCAGCGGGTCTATTCTGGCGAGATTAAGCCGAATGACAATGATCGTCGGATTGAGAAGAAGTGGATCAAGCCGTATTCTTGGGTGATTATTCCCAACTTCTTGGAGAACTCTGACGGGTTTGCTTCTCGTTTTGCCGAGATTATCGAGAAGTTGCGTGAAGATTTCGGCTGGAGTCCTAGTCAGAATGTGCTGATTGACAATCCGAAAGGCTTGGCTGAAGATGAACCGATTGATACGGTAAATGATCGGCTCAAGAACCGCCCCCATGCTGATTCTGGATTGAAGGAGTTCGAACATTGGTTTGAGTCACTGTCGCCTGTGGATAAGGTGTTGACAGAGGAAATATTGCAGGAGAAAGAACTGGAAATCGGTAAGGAGTTTGAGCGGGTTTGCGGAATGGAAGAGCCTGTCGTTGAGGAACTTGTCGTTGAGCCCCCCGTCGAGGCTCCCGTCGAGGCTCCCGTCGAGGCTCCTGTTGAGGATTCCGTCATTGGGGCTCCTGTTGTCGAAGCCCCCGTCAGTGCTCCCGTTGTTGAGACCCCCACTATGGAAAGTTCAGGAAAACCAGGGAAACATTTCAGGTCTAGGGTTATCAGGGTTAGGGAATCCCCTGTTTTCGTTTTGGCATACAAGGGTGTCAAAGCAAGTGGCGTGGTCAAAGGCGGCAAGTTTGTGGTTCTCGCTGGATCGGCAATTCGCCAAAAGACCAATCCAAGTTGCCCCAGTCGATATGTTAAAGAACGCAAGCAATTGATGGTGTATGGTTTCATCGAAAATTGGATTATTACCAAGGATATATCGTTTGAGACTCCAAGCGGAGCAGCCAGCATGATAGTCGGAAATACTATGAATGGACCTGCCGTGTGGAAGAGCGATCAGAAAAGTCTTGGCGAATGGATGAAAGCAACAAACGAAAGCAAGACATGAACGAACTGACAATGACCAATGGTGAGGCATTTCGGAATGTTTTGAAGAAGAAGATTAATGAGTTGAAGGACTCACAAAACAACATCCAGAATGTGCATACGCCATACGATCTGTGCGATGATATGCTGACCGAGATGAAGCAATACACTACTTTTTCCGATGATGAATTTTTAGTGCTCTTCAACCTGGAATTTGTGGAGATGCTGATTGCCACTGGAGTCCCAAACGAAAGAATATGGTTTGTGACTGATTGCAAGAAGAAAGCTGCGTTGTTGGGGATTTCTAGGTACAGTGGAGTCAAAGTGGAGGTGATTGACATGCAGAAAAATAATGCGATAGAAGAGATGAATCCTTTTGGGGGAAAGAAATTTGACGCGGTGGTTATGAACCCGCCGTGGCAACATCAATTGCATCTTTCTTTTTTGAAAAAGGCACTTGATCTTGGTAAAATGGTTGTTTCTGTTCAGCCTGCTGGTTGGTTTGTCTGCGAACGAAAACCAAAGGATGTGATTGATAAAATATCAGGCAAAATCCTGAGTGTGAAGCTTTTTGACGGGCAACCTGTTTTTGATGTTGAAATAGGCTGTTTAGCTGGCATTTTTTTGTTGGATACTACGATAAACAAAAAGTCATTTACGGTTGTTGATGAGTCGCAACATAAATCCATTGAATATGACTCGGTCAAAAATGTCAACTCGTTTAACAATACCGACATATATCTGCCACTTAAAACTAAACTGTTGCGTTTGGCAAGTCAAAACTCTTTGTTCAACAATGTAGGAAAACAAAACAAGTTTTATGTTAATCTAGCCAAAATCAGAGGCCACGGAGGAAATCCTGATTTACATACATTTTTACCAAAATCACAAGGAATCGAAAAAACCCCAAAAATGCAGTTTTTTGGTTTTGAAAACAAACAAAGTGCAACCAACTTTATCTCCTATTTAAGAACGAAGGTTGCTCGGTTTTGTCTGGCGATCTTGAAGTCAAACAAGAATATGCACCAGGGGGAACTCAAATCGGTTCCTTATGTAAATTGCTCACAGTTATGGAGCGACGCCTTTCTTGTTAAGCAATGGGAACTAACTAAAAAAGAATGGGAGTTTATAGATTCTGTAATACCCAACTATTATGAGGAATTATAATGACTTCCATACTCGAAAAAAGAGCGGCTAGAAAGCATCAGACTGGCGAGGTTTTTACACCGTCTTTGCTAATTCAAGAAATGCTCTCGAAACTTGGCGAGTATTCCAAGAAGTCTTACAAAGATCCTTCTTTCACCTACTGTGACCCAGCCTGCGGCAATGGCAACATCCTGGTCGAAGTCCTTAAAACGAAACTTTCCCACAAACATGACCCGTCTCAAGCCTTATCCACGCTGTATGGGTGTGACATCAAACGAGACAACATCAGGGAATGCCGCCTGCGGATTCTTCAAATAATAAGGGACGCCGACACCAAAATAACCAGAGAACATATCAAAACAGTGTTTAACCAGATTGTGCTTACATCTTTAAAGAGGTACAGAGAAGGAGCATTAAGCTATGACTTCTCTTTTGAAAACAAAGCCTCATCAAAAGATATTGACTTTTGGATGGACGGAATTCAAAACGAAGGGTGGCTGGATAACCCGTCAGCCGTTACTAAATCACTTTCACAGGCCGATGATGATATGGCAGATGCAATTGAGTATAGTATTTTTGATTAAGTACTCTATAGGATGCCGTAAATAGCCCTTGACTCCAACCACAACTTTTTTCTACAGTATTGACAGGAGAAACAAATGAAGATTGACACGCTGATTAAAAAACTGAAGCGAGTCCGCAAGGAACATGGTAATATAGAAGTAACATGTACGAGAAGCCTTTGCCAGATCAAGACCCGAATATGATTTGTGGCAAGCCTGTTGTTTTCGAAACGACAGTGGAGAATGTCGTAGTGACCGACAATCACCAGTATGTCTATGGAAACAATAGATAATAGACTCATCAAATGTTCTAAACTTGGAAGCCAATGAAAAATCCCAAAATGAAAAATCCCGAACCAGCCCTCCCAGCCCCCGAAATCCGTCAAGCGTGTGTTACATATTCACAAGAAGGCAACACCATGGGAACTACCCCAGAGTACGAAACAATAGACGTGCGACTGGAGTTCCCGTTAGGAGAGAAAGATGGCCCATTTATTGTGCTGAAAACCAAAGGCTGGTCATTTGATGATCCGAAAGAACTAATAGCATTGATCAACCGAACAAAACAGGTTCTGAAAACTGGATACAATATATGACAATCAAGCAGTGGTTTGAAACCACACCCGATCTCTTAAGACCCCTACTGTTGGCAAACCTCCTAGAAGACCGAAGTGATTGGATTGAACAGTCATTACATTTAGCTATCAGTAACGGTTTCATGTGGGATGAAACACCCGAAGGCGCCCAATGTTGGTCTCTGGTTTATGTAATGGCTCTCCATTTTGAGTCAGGTAATGCCAACTACACTGTGATATCCCCCGTAGAGCCTCCCGTAAGCCCCGTGGAGCCTCTAGGTACAGCCACCCCTTAAAAGGACTAGCCCTGAAAGAGCCTATCTTTAAACTGGCTTAAAGGGGCGTAGGCTCAAAAGTCAGCCTGTAGATTAGCTCCGGGCTGGTAGCCCAGTAGTTTGGCTGGTAGTTTAGCCCCAAAGTAGCCCAGTAGTTTGGCTGGTAGTTTAGCCCCAAAGTAGCCCAGTAGTTTGGCTGGTAGTTTAGCCCCTTTATAGGCTCCAAGAACCTATAACGCAGAGTTGAGCGGCAAAGAAAGCCGCAGAGGACGGTTGATTATGAGAACACGATTGTGCGGCTTTCTTTGTACGCTCGGACGCCTTGTTCGGCGGTTGTTCCACAGGCACAGGTGGGCCGGGGATGAAGCCATACGGACCGCTGGCGACTGGGACGCTGAAGTGTGAGTGCGGAGCTGTTAAGGTGTGGTTCTCGGATGAATACGGAACAGTGTCCATTCAGCCGAATGCGCCATTATAGCCCCCAGAACCTATAATTTTATTGGCTCGAAAACAGGAAACCCACAGTCCCCCCACTGAATGACACCTTGTGACATCTTATGACACCAAAGTTTAACTTGTATCTTACAGGGGACATGTCAGAATTTTTGAGGTGTGACATTTTGTCGCATTTGGTGTCGGGGATACTCACTTAATCTAAGCACTGCGCCCCAAAATGTTACGAGGAAAAACTGAATTATGACATTTTTGCCAAAACCTAAAAAATCAAAATGCAAGCAAAGCCGAAAAGTAATACAAGCCTATTCTGTCAAACTATCATCGGTTGGCAAAAAGATTTGCTCAATTGAGCGGGGGGCTAATGCTACCCTCCGCAGAGAGGCGGCTATAAAGGCAGCCATATGGGTTCTTGTCACAAGGGGCTATGGCCAACACTGTTTAGTTACGGAGGTTAACAAGTTTTTGCCACGGCGCTGGTGGTTCCACTACGAGAAGGAATTGAGGCTAGTTACAGGGGGGCTGGACTACTTATTATTAAGGATGGGCAAAGGTTGTGTTATCCCCCCTGGCTCGCTAGGGGCCTGGGCTCCAGACTTATGGGCTGGGCTACAGATGGGTGGGGCATTTTACAAGAGTTCCAGAGGTGGGTCATGGCGGACAGCCCCAATAAAGGACAGGCCAGCGTTGGGGTTAGCCTTACAGGGCGGGTGTCCTTTTCACATGAAGGTCAAGAAGTGGCACAGTTCTTGGGGCGAGTGTATAAAGATGAATGGTTTATGGGCTACATATTTAGGTGCGGACGAACCTGGTGGGGTAGGGGTATTACGGGGCATTTTATGTGGGGCTAGGCTGATTAGGCATGAAGGGCGCACATGGGCTGGTGTTCCCCCTAGGGGAGGGATAGTTGAAATAGCTGATGGGCTTGGGGTTCCTTACATTAAGCTAGGGCGCGGGGGCAAAGCGGCCCTTTTATTTAGCCCCTTTTGGGGGGCTTTATTATCTCCAGACATGCCAGAGGAGCTAGGTGCCTGGTACAGGGGGTGGCACTTCAACAAGGCTGGGATGTGTCCATTATTACCGTGGATATTTTTAAGGGGTGCATGGGGCTGGAAGTTAAGTGACAGGTCTAGGAGTTTTCCGAGTGGGATAGTTCCTGGTTTAGTTAGTCGTGTAGCCTTATGGGAGAGTGGCCAAAAGGTGAGTGGGATGATGGAGGCTGGGTTACGTGGTTTGGGGGTGACCCGGGTTGACAGTAGGATGCGTGAGGCATGGTTGAGGTGGATGGAGTGGAAGGGGATCAAGAAGGGGGATTTTCGTAAAGGGAAGGTTCCGGCTGGGTTGATTGAGCCACTGGGGCTGGTGCCTTTAGCCAACTTAGATAGCTGTTCGGATGCTCCCACCGAATAATGCTATTGAATGAGCACTTGACTCCAGCCAAAGTTTATGCTACAGTATCAAACATCAACAGGGAGCCAGTTGTCTGGAACCCAAAACAACAGGAGAATCATTATAGCAAGCAAGAATGACAACAGCGAAGATGTTGACGCCGCAGATTGTGGTACAGTATTGACATTGCAAGAAAAGGAGGTTTAATTATGTGCCAGTTCAAGTCAGGGGTAGCGGTCAGAATCAGCGAGTCAGAAGTGGAAGTTAAGACTTTACATATGGAGGATAGCCATACGGAAATCCGTGAGAAGTTCCTTATCAGAGAGGACAATTTTTGCTTAAGCCGTTATAACACTCCTGTTGAACTCATCCCAACAAAGTTTGACTTCGAAGACAAGTCTTGTTGGAAATTCGTTTTTGACGATAATAAGCCTGACTGGTGGGAAGATGGGATGACAGAAAAGGCTACCATTCAGCTACTCAAGTCTGCCAAAGAAGACTTTGATGCTTTTATGAGTGGCAAAGAATATCCGGGAAGTATCGACCTGAGTGAATTGACCAGTATTCCTGAAGGCTTCAACCCAACTGTCGGAGGAAATCTCTGTCTAGATAGTTTGACCAGTATTCCTAGTGGTTTCAACCCAACTGTCGGAGGAAGTCTCTGCTTGAATAATTTGACCAGTATTCCTAGTGGCTTCAACCCAACTGTCGGAGGAAATCTCTGGCTGGAGGGTTTGACCAGTATTCCTAGTGATTTCAACCCAACTGTCGGAGGAAATCTCTTTCTTCGTGGTTTGACCATCATTCCAGATGGCTTCAACCCAACTGTAGGAAGAAGTCTCTATCTTCGTGGTTTGACCATCATTCCAGATGGCTTCAACCCTACTGTCGGAGGCAGTCTCTGGCTGGAGGGTTTGAAGAGTATTCCTAGTGGCTTCAACCCAACTGTCGGAGGAGATCTCTATCTAGATAGTTTGACCAGTATTCCTAGTGGTTTCAACCCAACTGTCGGAGGAAATCTCTGGCTGGAGGGTTTGAAGAGTATTCCCGACAGCGTCCAAAAGAATGTCAGAGGGAAAGTTCGTCTTAAGCCCAGAAATGGATGCCCTTGATGAGTGGAAAAAAGACAGTTGGAGCAGGCGGTTGCCAGCGAGCCAGAGTTGCTCAGTCGTCCTGTAGCCGTAAGTGGTCAAGGGTCAAGGTAAGGCTTTGCTCCAAGTGTGATGAACTTTTTGGTAGCACAGTGGGTGATTCGGTTCATTAGTTTGGCAAAAATAGCCCCTTGACACATTCACATCGTTATGGTATGCTACTGATGTTTTAGGCGATTCGGAGATTCAGAGATTCGGTTATTTAAACAACTAAGAGAATATGAAAATTCCATCGAACAAGATTATGAGGTATGTGCGGGACAGCCGCAGAAACAAGGTTGGGATGTTGGTTGGCTGGGAGGATTCATTTGGCGGCTCCATTCATATTGGTTGGAGTCTGTGCAAATTCAAAGTAGGAGACAAATTTGACCGAGAAGTAGGCTTTCGTGTTGCTTTAGACAACATGAATCTTCCTATGCCGTCAAGTTTGGTTGATGCCGGCAAGCGGTTCAGGGTGCAATGTTTCTTGTGCTTCAACAAGGCGGTTGATGAGGTTTTTGAGAGACCAGTTCATAAAATGCCTCATGTTGCAAAAGTTGGAGTGCCTCATAACAGTGGCCATCTGCCTGGATGTATTTATAAAATCACTGGGGATTTCGGGTGCACCTGTCGTTCGTTGAGCGAAAGGTATAGCATTGGGGGTTCAACCTTCGAACCTTCGCAGTTACAGTAAGTCTGGTCAAATAGTTGGAATTAAAATAATGAACCAAAAGACAAAGTACAATTGGAATTTTGCGGATTGGAGTCAGCAAGACATTGAGATTGCT
>Ga0268277_1002641_pt1 | contig 10065 bp, 9 predicted proteins | sample saktaG_5_FD_190132 | JGI IMG/M metagenome (GOLD analysis project Ga0268277, IMG submission 190132) | Saline water microbial communities from Sakinaw Lake, British Columbia, Canada - sak_2010_1_5_50m | ecosystem: Environmental > Aquatic > Non-marine Saline and Alkaline > Saline ...
TGTAATATAGCCCCATGTACGTAGCAATAATAAATTACAATATGGGCAATATTAAAAGTGTGGAAAATGCTTTTAGAAAAATAGGGGCTGAAATTAAAGTCACCAGTGATCCTGAAGTAATAAACAGATCATCTTCTATTGTTCTCCCTGGAGTAGGTGCTTTCAAGGATGCAATTAATAATTTAGAAGGTTTAGAATTAATTGATGTAATAAAAGAAAATATAAATAAGAAATTGTTCCTGGGCATTTGCCTTGGCATGCAGCTTTTATATGAGTATAGTATGGAAGATGGTAAAAGTCGCGGGCTTGGTGTATTAAAAGGCTTTGTTGGTAAAATCCCATCGGTTGTAAAAGTTCCGCATATGGGGTGGAATCAAATAAAGATTATAAATAAAAATAATAAGTTATTCTTCGATATAGATAATGGTGAAAATTTTTATTTTATTCATTCATATCATATAATTCCTGAGAATAGAAATGTAATCAGTAGTATTACGGATTATGGTATAGAAATAGTTTCTAGCATTGAGAAGGGAAATATTTATGGTTTTCAATTTCACCCTGAGAAAAGCAGTACAATCGGGTTGAAGATACTTAATAATTTTTGGAAACTTGTAAAGGAAAATTCTTAATGATTGTAATACCTGCAATTGATATTATTAATGGTTCATGTGTCAGACTCACAAGGGGCGATTATAATTTAAAGAAGAAATATTTTAGCAATCCTTTAAAAGCTGCCCAACAATGGAAGAATAAAGGAGCTAGCTGGCTGCATATTGTAGATTTAGATGGAGCAAGAATTGGAACTGTAAAAAATCTAAATATTGCTGAAAAGATAAAGCAAAATATTGATATAAAAATACAGTACGGAGGAGGCATAAGGGACATAGGAATATTGAAGGAAGTTTTAGAAAGTGGTGTTGATAGAGCAGTCCTGGGCACCAAAGCAATAGAGGATAAGCAATTTCTTAAAACTGTTATAGAAGATTTCAAAAATAAAACAATTTTAAGCCTTGATTATGGAAAAGATGGATTAATTTTTAAGGATGGATGGCAAAAAGGTACAGAAATTAAATTGTTTGATTTTGCAAAAGAGCTCGAAGTATTAGGAGTAAAAGAAATAATTATTACTGATATTTCCAGAGACGGAACACTGGAGGGGAGTAATTTTAAATTTATAAAAAAATTACTGGAAAATTTAAGTCTTGAAATAATTGTTGCAGGAGGAATATCTACTATAAGTGATATAACTAATATCAAAAAGCTTGAAAAAAAAGGAATTAAAGGAATAATAATTGGAAAAGCATTATATGAAGGTAAAATAGATTTAAAAAAAGCTATAGAGATTGGAATAGGACAATGATTACAAAAAGGATTATACCCTGTCTTGATGTAAATAAAGGAAGAGTTGTTAAAGGAGTTAGTTTTATTAATTTAAAAGATGCAGGCGACCCTGTAGAATTAGCTGCTTATTATGACAAGCAGGGTGCTGATGAGATTGTATTTTTAGATATCACTGCATCACATGAAAAGAGAAAAACTATTATTGAACTTGCCAGTAAAACTGCTGAAAAAGTGTTTATTCCTTATACAATTGGCGGTGGTATAAGTGAAATAGAGGATATAAGGGAAATACTAAAAAAGGGTGCAGATAAAGTTTCTATAAATACAGCAGCAGTGGAAAACCCGTCTCTTATTGAAAAATCTTCAAAGATTTTTGGAAGCCAGTGCATAGTAGTTGCAGTTGATGCTAAATATAGGGAAAATGATTTTTGGGAAGTATACATTCATGGCGGAAGAACTCCTACTGGTAAAAATGTGACAGACTGGGTAGCAGAGGTTGAACAGTTAGGCGCTGGAGAGATTTTACTGACAAGTATGGACAGAGATGGAACTAAGGATGGATATGATATTGAACTTACCAGTGCAGTAACTTCTGCTGTAAATATTCCAGTTATTGCTTCAGGTGGTGCAGGGAATTTAGAACACTTAAGGGATGTTATAAAACTTGCTAATGCCGATGCAGTTCTAGTGGCTTCTATTTTTCATTATGGAGAATATACTATTAGACAGGCAAAAGAATTTTTAAGATCGGAAGGGATAGATATCAGGATTTGATCTAAGAAATATTTAATAGAAAATGTTTGAAATTAAAGTTTATAGTTTAGGTATTAAAATATTTGCCGGAAAATATTAATGATTATTATTTTGGTATAATGTATTATGAAAAGATATAAAAAAGTAAATTTTTTAGCTTTATTAAATATTTAAATAGAAGATAAAAGTTAATATAATAATAAAAGCAGTAGCAGGATGGATAAAAATAGCAGCATGATTAGTAAAACGAAAAAAGTAAATAAAAAATTAATTCCTGCAATTATTCAGGATTTTGAAACAAAAGAAGTATTGATGCTTGCATACATGAATAAAAAGTCACTTGAGAAGAGCATACAGACAGGAGCGACATGGTTCTGGAGTAGAAAAAGAGACAGGCTCTGGAACAAGGGAGAGACATCGGGCAATTTTCAAAAAATAAAACAAATAAAATATGATTGTGACAGCGATACTTTACTGGTAGTTGTTGAGCAAATTGGGAATGCATGCCATACAGGAAATAAGAGCTGTTTTTACAGAGAATTGAATGAGAAAAAAGGAGATTTAGAAAAATTAAATTTTACAGAATTGGGTTCCAGTAACAAAAATATTCTAAATGAATTATATAGAGTGATTTCAAAAAGAATTAAAGAGAAGGCAGAGAATTCTTACACATATTCCTTACATGAGAAAGGGCTGGACGAAGTAATAAAAAAGTTTGGCGAGGAAAGTATAGAGATAATTTTATCAGCCAAGCATCAGGAAAAGAAAAAAGTTATCTATGAAATTGCTGATCTTATGTATCATTTGATAGTTTTAATGGTAGAAAGGAAAATAACTTTGGTGGAAGTGTTTGAGGAATTAGAATCCAGGAGAAAATAAGGAGAAAATGATATGGAAAATATTAAAAGGATAGCGCTTCTTACAAGTGGCGGGGATTCATGCGGTATGAATGCTACTATAAGGGCGGTTACCAGATATGCTATATATAATAATTTAGAGGTTATAGGATTTTATGAAGGATACAAAGGTTTACTTAATAATGATTATAAAATGTTGAATTTAAGCTCTGTTGGTGGAATTGTTGATAGAGGCGGAACTATTCTTTATTCAGCAAGGTCAGAAGAGTTTAAAACCAGGAAGGGATTGCAAAAAGCAGTAGAAAATTTGAAGAAGAAAGAAATAGACGGTCTTGTAGTTATTGGCGGTGATGGAACATTTAGAGGGGCGCATGATCTTCATAATATGGGAGTGAGAGTTGTCGGTATTCCTGCAACTATAGATAATGATATTCCTGGGACTGATTACAGCATAGGATTTGATACTGCACTTAATGTTATTATTGATCTTATATCTAAAATAAGGGACACTGCTTCTTCACACGATAGATTATTTGTAGTTGAAGTAATGGGAAAACAATCAGGAATTATTGCTGTTAATGCAGGTGTTGCATGTGCTGTTGATTATATAATTATTCCTGAGATTGAAGTAGATCTGGCTCAGATTGCAAGTAATATTAAAAAGCATAGAGAAAGTAAAAGACACATTTTAATTTTAGTTGCTGAGGGTGTAGCAAAAGCTAGTGATGTAGCGTCCTCGATAAAATTATTAGCTGGCCATGAAGTTAGAGTCTCAGTATTAGGGCATATTCAAAGAGGAGGTTCTCCTTCAGCCATGGACAGGATACTTGCAGCTAAGTTTGGGAAGAAGGCAGTAGATTTATTGATAGAGGATAAAAGTGACTACATGACTGTTATTAAAGCAATGAAGGTGGATGCCTGTCCTATAGATTATATGTTTGACAATAAGAAGGAAGTTGACAAAGATCTGTATAACTTGGCTCATATACTATCTTTGTAAAACCTTTTTAGAGTATTTTATACATAAAAACTTTTTGTGGTGCCGAAGGTCGGGGTCGAACCGACACGAGCCTTGCGGCCCACTGGATTTTGAGTCCAGCGCGTCTGCCAATTCCGCCACTCCGGCACGCTAAAAATAATACAATTAATCATGTTTATAATCAAGGGGAGGTAAGTATGTCTATCAAGGAATTAGTTCTTAATTCAATAAAGCATAAATCAATAGATAAAATACCTCTTATGTATAGAGGTGAACCATCAATGAATGATAAGCTGATAAGATATTTTAATCTTAAAAATCTAAAGGCTGATTGGGAAAAATTAACAGTAATGCTTGGACCATCTCACTATGTTACACCAGATATACCAATAGAAAATGTACTGGGAATTTATAAGTAAATTATGGTATTTTTAAGGGTATGATAATTTCTTTTTAGGATTATATGTATAATAAGATTTTACTGTATAATTAATCAGTTAATACATAAAGCTTAAAAAAATATTTTTTAGAAGAAAGAAGTAACAATGAAGATTTTTGGTACAGAAATCAGCAAAAGTGAAGTTTTGAAAAAAGTCGGAGACATATCTCAACTTGGCGGGATAAAGTATTATGAATTTATTGATGGGGTTAGCAGAGGAGTAAGGGCTGTTGATATTAAGAGTCCCTGCGGTCTGGATATGACAGTTTTGCCTGATAGGGGAATGGATATATCCAATCTATCATATAAATCTATTCCTATTAACTGGAAATCTGCCACAAAAGAAACTTCCCCAGTATATTATGAAAGCAAGGGGCTTGAGTGGCTCAGAACTTTTTATGGGGGTTTACTTACTACATGCGGTTTAACCTACATGGGTGCTCCAAGCATAGATAATGGCGAGGAGTTAGGGCTACATGGAAGAATTGCTAATATAAGTGCTGAAAATGTTTTGGCTGATGGCAAGTGGGAAAATGATACATATGTAATGTTTGTCCAGGGTAAGGTTAGGGAAGCTAAAGTATTTGGAGATAAACTACAGCTGGAAAGAAAAATTACTACATGGATGGATACTCCCAGGGTAGTGATAGAAGATACTATAACAAATATTGGTCATGTGAAATCCCCGCATATGATACTTTATCATGTAAATATTGGTTATCCTGTATTGGACAGCCAATCAAGACTGCTGGAAGCAAAGGCTAAGGTAGAACCTAGAGATGAGGAAGCTAAAAAAGGGTTTAGCAAATTTACTGAATTCTCTAAGCCTGAAGCTGGGTTTAAGGAGCAGTGTTATTGCCATGATATTGAAGCAGATGAGGAGGGTAATTCAAATATTGCAATTGTAAATTCAGACTTTAACAGAGGTGAAGGTATTGGAATATGGTTAAAATTTAACAAAAAGACACTTCCATATCTGATACAGTGGAAACAAATGGGAGCAGGGGAATATGTCTGCGGAATTGAGCCTGCAAACAGCCTTGTACTTGGTAGAAAAGCAGAAAGAGAGAAAGGGACTCTTAAATTTATTGAACCGGGAGAAAGCATAAATTACAGACTTGAATTTAATATACTTACCTCAAATAAAGGTATAGAGACATTTGAGAATAAATACTGTTAAGTAAAGAATTATAAGTATAAGAGGGGATTTGCACCTCTCTTATACTTACTTTTTTAATAATTCATAATAGCTTGTTATGAATTTAGTATTTCATCAGCTTCTTTTTTGTCTAAATCCATAATGTGTGGGATTCCTGATACCAGGCTTGCTTCTTCAGTAAGAGATGCAATATCATCTCTTTCAATATAATTCATAGAAAACTTCCTTGCTCCACACATAAATTGTTTTAATCCCTGCTCCAATCTTTTTAAGTAAGATATTAAACCTATAGCTGAACCTGGAATATCATCAAAACGACTATTAAATTTTTGTTTTAATTTAAACACCTCTACAAATATTGATTCTAAATTATCTCCGTATTTTTTTATTGAATCTGGAATTTTATTGTCTTCTATTTTTTTAGATATTGTCTTTCCAACCATACAGGCAGTTATAGGGGAACGTGCCATTCCTATTACTTTGAAATACGGGGAGCCAAGTGCGAGACCTTTAATTATTTGATCTTCAAGAATAAAACCACCCGCTATAGACATATCAGGAATATATTTTCCTTTATCTGATAAAATTTTTGCCTGATTGTATGCAAGGCACTGAAGATATACAGTAGGTACTCCCCATTCATTCATCATTCTCCATGGACTCATTCCTGTTCCACCACCTGCACCATCAATAGTTAGTAGATCAATTTTTGCTTCTGAAGAGTATTTTATTGCCTTTGCTAAAATTGAAGGTCTGTAAGCTCCTGTTTTTAGAAATATGTATTTTGCACCAGCTTTTCTTAAATGTTCTACTGTATTTAAGAAATCTTCCTTATTTACCATACCGATTCTGGAATGTCTTTCAAATTCCTTAAAATCTCCATGCTTGAATGCTTCCTGAATATGAGGATCAAGTGGATCGGGTAGAACTATATACCCCCTTTTACTAATTTTAACTGCATCCTGCAAATTATTTATCTTGATTTCTCCACCAATGTTTTTTGCACCTTGGCCCCATTTTAATTCGACAATTTCAACTCCCAGCTCTTTAATTGCATAGTCTAATACACCGAACCTGCTGTCTTCAACATTTGTCTGTACTACAATTCCACCATAACCATCTTCTTGCCAACTTTTATAAAGGTTAACTCTTTTTTTAAGTTCAGGGGAATTGATTACTTTACCATTACTATCAAATTTAGATTCAGGATCAATTCCACAAACATTTTCACCAATAGTTAGTATTATTCCTGATGTTGCAGCTCCTATTGCCAGACCTTCCCAATTTTTCCTGGCAATATCAGTGGATCCTAATCCAGGAATTATGATAGGTAATTTTAATTTTATATCTTTATTTCTTCCAATTACTGTTTCTAAATTCACATTTGTAAAGATAGCTCTATCACTATCCTCTTCGATTCCGTAAGCTCCGGAAGCACTTCCCATAATGTTAAAATGCGAGTAATCTATCGGATATTCTTTTTGTGAAGCTGCGGTTATATCGCCGAATGGTTGTGGATAAATTACTTCTGCTGCCCTGTAAGAAGATTTACCTATTTCGCATAGTCCAAGGCACCCTTCAATACAGGTAACACACATACCGCTGAACGGACTGTAGTTTTCACCATATAGGTTTCTTGTAGCAGTTGCTGAAGACGCATTGATTCTTGAGTATTTCATAATCAAACTCCTCTCAAATAATATTTTTTTAATTATCTAAATAATTCGTACTTTTTCTTGTAAAACCAAAAAATTTATTATCAAAACTAGCCAGTCTTATCTGATTATCCTTATTTATATATGTTTTATATGTATTTATTGTTTTTACATACATTATTAATTGCCATAAAAATAAAAAGGAAACATTACTTACTCTGGCAGCAGTGCCAGATAGATTATGCTTCCTTGCATTTAAAGGCTCCTTAGCCTTTTTCTATATTAAGTTTTTTACATTTCTTTAATAAAAAAAACACAACTTATCCCCTGGCATCATTGCCAGATAAATTGTGCTTCCTTGCAATTAAAGGCTTCTTCGCCTTTTTTATATATTAAATTTTTTAATTTTACATAAATTAACCAGTTAGTGTATGATATAGCAATAGAATGTAAAATGTCAATATAATTTTAAAATAGCCAGTTCTATGTGGTTATTAATGCTTTTTCTAGTTTTATTTACAAGAGTTTAAACTTATGAGGATTTTTACTTATACAAGGATTTAAATTTAGAGATATTCTATTTAAAGAGATTCTGCTTGAAGTAAAGACTACATTTATATTTATAAGAATTTTTGTTTATAGAGGATTTTATAGTAAAGGAGTTACACTTGAGGGAAGGTAAAAAAGTTATCTTAATTGATGGAAATAATCTTGCCTACAGGGCTTTTTATGCTCTTCCTGATACTATAGTTACTTCATCTGGAACTATTACAAATGCTGTTTTTGGTTTTACAAGTATGCTTATAAAACTGCTTGAAGAACAAAAACCTGATACTATTATCTGTGCTTTTGATAGTAAAAAACCAACATTCAGACATAAAATCTTTGATGGTTATAAGGCAAACAGAGAAAAGATGCCGTCTGAACTTATAGGTCAGGTTATATTGATAAAAGAAGTCTTAAAAGCATTTAATATTGTGAGCTTAGAAATGGCTGGCTACGAAGCTGATGATATTTTAGCCATGCTTGCAAAATTTACCAGGAATAAATTTAGAGAAACACTAATTGTATCAGGGGATAAAGATATATTGCAGCTGGTTTCGGAAAAAATAAAAGTTATGGCAATAAAAAGAGGTATAACTGATACGGTCATTTATGATGAGAAAAAAGTTAAAGAGAAGTTGGGGGTTACCCCGGATAAGATAAAAGATCTTTTAGCATTAATGGGAGATAGTTCAGATAATATACCTGGTATCCCAGGAGTAGGTCCAAAAACTGCAAGAACATTAGTAAAAGAATATGGAAGTGTTGAAGAAATTTATAATAGTATAAATAAAATAGGAAATGATAGAATTAGGAATCTTTTAAGTGAACACAAGGATCTTGCTTACATGAGTAAAAAATTGACAGAATTAAAATCTAAACTGGATATAAATATTAAAGATGCTGTAAATAGCAGCTTAAAAGATATTGATTTTATTAAAGTAGAGCAGTTATTTAATAGCCTTGAATTTAATACTTTAAAAAAGAGATTAAAAAAGATAGATATTTTTTCAAATGCTTCTATAAAAATTGGTGAATTTGAAAACAACGGTAATGCAGAAAAAACCAGTGCTTTTAGGACAAAAAATAAAAGGGCAGAAACTGTTATGAAATTAGATAAAATTGACCTTAAATCTTTTACTGTAAATACAAATATTGAAGATTTATATGCAGGTGGGAAAATTTTTATTGCTTTGACTGAGGAAAATAATCAAAAAAGAGATGAAAAAAGGGAGAAATTACAAGGTGGATTGATTCTAAGCAGCGAAAAAGGCTCTGCTTATCTAATAAAGAAATGTGAATTGGAAAATACGGAAGTTGTAGAAAAAATTAAAAAATTACTAGAGGGCTTTAGTATTTCGAAATCAGGATTTGATTTTAAAAACATATGTAAGTTCTTGTTTGATTATGGCATAAACCTGGGCGGGAAAATTATAGATTATAAGATACTTTATCTTCTTCTCAATCCATTAAAAACTGATACAAGTATAGATGAAATGATAAGGGATGAACTTGATATAGAGATCAATGATTTAGAAACTGGAAAATATAATATCAGTGACAAAGAAGATACTTGGGATGATAATGATGAAAGAAAAAATCAGTTAAGGTTGGAATTTACTGCAGAGGACACAATACCAGAGCAAACAACCCCAAAAAGCACAACCTTGGAAAATACAATTTCGGAGGATAACAAGAAAGGCGATTTTAAAATTCAAAAGGGCAACTCTTATAAGAGGAAAATTGATTCAATAGTTAAATATGTAAGTTTATATTCGGAACTGGAAAAGGTTTTATTAAAGAAGATTGATAATGAAAAGTTAAATAAACTTTATAATGAAATTGAAGGGCCTTTAATAAAAATTTTAGCTTATATAGAGTACGTAGGAGTCAATATTAATAGGGAATATTTAAGAAGTCTAATTAAAGAATATGAAGTAAGTATAAATAGACTTACGGAAAATATATATAAATTATGTGGTTGTAATTTCAATATCAATTCTCCGCAGCAACTATCAAAGATACTTTACAGCAAGCTCAACCTTCCTGCTGTTAAAAAGACGAAGACTGGTTTTTCTACTAACGCAGGAGCTTTGCTCGCTATTTTTGATAAGCATCCTGTTATAGAGAAGATTTTAAATTACAGAGAAAAGGTTAAATTAAAAAATACATATATTGATGTTTTACCCAGACTGATTAATCCAAGAGATAATAGAATTCATACAACATATAATCAATTAGGTACTTCGACTGGTAGAATAAGCAGCAGTAACCCCAATCTTCAAAATATTCCAGTAAGAACCGATCTTGGCAGGCAGATAAGGAAAGCATTTATA
>Ga0268277_1002647_pt1 | contig 10038 bp, 10 predicted proteins | sample saktaG_5_FD_190132 | JGI IMG/M metagenome (GOLD analysis project Ga0268277, IMG submission 190132) | Saline water microbial communities from Sakinaw Lake, British Columbia, Canada - sak_2010_1_5_50m | ecosystem: Environmental > Aquatic > Non-marine Saline and Alkaline > Saline ...
CTGATGACTACTTTCTTTGGGTTATAAAATACAAACTCAATTACGTCCCCTCCCCTATGAGGGGAGGGACAGGGTGGGGTTTTCTTTAGTGCAAATAACCCCCTCCTAACCTCCCCCTCATAGGGGGAGGGGCTATTAATTCAAACTTTTTTATTTGTAATAACTAATTTTTTAACATCAACCTTACAACAACGCACATTTGTATAGCATTAGTATAATTCGTACAATTAGTATATTAGTATGAAAAAAGAAAAACAATTATCCCCGCTTGAACAGAAAATAAATAATTGGGTAACTGATCATCTTACTCGCATTCCTTTGATACAAAAAATATTCTTTTTGGAACACCTCCACACCATGATTCATGCCGGTTTGTCATTGGTGGAATCGCTGGATACTCTTGGCAAAGAAATTGAAAATAAAAAATTACAAAAAATAATTATTGAAATAAAAACCGATATTGAAAAAGGTCAACCATTGGCCGAGGTGCTAGCCAGATACCCCAAAGCTTTTCCGCCGATTTATGTAAAAATGATAGAAGCTGGTGAAGTGGCGGGCAAAATGGAAGAATCACTAAAACAAGTGGTAGATCAAATGCAAAAAAATGAAAAATTAATTTCCACAATTCGTGGAGCCTTAATTTATCCAGCCGTTATTGTCGTGGCTATGGTTGCTATTGGTATTATGATGGTGACAGTGGTATTACCAAAACTCACCGTTCTTTTTGAGGAATTTGATGCCGAACTACCACTGGCCACCAAGATTTTAATCGTTATTACTGACTTTGCCAGCCAACCAGTAAATATGGTCATTGTTTTAATTTCTTTAATCGCAATTATTTTCCTATTTATTTTTTCTTTAAAAAAATATCCAAAATTTAGACGAACAATTCACAATCTAAATTTACACCTACCAATTTTGGGGATGGTTATAAAAAAAATAAACTTAGCCAGATTTTCGCTAACTCTATCTTCACTTTTGAAAAGTACTATTCCTATTGTTCAAGCAGTTGAAATCACTAGTCAAACTTGTGGCAATGTTTTGTATCGAGACTATTTAAAATTAACTTCAGAAAAAATAAAAACTGGCGTGCCTTTGTCAGAAATTTTAGGAGAAAATCATTATCTTTTTCCTCCGATGGTGACGGAAATGATTATGGTTGGTGAAAGAACTGGTGAGGTAAATCAGTTATTAGATGAGCTCGCTAATTTTTATGGCAATGAAGTGGATAGAACTATGAAAAATTTTGCCACCATCATTGAACCAATTATAATCCTCGCCTTAGGTCTAGCTGTCGCCGGCATTGCCGTCGCTGTGATCATGCCAATGTACTCGCTCGTGCAAAACTTCTAACAAACAAGATACATGGAAAAATATACATAGTAAAAAATATTAAAAATAACCCGCTAGGGTTATTTTTTATTTACTAACCGTAATATTCTAATAAAAAAATAAGACATAAAATTTTTTCCCCTCCCCTCTTAGGGGAGGGTTAGGGAGGGGTTGAATGTCGAAGAATTTTATTTAGTTTTTAATAAAACGATAGTTGCTTGCTTTTAAGTATCAACCCCCACCCTGCCTACCGCCTGCCTGCCCCTACGAGGGGGAGAGATTTAGGTCTGTGCTTTATATCGTATTTGTTATTGAAAAAAACACTAACTCCACTAAAAGGTTTTTTTGTGCTATAATAAGTATAATAACATACCATTTTTGATGAACAAAATATATTGTATGTTTTTCCATGTATTTTGTATTTTTTAAATTATGTTTACCAATCCATTTCCCAATGCCTTTGGTTTGGACATCGGCGATTTGTCAGTAAAACTGGTTCAATTACAGAACTTGTCTTTTTGGCATCGCCGACCATATTACAAACTAGTGACCTGTCGCTCAGTTGATTTGCCAGCCGGATTAATTGTCAATGGCGAACTGCAAAAACCAGAAGAAGTTAGAAAAAGAATAAAACACCTACTTCAAGGCACGGAAAAACAAAGAACTATAAAAAGCCCCTGGGTAGTAGCGTCTTTGCCCGAGACCCAAAGTTTTATCAAACACATTGAAATAAAAAAGTCAGCCGAAGATTTGCTAGATGAAGACATAATTGCCAATGCCAAAAAACATATTCCATTTGATGAAGATAATTATTATTTACGTTGGCAATTTTTGCCCGATAATTCAATCGAAAAAAATACTACCAACCTACTAATTGGTGCCGTTCCCAAAACCATATCGGATAGTTATACTTATCTTTTGGAAAGTTTGGGGTTGGGAGTGTTGGCTTTGGAACCAGAGGCTCTAGCTCTCACCAGATCTATGGTGACAGCTGAAAAAGAATATAAAAATGAAGCCCGGGCTATTCTCTATATTAGTGCTGCCCAATCTAGTTTGATTATTCACGATCATGATATTATTCAATTTAGCACATCACTACCATATTCTGGTGAAATATTAACTACAGCATTATCACAAAAACTTAATTTATCTTACGAAGAAGCCGAAAAAATAAAAATAAAACATGGTACTTCTTATAAAAAAGGCAATGACAAAGCTTGGAAAGTAATGGTTGATTTTAATAAACAATTATTAGACGGTATAAAAGATGCTTTTGATTTTTATTATTCTCATTTTCTAGGTGCCAACAAAATAACTAGAATTGTGATGTGTGGTGGTGGTTCCAATTTGAAAAACTTGGACAAGGTAATTTCCACGAGCCTAAAGGTTATTGCTCGCCCCGGCAAACCTTGGAAAAATTTGGGGGGTAACCAAGAAAATACTCTGCCTGCCGAAGAATCTCTCTCTTACTCTAGTGCAATCGGATTGGCTTTGCGAGCAGCTGACAATCCTTTTTTTACCAATGACATAATCTAATTATGATACCTTCACGCCTAAATTTACTCTCACCCGAAAAAATGAAAAGATTAAGTTTTTTGTCTAATTTTCAATTTATAAAAAATATATTGGAATTTTTTTTAATTATAATTTCAATTACTGGCATTGTTTTGCTAGGTGGTGAAACAGTATTGGAAGATTATACCAATGAATTGAATAACACTCTAAATAGCATCCAAAACCAGCACGCCGACACCAACAAACAAATTAGACAAATAAACGATACACTCAGTTTGGTAGAAAAAATTCAAAAAGAATTTAATCCCCTAGCCAACTCTATCGCCGAATTAGCTGATCTGGTACCAGCAGAAATAATTTTAAAAACTCTAAACATAAATAAAGAAAATAATCTGTTAACAATCGCTGGTTATGCTCCTACCCGAGAGGCCTTGCTTGATTTACAAAAAAACTTATCAACCTTGGATTGGATAGATAGTGTTGAAATCCCAGTATCTGAGCTGACTGAAAAAGAAAATATTAATTTTTCTTTCACTGCCAATCTAAAAAAATAATTTATGGCCACCCCTTCGCTAAAAAATAAATTGATTATTATCCTCATTATTATAGTGGCGACTTTGGTTATCATCAGTCTGGGAATAATTTATCCAACAGTCAAAAAAATTAATGAATTAAAAAATGATATTACAAAAATTCAAAATGAGGTGGAACAAAAATATAACAACTCTCAAAAACTCCGTCGCACCATGCGTGAACTGACGGAAACAAAAACAAACACAGAAAAATTCACCCAAGCCACAATGAAATTGGGCGACGAATTAAAAGTAATAACTGAGTTGGAAGATTTGGCACTTAAATATAATATTGACCAAACTTTGAATATTTCTTACAGTGGCAATGATGCCAAAATAAAAAATACTGCCACCCAATATTATGAATTATCTTTTTTAAATAATGGTTACTTTGCCGACCACATTAAATATCTAAACGAAATTGAAAAACTACCTTATTATATAATAATAAAAAATATTAGTTTGGAAAAACATCAGAGCAAGGCCACTCCAAACGATACCCAAATACCCATTACCCTAAGCTTCAGTGCCAAAATATATGTCACAACTGAATAGAAAAAATTTAGCTGATATACCAGAGTACAAACACTACTCTCTTTTGCGATTGATCAGTTTCTTGATGATTGGCCTGATTGGCATAACAATTATTGGCGGAGCGTTTTTTGTTTACAACAACATCTATATTGCTATCGGACAAACTCAAGTCTTTATGAATATTGATCAAAGTTTGGCTATTGAAGTAATTGATTTTGCCAAATACGACCGGGTTGACAAAACCTGGCAAGACAAGTATAGTGATGAAGAGTTAGTTATCAGTAGAGACCCTTTTAATATGGTGCTAACCACAGAAAAAAAAGCGGACGAATAAAAACACAATAATTTTATGTTTAAATATCTTTTCGAACTTGGTCATCAACCCCACATCTCAATCGCCGAAATCCAGGCGGTTTTTGCATTTTCCGCCCAAGGCAGATCCGCCTCTGGCGGAAAACGAATGGGCAACTATTTTCTATTAGAAACCAAGGACAAACTAGATTGCGAGGAACTAATGAATCAGTTAGGTGGGACAATTAAGATTGCAGAAAAAATAGAAGAAGAAAATATCACCGACTTTTTGGCAAAAACTCCAGAGGAATTTAAAATCCAATTTTCTCTATCTGGATCTAATAGCAAAAAAATCGCCATGGCCGTAAAAAAACAATTGAAAGCCATGGGACGATCGGTCAGATATATTGAGCCAAAAAATACTGCCACGATTTTGCACAATAAATTAATTAAAAAACAAGGCGACCTGACAATTTTTGAAGATGAAATTTTTGTAACCAAAGCTATCCAACCTTTTGAAGAATTTGGCGAACGCGATTACAATCGACCTAGCACCGACAGTTGGTCTGGTATGTTGCCACCAAAATTGGCACGAATTATGATTAATTTAGGATTGGCAGATGTACAGACGCGCCATGGCGCGTCTCCAATCACGCAACCAGATGACGTTGTATTACTAGACCCCTTCTGCGGTTCAGGCACAGTCTTGACCGAAGCCCTTGATCTGGGTTTTAAAAATTTAATTGGCTCTGATATTTCCGAAAAAGCAATTGAAGATACTAAAAAAAATATAGAATGGATGCAAAAAAATTTCAAATTTCAAATTTCAAATTTCAAATTATTCACTTCTGATGCTTGTAAACTACCAGCTGAAATAAAACCAAACTCAATTGATTTAATAGTTTCCGAACCCTACCTGGGTAAACCTTTGCGTGGCAATGAAAGAATTGACACTCTTCAAAAACAAGCCAACGATCTGGCTGAACTCTACGCTTTGGCTTTCAAACAATTTCATAAAGTTTTAAAAAAATCCGGAATAGTTATTTTATCATTCCAAAATTTAAATACAACAATTCTTGGGTAGAAATTGATTGCCTAGAAAAAATTAAAAAAGCTGGTTTCAAAATTGTTCCCCTCGATCCAAATTCTCCCCCTAATAAGGGGGAGTCAGAAGGGGTGTCACTCACCTACCACCGACCAAAGCAACATGTGGCAAGAGTGATTTGGAAGTTTGTGATTAAGGAATAAGGAATAAGGAATAAACGAACCCTGACTAGATCGGGTTTTTAAAATCCCCTCTTGAGAGGGGACAAAACCACCCCGTCCTCCGATGCGAATCGGGGTCCACCCCTCCTTCGAAAGGAGGGGATAAATTACCTACTTTTTCTCTCAACCCAGCCAAATAATATTAAATAATCGCCAAAAAACACCGAGGGGTCTTGACAAAACCTCTTTTTTGTGGTATAATATATTGTCCGCAATTTCTGCGGCAAACACGAGGGGGGATCAAGATGGAAACACTGGTAATGTATTTTGTATCGCTAGTAGGGACCGCTTTAGTAATATTTTTCTTACAGAGCTCCGCCCACCTCTTCCGAGAAGCAACGGAAGAAAGAAAATTGGGTCTGTCATACTGGCGGAAAGACGCCCTCATGACGGGCGTGACGTTCATGGTGGGTATGGCACTGACAGTAGGGTTGCTATACCTACTGCAACCCAGAGTGCCGATGCAGATGACGGGGTTTTGCTTCGTCAACCTTGGGCTAATAGGATTTGCACTTTACCTTCTTGTAAAGGAACCAATCCTTCGGCTCATCAAAGAGGGAAAGAAACAATTGTGACCCGACCCCCGCTGGCAGGAGCGGGACAAACGATAATTTCGTTCTTTGACTGGAGAGGCCTGCCCCCTCTCCCACTGACTATCTTTTTCACCTTGGCTAGTGTGGAAAAAATTGAAGAATAAAAAATCCCGAGAAACTCGGGATTTTTTGTTTTTAATTAATTCTAAACCTCCACAATCTTCCCCACTTTATCATCCAAGTCCTCTTGTCTTTCCAACAAATTCACATACATCTTACTTCCACCCTTGGTTTCAGACCACGCTTCATAAGGTGGCCTGAGAGGATATCCGCCATTCCCTTTGCCACCTTTCCACATTTCTTCGTCTATTCCCATTTTACCAATCATCAAGCTTTCTACTACTTTTCTGGCAAAAGCTGGATCTTCTCTTAACTTAACGGCCAATTCATCCGCAACTGACTTTGGTAAAATACACTCCAACCCCAAATGTTGACCTGTACGTCCGGAACAATCCCGATACCCAGTATTATCATTTTGTTTGTGTCTCTTAAATGGCTCGGCACAATATCGAAAACTAACCGCTGGTTCATTTTTGCCACCAGAAACCATCTCACTGTGACTAGCGATTCTTTTTCTACCTGAATCAACTTGCTTAGTCCTCTTCTCCTTACCACCAATTTTACCTCTCCAACCACTGGCCTTGACTTCTTCTTCAACTGTTTCCATTATTGGTTCCTCTACCGGTAATAAAATTACTGTCTCGTCAACTTCCAATTGTTCTCTTGTATTATTATAGTATTTTGGTTGTGTCTTACTCTCTAAAAAAGGGATTAAATATCTATCTGAGCCTCTAAGAGCAGAAATACCCCCATCAAATCTTGACAAATTTTTTCTATCTTTAGCACTCTGAAATCCACTATGGATCACTTCCCTACCATCAACAACTGTTCCTTCCCGCAACGACATACTAAGACCAACTCCACCATTTTTAGCTATCTCATCCAAAAGCATTTTTTCTCTTACTTCTTTTAACTCTCGTTCATCTACAGTTCCTTGTGTTTTTGCTCTTTTTTCTAAATCATTTTTATGATTTAATGCCTCTTTTTCTTTTTGTTTTAAAATTGCCTCTTTTTTTAATAATTCTAATCTATAAACCAAACGCATTATCTCCATTGCTGTATTTCTTCCCTTATCATCCAAATTAAATTTACCATCACGACTCATTGTCTCTTCATTTTGGTCTTGCTCAAAAGCTTCCATAATTTTTTTCTCAATTTCTTCCAAAACACCAGGACCATCATCTATCACCCTCTCAAGTGTCTCATCATTACCATATTGTTTTAATACCTCACTAGTCTTAGGAAAATCTTTATCAACTTTCATTCCCATTTTTTTTAGAGTTCGAAAAGTAAACAACATATTTTCTTTAGGAAACAATTTTTTACTTGTCTCCATAAACAAACAATTTGCTTCTTCTGTTTCATCACTTTGAATCATTGTCATTTCACTAGCTAAAAGCGATAAAGTCTCAGGAAAACGTCTACCAATAGCATTACTATCAGGCTCTTCAGTAGCATTTAAGTATAATAAATCAGTTTTGGCTCTTTCATTTCTTGTTTTGTGATTTTTAGATGCAACCGAAGCATCTCCATCATCAATCACAGCACCAACTGCCTCAATCCTAGTATCAAAAAAATCAATGATTCTTTTTCTTTCTTGTTTTTTTTGTTCTTTACTACCTACTTCAGGATTTTTATTTTCAAAATCACTCATACAATTTATGTAAAATTATTTTTTATTTTATAATAATTATCAAACTCAATCACACTCATAATTCATAAACTAATAAACCTTCTCCACCATCACTCCACTATAATAATACCACAAAAGCTCATCATAAGTCAAGCCCAAATCATCAGCCCTAAGTCTGGCGTCGCGCTGACTCATACCAACACCATGGCCAAACTGCGCTCGGCCGGCGTCGTATTCGGCTCGGACTGGAACAAGCCATGGTTTAGCACTTCCACCCCAGACTGATGAAAAACTCTTGGTCCAACCATTGGAATTGCCAAAATATGGTGTAGTCACAATTTGATTGTCATAAGTCACCATAATACCCCGCACATCTTTGGCAGCTTTGGCTACATTTGGTTGAGCCAATTCGGCTTCATAGCCTAGATACAATTGATCATAGGTAGATCCCAACACATCAAAAAATGGGTAACTGCCTTTGTGCACAAAAGCATAATTACGCGTGGCTACTAAATTGGCCTTGATAAATTCATAATTATTATCATTATGAACCTCAGCCATGCCAGCGGTATAATCTTCCAATAACAAATCATTGACTGCATAATATTCCTTGTCTACTTCACCTTGACGAAATTCTAGCGCGCCACGATAACGATTGAAATCTTCACTACCTACCCAACTCATTGGGCGATCAAGATTTAATAAATCAAACACGGCATGTGGATTATTAATTGGTTCCAAACGCACATATTTAGTCGCTGTAAAATTCAAATCATTGCTAGTGAAATCATTAACACCTGACTCAATTTTTAAAACACCCTTGCTACCTTTTTTTAAAATACCTTTTTTTACACTACCATCAAAAATATTATAATCATCTTCATGAGATCTGAATTGTAAAAAATAATCAGTTAATTTTAAACCAACTCTAATTCTCGGCTCTACTCCTAAACGATTGGTTTCTACAATTTTTGACTCCGGAACCTCTTCTTTTTCTTTGGCAAATTTTGGTGCGATATAATTAGCCGGGGCATTAGTCACCACTGTCACTGGAATTTCTATTATACTACCAGCCAAGTCCAAATCATCAACCTTCAAATTAAAACTGGTTTTATATTCACCCTTGTCAACTGGTGCACGGAAATAAAATGTTTTGCGAATAAATCCACCAGCCGAAACCGCCTCTTCCCAACTATCCACCATGGTTGCACTTTGCCAACTGCTATCAGCCCAACCCTCTTCACTAATTGAAAGAGAGAGTTTGGACCAATCTTTTTCTCCAGTATTTTGAAATGACGCAATCACTTTAATTCTATCACCACCAACTGCTTCAGCTACTACTTTTGGCGTAGCAAAAACTTTATGAATTGCATAACCCTCGGTAGAACTTGAATTACCTTCAGCTAATTCTTTTTCCAAAGCCAATTCTGCTACTGGCTGGCTAGCAGGTATTACCTTTATTTTAAAATAAAAATAACTACCTTCTACCCAAGAATAATTTTCAGCTGCCAAATAAAATTTTTCTATGTATTCCCCAGTCTTGGTTGGGGCAGTCAAATCTATTTTTAATTCACCAGTTTGACCCGGAGCGACCGTACTGGAAATTTTACCAGTCTGTTTGCTACTCAACCAATTGGAACTTCTAAAGACAGAACTGCGCTCACGTGGTTCCATGGTATAAGCTGAAACAAAATGCGCTGGATTACCATTCCAAGTATATTCACCAGTATTTTTAAATTTGATAGTAATTGTTTTTGTCTTACCAGCTTCAATTTCGATTGGATCAGGTATTGATTGTGACACAAATTTGGCTGAATAGCCATTATCTTTGACGGTAACCACTGGTTCAACTGCCAATACTTTGATTGGAAGTAAAAATAAGCCTAGCAAAAATATTTTTGTAATAATAGAATTTTTTGTCATAATTATTTTAAATTATTAGTATTGAAATTATACCAGATTACTCCCCTTTTTGCCAATCTACAAATTATCTAGATTCTACTATTAGAACTATATTTATAGATACACGAATTTAACAGATTTAACGGATAATAACTAATTTTTAATCCGTTAAAATTAGTTTGATTCGTTAAATCTGTGTATCTATCAACAATATACAACAAACTTGATTTTGCTGTGTTAGCGTGGTAATATAGAAACAGGATACAATATACATGGAATAAAATACAAAAAAAATAAAATTGTATATTATTCCCTGCCTACCGGCAGGCAGGCATGTATT
>Ga0268277_1002650_pt1 | contig 10033 bp, 10 predicted proteins | sample saktaG_5_FD_190132 | JGI IMG/M metagenome (GOLD analysis project Ga0268277, IMG submission 190132) | Saline water microbial communities from Sakinaw Lake, British Columbia, Canada - sak_2010_1_5_50m | ecosystem: Environmental > Aquatic > Non-marine Saline and Alkaline > Saline ...
TTCATATCTGTCTTTTTTGCCTATTCCGGCCATTATAAAATCCTTATATTGTTTTTCCGCTAACCGGCGGTTAGCTCCAAATTCCGATAATATCCAATCCGTTGTCAAAAATGATTCGGGCTTTCCCCTGCCTGTCATAGCATTGTAACTGCTCCACCTATAACCTTCCGGGGCAGTCACGATCCCCGCTCTGATAGGATTTAACACAATATACCTGCACGCTTCAAGCAGGTGGCTATCTTTTTGTATCAAGATTGATTTATACCTGCCCTGGTATAGGTGCCCTACACGATTGTGTTTCTTATTAAAGGCCTGTGTATACACGCCATTAAGCTGCCTCATCCCTTTACTTAGGGTGGCATCGATAGTTTCAACGGCCAGATGATAATGGTTTTCCATCAGGCAATAGGCGTGAATAAGCCAGTTGAACTTTTTTACAACATTATCCAGCGTTTTAAAAAACACAAGGCGGTCGCCATCATCCCGATATATCGCGCGCTTTTCATTGCCCCTGGATGTTATGTGGTATACCGCGCCCTCAAATTCTATCCTTAAAGGCCTTGCCATAATTCAATTCTACCCGATATATGCAAATTGTCAAGATTCAAGACCTGACCCCCTATTACTCTGCCCTTAGCTATTAACCTCGTTATTCCACTACTTTCCAATATCCGCCCTTATCGGGCCCGATACGGCGAAGGAATCCTTTTTCTTTCAGCTTTGAAATGTTCTCTTCGATCTTCCTCGGTGAAATCCCAACTTTACCTGCCAATTCTCGCGCCGACATAGCCGGATCGCGCCGAATCAATTCGATAATTTCGGCCTGATTTCGCGAGAGTTTTTCTCCGACCTTTTCTCCGACCTTTTCTCCGACCTTTCCGCCTTGAACAGGGCTTACCCCGGGCCGATAGAATGTCACCCTCACGCCCGCGGCTTTACATTCATCAACAATGCGCTTAAAGCCAGAGCCCCAGCGTTCGATGTCTTTCGCATAATAAAAAGTGTCGGCGATCAAAGGATTACGCGGGATACTTTTTTCTCTGCCCTTGATAAATTCCTCCGGCGAGTGGTCATAGGGGAACTGTCCTGGGTTGTATATCTCAATTCTATCGCGATAAACTGCCAGCTCGTTGTCGGAAGGATTGTTAAAATCGCGATGGCAGAGGGAATTAACGATAGCCTCACGTACAGCCTCGACCGGTACCTCTGGCGTTTCGAGTCGTTTAAAGTCAACTATCTTGGCGCGCCAGTTAATGTGCTCTTTGACATAGGTTTCGCATTGAGCGATCAGGTCAAAAAGTGTTCCTTTAAAAGATTGGATATCCAAAAACGTTGTCTTTTCATCCGTGGCAAAAATAGCAGCGCGCACTTCAATACGATTGTCTTTACAAAATAGCGCCCTGCCCGCGTTAAGTAGTTTTTTAGCTTTAACCAAATGGAGTTTATTAAGAACATTGCGCGCCGAATCATACGCGTATTGAATACGCCCGGCCTTACGGCCCTTATTAATGAACCCTTTAATCGTTGGGATATCTGCTTTTAATACGGAAAAATTGGAAACCTCAAAACCCCATGAATAAATATAGTTACTCTTCTTTTCAACTAAATGCTTAAGCTCGTTGACTGAGAGCTTTTTATTTTCCTCTCCCATGCGTAAATAGTACCGTCCGCGGGCTGAATACACAGCATCATGGCCGCTGACTTTAACGACAATGCAGTTCTTGCCTTGTATCTTCTTGGCCTGAATATCCGGATAGACCTTGGGCTCAATCCAGTCACTAATGGCTTTCGAAATATCTTTTAAGGTTAAGTTGCCGATCTGCTGTCCCAAAATAGTACCGTCATCGTCAATGCCCAGGATTAAAGGGACACACAACTTAATTATACCTCTCTTTAGGCTTCGGACCAGGTCTATCCTTCTTTAATTTTATATTGAGCATGTTTTCGAGCTTTTCCACAAAACTGTCTCCGCCCAATGGCCGCCCAGTTCTTTCATATAGTTATCTCATCGCCTTGCTTTTCTTCTTTCAAAAACGTGGCGACAGAAGAATTGATCTCATTAAATGAAACCGGATAATAATTCCAAACCTCGACGCAGAGATTCACAACCAATGAATTCTCGTTCAATCGCTTTACCTTGTACTTTTCATGAACATGACCGCAGAAATTCCATGGAACGTTAAGATCCGCATCCTCAGCCCGGTGCGTCATGCAAATATCCTTGGCGCCATAATGGATATACATTTTCGTAATGATCGTCCTGAGGCTATTGTTCCGGTCGTGGTTGCCCTTGATAAAAATGAACTTGCCGTTCAGCCTTTTTTCGAACTGGCGGTACTTATCAACCCCGCCTTCTTTCCCACCTTTGAAAATGAAGTCACCCAGAAAAAAGACCATATCGTCGGGCTTAACTCTCTCGTTATGCTTTTTAATGATCGTTTCATTCATCTCCTCAGCCGTCTCAAACGGCCTCTTGCAATAGCGGATGATATTGAAATGCGAAAAGTGATAATCTGATGTCCACCAGTAATTCATTATTTAATCCTGTTAATCTCTTCTTCGGCCGTATTCAATTTTTCTAAAGATATTTCCTATCCATACAGGCGCGTAGCGAAGCTGTACGACTCCCAAGGTCAAGAAAATGGTTTGGAGTAAAGACCCAACCCCTATGCTTGCCATATATCCTGCTAACTACTTTATTATCAATGCTTTGCATAAATTTAGCACTCCTTTTTTGTCACAAATAATATGTCCTTTTTGTGACAAATTGTCAAGCCTCTTCTTCTTTCTGCGTTCTGTCTATGTTCGATCTATAAGCTCGACAATGCAATAATCCGGCGCCATCCTCACTTCCTTTTCCCGCGTTTCTTTACATATCTGATCCCTTTTTTAGTAAGACGGTATTTTTGTTTGCTACTGCGTGGTTTGTGCGGGAACGTCATCTCCAGAAATCCTGATACAATGAGCGGGCCAAGAACCTGGTCCCTGAACTTGGTGCGGTCTGATCTTCCCGCAATTTTCATAAGCTCAGTTATCCCGCTGTCAACCGAACATTTGCGCAATATTTCAAGTTGGTGCTGACTTAACGCCAACTTGGTGCCGACTTGGTGCTGACTTGGTGCCATCTCCAGCTGTGCCGCAGTCTTTTTGCGCCAGACCGTCAGGATAAAAAAGCCGCTGTCCAGGCGAAATTTAGGCGGTCTCAAGCCGGCTTTCCGGCAATTATCAAAAATATCGACTGTCCCTGTCCCGGCCTTTTCAATGTACTTTGTCAAGAACAGCGGCTCGGCGATCAGCGGATTCCCCGGATGGGATGAATGAGGCTTTGATAAACTATCGACCGTCAGCGGAGGCGGCAATGTCCCCGGGTTCCATATCTCAATGCGATCCGAAAAAAGCAATATTTCCACGCTGGCATTGCTTGTGTAATCGCGATGGGCAACGGCATTGACAATGCCTTCTGTAACGACTTCCTCAGGGATATCATATTCCACCGGGGCTTGCGGCCCGTGTTTGCGGGTGCCGACAGACCGGTTCAGCTTTGACATCACGAAGTCAACCGCCTGATCGACCATGTCAAACACCGTCCCTTTATAGATCTGATACGACGGTATCGGCTTTAATTTCTGCGTGCCGTGAAAGTGCATGCATTTCACTTCCGAAGTGATAAGGAATCTCTGGGGCCTGGCCCCAAACAGTAAGATCGCCGCGTGATTTGGTTTTTCTTTATCAAGAAGGTCCAGGTGGGTCAAGACGTCTTTGACAGGTGTCTGAAGGGGCAAAGCGTAATCACGCGAACTGCGGGCCTGGTTAAGAAACCAGCGGATCTTGTCTTCCGAAATATCCGATAACTCCGCATTGCGGCATTCCGTCGCGTCAAAGGGGCCGGTAACGATCCTTCCGGCCGAAAGAAGATAATGCACCAGGCTTGCGTAGACAGCCGCGTATAACTCCGGCTGCGTACTGAAGCGGCGCCGGATTAACTGCTCGCCGGCCGACCGGATCAAACCAAGCATTTTGGGGTGCCGCTTTGAATCATCTTCGCCCTTGATGAAGATCAGGCGGGGTTTTCCGAGATCGGTCGCCAAAAGAAACTCTCTGTGAGTCGGCGATTGCCCACCGCTGTCTTCGGGGCCATAATTATCGCCAAATAGCCCAAGGTATATATCACTGGCCTTCACCTCCTCCAAATAAACATCGTCCGCTCGGCGGCCGCTGGCAGGCTGAGATTCAAACAAAAACACTTCAAAGAATTTGCTTAGTAACGGATCGCCATTGATATAGTCTCTTAGCGCCAGGCGATCTGTTTTAAATTCCTTTTGCACGCCACTGACAAATATTTTATATTTCATCGCCACTTCCATTTCTAGGAATAGTCTGCTTACGCATCTTACTTATTTCCAATAAAAACCCTTCTTCTGAATTTCCCCGTAGAGGCGTTTATCTAAATCAAAATTGCTCCCGAAACCCGGTATTAATACCGTGCGGTATTTTCGTCCAATATATTCAAACTCGTTAAAGCCGTTCTGATTAAACAAATAATGCGGGATTCGCGTCTTTTTGCTCAATAGATAAAAGACCGCTGTAAAAAAAGTGCACATTTCGCGCTGTCCGGAACCTCCGAAGCCGCCTATACCGATCACCTCTTTGTCGCCGCCATTCTTTCGAATAAATAAACTTTCAACAGGGTTGCAATACCTGTATTCATCTCCGTTTTTCCAATACAGATTAGAGCGTCGGTGATATTCCATGCGAATGCGTTTCTTTGTCCATCGCGCCAGATTGAAGAATTTCTTACCACGTAATATCTTTATCGCCTGCGGCCGATAATGCATATTCATGATATGCTCATCGATATCCCCAATCTCCTCTCGCGCCTTCGCGGGACGATATCGCTCAAGATAGGCGGCGTACTCATTTTGGTCGATAAGATGTTTAAAGACCCATTCATCCAGCCGCGAGCATATTTCTTTCTTTGAAATATGCCAATACTTCTTCTTTCGCCAGGTGGATGGATCCGGATAATCGATTCTTATATGAATAACCTCCAGATCCTTCGCGTAAGGTTTAAGCGCGGCAACTCCTTCTTTTATGGTTGCCTTAAGATATCCGGAATGGTAAATTAAATTGTTAAATAATTCTGAGGGCTCTTTCATATTTTTTCTCCGGAAGAGCATGCAAGCAGAATGCCTTTTTTACACCTCATTCATTTCTCCTAAGATCTTGGGCTAATTTCATAGTCCTACTCCCATTTCCTATGCCTACATACTCTCCGTCACAGCTAAAAAAACAAATATCCTTTATGCCTGTCTCCTTAGCCATTTTCTTTTCTAAATCCCATATCTCCTTAGAGTGTCTGCCTTCCAATATTTCGAGGGCGTTCCAATATTTTTTTAGTATTTTTCTATTCGGGGCCTTCGTCTTGTATTTCTTTGCCATCTTTAGTTCCCCCTTATTATCTTTACCTTTTGTCCGGTGTTCCTCCGTATAAATCCGGAGTCAGATCTGACTGCCAATATTTCTTGGAATCAACATCCATTATCGTGAGCTTACCAGACCATCCGGCCCCGGTATCGATATTCCAGACATTGCACACATGAATCGGCTGTAACGTGTTATAAAGTTCAGTTGTTGTGTGGCCAACAAAAATGTTCTTGTACTTTCCTAATTGACATTTATGCCCCTCCACTTGCAACTTCCACGCCATATCAAGAAGCCTTCTATCCCAGACTAATACCTGCGCGCTGTGGCTCGCAAGCGATATGTCCGGATTAAACCCACCATGCACAAAGACCTGCTCATCGCGCTCGATCCAAAGCTGTCCGCTTTCTAAGAAATCGACATGAGCCTTCAGCATAGGGCCGCCATTATATGACGCCATTGTCCGGTCACCGCCCTGACTCGTCCATATCTTCGGCTTGTCGTCGCGCAAAGCCCAGTCGAGAGCCCACATATCATGATTGCCAATGACCAGATCACAGTGCTTAATCTTTAAAAACTCATCGATACACTTCTTAACGTCCGGATATCCGTCGCAAACATCACCCATCACGATTAGGCGGTCTTTTTCATAATCGAATTTCGAGCGCTCAAAACACTGCATCAGCGCCCTGTAAGCGCCATGAATATCGCCGATGGCGTACGTCTTCACTCTTTAACCCTTCGCAGTGCATCTTTGAGCTTATTAAATCTATCAAATATGTCTTGGCGCACATCATGAATATATTCATCAGAGCCGTTTTCCTGCTCTATGAGAAGATTTTCCCCTGGAAATAGTTTAGACAAGGCTCTTTCCTTCTTCCTTTAAGGTTTTTAATAAATACTCCGCGTGGTCTCTGCCTCTCTGTGGGAAATTATACAGGTCTAAATAAAGCTGGAGATCCGAAACAATATTGCAGCCTTTTATTGTCTGAGCATTAAAAAATACGGCATTTTTGTAGTATGGTTTTATTAAGTAGAAATTGCCGCCTTTTTTTAATTCTTTTAGGTCGAGAGCCTGCCTTAAGTCCAGCGAAATATTCCGGAAATTCTCGCTGGGCAAATAGCAGTATGAGGTTGGTGTATTTACGTAATTCGTTATAAAATTCGCTCCGGTGTGAAGCGTTAAGGCGTATTTTTTGGGCTCATTTTTTGACGCGAAATACTTCTTTAGACGACTTACAATATCGCCATGAGCTGAGTAATAAAGATGTGTTTCATTAAGCTCAAATTTATAAACCTTTAGCCATTCGTCGAGGAGTTCTTCTTTATTTTGCAATACACTGTGAGCCAGCCTGCCGGAACGAATTCCGCCAACAAACCCTTTCCTGTGCAATGTGGATAATACCATTGCCGCGCGCGCACGACTGACCCCAAGCTCTTTCTCAAAATCCCTGGCAACCCATTTCCTGTGGGCTTGAGACAACATGGCACGTATGATTATGTTGGCTTTATCACCTAAGAGTATCTTCATTGCAGTCGCCCCCCTCCTATAAATGTCCATTATTTAGTGGACATTTTCTATCAGTAGACATTTTATCATAAATTAACCCTTAGTCAAAAAAAATGTTCGTAGTATAGTGAATTATTACGATTACGCTGATTTAGCGGCGTTCACCGCGCGTTTCCAGTGGAGCATTGCGAGCAGCCCACCTATTTTTGAATTAGAAGTTTTTTATAACGCAGCCAATAACTTGACAAAATTCGTTTAAGATATCCGACCCCGTCTCTATTTAACAGTTTGGTCACGATACCTATGGGATGAAAAATTCTATTGATCAATACCTTTTTTTGTTGCCAAATCCCGATACGCCTCAAGCTGCGCAGGCGTAAACACCCTGGTACCATATGAGGGCCGAAGTATCGTACTTTGCCAACCTATATCGTTTTGGCCTTGAATCTCCGGGATCAATCCTTCTTGCCGGTATATATTGTAAAGATCCGTTCCAGGATAAGGGCAGGCAAGATAGAAGGCAGCCATATCAAGCCCGCAGGAGGTGGCATAGTCAATAGTTTGCATAATATCTTGCTCGGTTTCAAAAGGAAAACCGATAATAAATGAGGAATGGGTCAGAATACCTAGTTTGTTACAATAACTTATTATTTCTTTGGCTCGCTTCAGGTCAATATAAGTCTTCCGTATGAATTTCTGCGTCTGAAGAGAACCTGTTTCTATTCCAAAGGTAAGCTTATAGCAACCGCTTCGTTTCATTTTCGCCAGCACTTCCTCATCCAACGTAGAAATGGCAACCCCATTGGGCGTACACCATCTTATATCTATTTTTCTTCGAACGATCTCATCGCAAATAGCAATCATTCTTTTTTTCGAGAACGTCAGATTATCATCATAAAATGCGATCTCTCTGACGCCATACTTTTCGACCAAAAAAACTATCTCATCAACAACCTTCTGGGAACCATGCATTCTGTAGGTATGCTGCCAAACGCAATGGATAGCACAATAAACGCAATCAAAAGGGCAACCTCTGCTTGATATAATTACTCCGCACGGAAATCGCATTGAGTGCTCCCGCGTGTATTGATCGTTGAAATAGGCCTCCATATTGACAAGATCTCGCGCCGGAAAAGGAATGGTATCCAGGTCTTCTATAAACATGCTTGCTTTGTCTCTAACAGCTCCGACGATTCCTTTAATCATCACCCCGGCGACCTGAGACATCTCCTTACCTTCGGACAGGGCATTTACCGCCTCAGCCAAAACTCTTTCCCCCTCCCCTTTTACCACAGCATCTATATGGTCATCTTTCAATACCCCCTCTGGGAAAGAAGAAACATGGGCGCCGCCTGCGATTACAAACACATTTTTATCTATTAATTTCACGATTTCAGCAACATCGTGGAGACTTTGGTGATAAATAGAAAACATGGAAGATATGCCTACCAGATCAGGCTTGAAATCTTCCAATTCCTTCTTGAGCAACTTCTCAATATCCGCCTTTTGTGAACGCCCGTTAAAACCCGTTTCAGCAAAAACATCGAATATTCTGACCCTGCAAGATGAATGCTCTCTGACATAAGCAGCCAAATACATAAGCCCCATAGGTTCAGTACGACAGAACTCTAACGGCCGGATCAGCAGAACATTTATGATTTTACTCATATAAGCGTCCCTGGTTTGTTTTCTGCCGGTCGCAATCTATTCATTCGCGGCCTTTTAGACTGATCCTTTTTTAACATACATTTACCTTTACAGCATTCACCGCACGTTTCCAGTGGAGCATTGCCAACAAGAAAGCCATAGTCCGGGTGCGGTCTATACCTGATCTATGGGCTTCTATAATGCTTACCGCCGTTTTTTTATCTATTATATCGCTGATAAGGCTTACGTTTTCTCGCATAAACTCCTGAATCCGGGCATCCCTGAACCACCCAATGCTTAAATCATAAGTCGCATAAGGCGTATGCCGCATAAAAGGCGTCCAATAAAAAGGTGGGGCTTTAGGAAGCATCTTTTTCATATCAAAGCCGTTCTCCTCTGAAAAATCAAGAAGCTGCGGAAAGTTTTTTGCAATTGCATAGCGATGCCAGTTCGAGCCGAGTTTCCAGGTATTGTCCAGATTCCAGATAGCGCCTATCCATTTCCTGCTATGGTAAGGCGATCTCCAATTGCCGGTTGCCAGGTACATCTTGATGCCGTTAGCGTAGAAATTCGGCACTCTCTGCTCGAAATAGAATCTGGTAAGACCGGGAAGGAATTGTTTGTGACATAACCTTGTCAGCTGTTTTGCGCGGTTTGATGTTCCGACAGTATCAAGCTGGCTGGAAAATTCCGGAGCTAACCCGTTTAGCTCATTGTCGGCAAAAGTATGGTGCCTGCCAAGCTTAAGTTTCCAAAACAACGCAAGAGAATATTCGCCAAATATGTCTGCAAACTGCGCGAGACAGCCCTTATCAAAGTAATAAGACCTGGCAAATTCACCAAGCGTGCCAACAAAGAATGTGCGGTTCTTTTCTAATTTTGCCTTAAGCGGATAAAGATAGGTGTGCCAATGACAAGCTGGCTTGGTCCCGTTGGTCAGTGTTGAAATTTCAGCGCTGTTAGCAACAAAATCCTGCAAATCGAGAGTAATGATATCGTGTTTTAATCCGAATGCATCTGCAATTCTCCGGGTAACCTGCACATCAGAGCACTCATCAGTGCCAGTAGTGATCAGATGCGGTTTTATTCCCTGCTTAAGCATCGAGCTTAAGATCACCCGTGAATCAAATCCTCCTGACAAAGAAAGATATGGAGCATCGCCTGCCCAGAAGGCTATCTCTTCATTTAAAGCTGCTAAAGCTATATCCGGATCGGACTTTTGCCTTGGTATTAAATCAATATATGAATTCGGTTCAAGGCCTATCTTACCATTGTGAAAGTGTAGAACGCTACCGGCAGGAACTTTGCGGATATCTTTATGCAGGGTCGCATTATCAGTTAAGTTCTCCAGCTGGCAGAGATCCCCCAGTGCATTCCAATCCCATTTCCAATCTAGCCCGCTTTCTCTTAAAATATCAACGACTTTATCGCTGTGGTAAAATTTGCCGTCTTTGA
>Ga0268277_1002654_pt1 | contig 10015 bp, 9 predicted proteins | sample saktaG_5_FD_190132 | JGI IMG/M metagenome (GOLD analysis project Ga0268277, IMG submission 190132) | Saline water microbial communities from Sakinaw Lake, British Columbia, Canada - sak_2010_1_5_50m | ecosystem: Environmental > Aquatic > Non-marine Saline and Alkaline > Saline ...
TAAGAAAATTAATCCAAGCTTATGGGTCCACAATCCAAAGATTAAAATTATAAAACCAAGCATATGAAACCAAAAAGTTATGGGGTGCTTGTGATGATCTATTATTTTATTTAACATATTTCCTCCTTTTTGCTATTTTTTAAGATATATAGTTATATTTTTAAAGTTATTTAAAGATTTTGAATTTATAAAATCTTTTTCAAATAAGTTTTTAAACTTATTTCTCCAAAAAATAATAAGAAAATAGAATTTAATTCAATTAAAAAATGGCAAAATTAAAGAATAAAATTAAAGAATTGTATAATAAGAATTATAAATTTCTACTTTTAATTCCTGCAATTTTGCTTGTTTTATCTTTAGTTTATCTTGGTTATTTTTATAATAAAAATCATGATTTTATTTTAAAAGATGTTTCTTTGAAAGGTGGAATAACAATTACAATTTTTCCAGAACAAATAATAAATCTGAAAAGTTTAGAAGAAAAGCTTTCTATTAATTTTGAAGATTTTAGTTTAAAAGAAATTTCTGAATTTGGAACAGGAAAACAAACCGCAGTTGTGGTAGAAATCCCTTCAGAAAATCCAGATTCTTTAGAATACGATTCTTTGATCAATATTTTGGAAGACCATTTAAAATATGATTTAATTAAAGGAAAAAATTTTGATATTGTTTCAACAGGATCAACTCTTGGAAAAAGTTTTTATAATCAATTAATTTATGCAATTGTTTTATCTTTTAGTTTTATGTCGGTAGTAGTTTTATTCATCTTTGGAAAATCTTGGAAATTGAAATTATTTTTTCTTTTTATAATCCTTTTGCCAGTGATCTTATTTTTTTCAGGGGCATTTAAGATAAATATTGCAATGGGTATTAGCGCAATTTTTTTAATTTTGAGTGTTTTGATTTTTCTAAAAATAAATATTCCTAGTGCAGCAGTTGTAATTTCTGCTTTTGCAGATATCATAATGTCCCTTGCAGTAGTAGATTTATTAGGAATTAAACTTTCTGGCGCAGGAATTATTGCATTTTTAATGTTAATTGGTTACAGTGTTGATACAGACATTATGTTGACAGCAAGATTATTAAAAAGACATGGAGATATAAATCATAAGTTGAAGAATGCCCTTAAAACTGGATTGACTATGGGCATTACCTCTATTTTGGCAATAACTGCTGCATTAATAATTACTAGTTCTTTTTCAGAAGTGTTAAGGCAAATTTTCACTATTTTGATTATTGGGTTAAGTTTTGATATTATAAATACTTGGATTACAAATGCATCAATATTAAAATGGTATTTGGAGGCAAAAGAAAAAGCAAAATGAAATTAAGTTGGAAAATTTGGCTATTAATATTTATAGTAATGGGGTCTTTATTAATCATTTTTCCATTAAATTTTGATAAAGGGGTCAAAATTAATTCAATACAAGAAAATTCTAGCGAATATAAACAAGGATTAAGAGAGAATCAAATAATCATACAAATTAACAGCGAAAAAATAAATTCCTTAGAAGATTATTTCAATGTAATTAATTCTAATTTTCCTTCGAAAGAGAAAATAAAATTAATTATAAAAACCAAAGAAAATGAAATAGTTATTTTTACAAATCAAACTCCTTCAATTAATGTTGAAGAAATTAAATCTACGAGAATAAAGACTGGATTAGATTTAAGTGGGGGAGCAAGGGCCTTAGTTTCTACTGAGGAAGATTTAACAAGTTCAGAATTAAATGATTTAATTGCAGTAGCAAATGAAAGATTTAATGTTTATGGATTAAAGGATATTCAAATAAGGCCAGTTTCTGATTTAGAAGGAAAAAAATATATGTTGGTTGAAATTGCTGGATCAACACCCAAAGATTTAGAGAATTTAATTGCAAAGCAAGGAATATTCGAAGCAAAAATCGGCAATAAAACTGTTTTTAATGGGGGGGATAAAGATATAACTTATGTCGGAAGAACTGGAGAGCAATCTGGAATTTATTCTTGTGATAATTATAATAATCAAGAAATCTGCAATTTTAGATTTCCAATTTCATTAAGTAAAGAAGCTGCAGAAAGACACGCAGAAATAACCAGTGAATTAGGTATTAATTCTTCAGATCCCCAGTATTTAGATAAAAAATTGGATTTATACTTAGATGATAATTTGGTTAGTTCTTTATTTATATCTAAAAATTTACAAGGAAGTAAAACTACTCAGATTTCTATAAGCGGTTCTGGAACAGGTTCTACAAATGCAGAAGCATATGATCATGCAGTCTCAGAAATGAAGCAATTACAAACAGTTTTAATAACCGGAAGTTTACCTTTCAAATTAAAAATAGAAAAATTAGACACTATTTCACCATTATTAGGAGAGAAATTCACAAATACTATTTTAATTGCGGGATTCTTTGCAATAATTATTGTAGGGATAATTATTTTTTTAAGATATAAAAAAATAAAACTTTCTTTTGCAGTTTTATTAACAAGCCTATGTGAAGTCTTAATTATTTTAGGAGTATCAGCATTATTTCAGAGGAATTTAGATCTTCCAGCTATTGCAGGGATTATTGCGACGATTGGAACTGGGGTTGATTCTCAAATAATTATTCTAGATGAATCTCAGATGAGCGAAGGATTTTCTTTTAAAAGAAGAATTAAAAGAGCCTTTTTTATTATTTTGGGGACATATATGACTACTTTTTTCGCATTAATACCCCTATTATGGATTGGGGCCGGATTATTAAAGGGATTTGCAATAACCACAATTATTGGGATTTCCGCAGGAGTTTTTATAACTAGGCCTGCGTTTTCAGAGATAGTTAAAAAGATTTTAAAGAATTAAAATGTATCCAAAAGATCATTTCATAATTGGCATTCTTTTTTGCGTTATTTTATTTTTTATAATTCCTCAGATAAGTTTTTTAGGGTTAAGTCTAATCTTTGCATCTTCAATATTAATTGATTCTGATCATTATTTTTGGTTTATATTTAATTTTAAAAATTTTAATTTAAAAAAAGCATATCTATATGCAAAAAATAATAAATCCAAAAAAAATAGAAAAAAATTAATGATTTTTCATACAATTGAATTTTTAATTCTAATCCTAATCCTTAGCCATTTCCTTAAATTTTTAATCTATATTTTTATTGGATCTGTGTTTCATATTTTAATAGATACAATTGATTTAGTATTTAAAATACGAAAAAATAAAAAATCTAAAAGATATATTAGTTTGATTTATTATTTTATTATTTTAAGGAAGCTCAAAAAATTTAATATTAAAAAAATTTAAGATTTATATATTTTTTTAAATTAATAATAATCCAAATTTTTAATTAATTTTAAAAGCAAGAGGATATTAGGTATTAATAGATTTAATGTGATGTGAAAAAGTAAGATTACAGAAGCAAGCAAGATTACAGAAGCAAATACCCCCAGAGAATATAAAGAGCATAAATAAAAATATGAAAAAGAAAATAAAGAAAAATATAATTCAAGAAGAAAAAAAAGAGATTTCAAATATTTTTAATAAATTTAGAAAGAGAGATTTTAGTGGAACAACTGGGCAAGCAATGAAAAATTCTTCTTATCAATTAGCCCAAAGTTTGATTTTTAAATTTGGCTCACTTTTATTTACAATAATTATTGCCCGTATGCTTTTACCAGAATTATTTGGATTATATAGTTTAGCTCTTGCAACAATTATTTTATTTGCAGGATTTAGTGATTTAGGAATTGGCCCTGCTTTAATTACTTATGGAGCAAAAATGTTTGGAAAAAATAATCCAAAAAAAGCAAAGGGGTATATAAAAAAATTATTGAAGTGGAAATTATGGCTAGTATTTATCTCATCAGGTATTCTTTTAGCTAGTGCTTATTTTATTGCAGAGGTTTATTATGCAAAACCCATTTTTTATGCCTTACTTGTTGGGGGATTATATTTGCCTATAGTTTCTTTAGTGGGATTTGTTGAACAGATGTTTAAAGCAAGTGAAAATTTTAAAATTCCTATGCATAAAGAGGTTATTTTTCAGATAATTAGGTTTATTTTTGTTCCTTTAGCTATTTTTTTATTTTTAAAAAATGAGATTTCCAATCAAGGAATTATAGTCATAATGCTTTTCGTATTAACTTTTAGTTATTTCATTGTTTTTTTATTTTTGGTTAAGAAAGCTAAAAAAGAAATAGAATTTTTAAAAGTTAAAGCAGGCAAATTAAATTCTAGAGAAATTAAGGATTTAAAAAAATTTATTCTCCCATTATCTGCAATGGCTATAGCCGGATTATTTTTTGGATATATTGATACTTTAATGCTTGGGCATTTTGTTTCTAGCAAATTTATTGCATATTATGGGGTTGCATTTAGTCTTGTTGCAGGAATTAGTGTAATTTTAGGATTTATGTCCTCAGGACTTATGCCAATTTTTGCAAAGAAATCTGGAAAAGCTTTAGAAACAATTTTTAGAAAAACCCGGAATTTAACACTTTTGATTTCTATTATTGCAGGGGTATTTGTTTATTTGGTTGCGAAACCAATTATAAAACTTGCCTATGGTTTTCAATATTTGCCTGCAACATCTGTTTTAAAATGGTTTAGTATTATGATTATTTTACTTCCAGTTATTGGACTTTATGTTAGTTATTTTACTACACAAAAGAAAACCAAAGAATTAGCTTGGTTAATTTTAGGGGCTGCTATTTTGAATATTATATTTAATTGGTTTGGTATTACTTATGGGCTTAGAATCAATGGAGAAATAGGGGGGGTTTTAGGTGCAGTTGGAGCAACGATTTTAAGTAGGATTATTTATTTGGGGGGATTAATTATTTTTAGGAGAAGGAGAAAAAAATAATTTTATTTTAAACAAAAAAATCACATAAATTAATCAGGATCAAAATTTTTAATCAAAAATGAAAGAAAAAAACTTTATTGTACTTAGAATGGGAAGAGATATAGATTCAATAATTAAGAAAGAGAAAATATTTGAAATAAAAAATAATTTTCATAATAAGGGATTTATCTTTGAAAAAAAAAGAATGAATTCAATTCATGCAAAAAGAATTTATCCAAAATATCAAGACTATCATTTTTATATTGGAGGAATTTTTTACAATTATGTATCTTTATTAGATCAAAATTATCTTTTTTGTAAGAATAATAAAGTTTCAAAACTACTTGCACTTTTCTTACACCTTATAGTAGATAAAAAATCAATGAATGGTAAGAGAAAAGAAGAGTTTTATAATAATTTTCAAAGATTATCTAATAAAGAAAAAAATTTCTTTTTTGAAATTTGTAAAAAAGAATATGGCGACAAAATAAATAATAAAATTAAAGGTATAACCCAAGGGGGGGAAATAAACATTAGAAAATTAAAATGGGAAATCATTCTTAAAAAAACAAATTTATTTCAGATAATAGGATTACCTTTTGTGCTGATTTCCAATCAGATTTATAAATTTAATAGAAAAAGAAAAAAATATACTATTGCCTTTTTAGGTGTTGATGGCAGTGGAAAAACCACAAATATTAAAAATTTAGGTAATTATTTTAATTTGAATGATATTAAATATAAAATTGGAAATTTGGGAATATATCATGCCAGAAGTTTTTTTATGAATTTTCTTTCTAGATTTGTAAAAAGAGAAAAAAATCCAAAAATTGCCGCGAAAAAATTAGATGTTAATTACACTAAAAAATCCCCCCTAAAGAATTTAATTAGAATTATTGATATTTATATTAGATATAATCAGACTTTAAAAAAAGCTAAGAAAAAAGGGGTTAAAATAATTATTTTTGATAGATATTTTTATGATTTGATATTGCAATCAAAAAAAGATTTTTTCTCTAGATTTTTGCTTAAAATCGTTCCTAAACCAAATAAAGTATTTTTCCTTTATTCTAATCCTAAAGAATTATTTAAAAGAAAAAAAGAAAGAAACCCTAAAGTATTGAAAGAGCAGATAGATAAATTTAGATTAGAGATTAAAGGAATATCTAAGATTAAAGAAATAGAAACTAGAACCAGAAATCAGACTCTTAAAAAAATACTAATAGAATTAAACAATAAAAATTTTTTAAGGTGTATGTAATATGGGAATTTATTATAAAGTCCCAGTAAGTTATTATTATTTATATTTAAAAAAAAATTCAAAAGAAGGATTTGAGTTTACAAAAAAGAAACTAGATTTATATAAAAATTGGAAAAGACAGCTGGTTTTATGGGCATTGAAATTAAGATTTTTGTCAACAAAAAAAATTAACTCAGGCGCAGACATAATATTTTTTGGTAATAGGAAAAAAGAATTCTATTTTGATAAAAAGAAAGTTATTACTTTTGGAAATTGCAAAAAAGATTGTCAAGTGAGAAAAAAAATGAATAAATCTTTCCATTGTATAAAAAATCCCAAATATTTTCAAGAGAGATTAGAAGAGGATTTAATTTGGCCAACAAAAGCAATTAAAGAAGAAGAAATTATTAGGATATTTAAGAAATTAATTGAATATTATAAAAAAGGAATTTCTCAAAATTCTATAAATAAAATAAAGTATTTTAGGGAAAAAAGATTACCTAAAAAAAATGAGATTATGTTCAAGGATCAAAAAATTCTTTCTTCTATTGTTCACGGAGATTTTTGGAAAGGCAATATTGAAAAAGATAAAAAAGGAGTCTTTTGGATTTTTGACTGGGGGCAGAGGGGAATGGGAACAATATTTGAAGATTTTTTTAATTATTTTTTAATTGAATACTTTTATACAAAGAAGTTAAATTCTAAGTTATTTATTAATATTTTAAAAGTATTTTCTAGAGAGTTTAGATTAAAGGAAAATGAAATAATTAACTTAATTAATCTTGAAACAAAATTAAATAGGATTAATAGGAATAAAAGTCAATGGTTAATAATAAACAGATTTAAGAATGAAATTAAAAACATTTTTCCCAAATCTTCAACATTTTATTCACACTACCACTAGTAATAAACATCTCTTTTATTTTATTTAAATCAAATTTTTTATTTTCACAGTTTTTTATAGCATCTATTATAGAAGTAAAATTTTCTACCTTATTAATATTTAATTTACTCCCAATCCCTGCATTATTCCCAATTATTTTTGGAACTCCACAAGCCATTGCCTCAATCCAAGACATATTAAATCCAGTACATTTTGGGGGTAAGGATATAAAATACTCTAATTTCTGATAAAATTTTGGCATTTGTTTATAAGGAATATTTTCTGCAACAAATAATTTTTTATTCGCATCTTTTACGGCTTTTTTAATTTTTTCATAATTATAGTCGTTAGTTTTCCAATTAACAAACCCCACAGAATTTTTTATTTTTTTTATTTTTTTATTAGGTTCAAATTCCTCAAAATCAATACCATTATAAATCAAAATACTCTTTGGAAACTTTTTCTTAAGAGAATTTCCAACAACAATTAATTTTCTGCCCATAAGATAGCCAATTATTTTCTGTATAACAGCACCCTTGCCAGGCTGAATACCCTGAAAACAGCAAAAATGTTTATTATTGTATTTTTTATAGGGAAATATTAAAGGTAATGCCATCGACCAATCTTGAGTATAAATAATATCTGGGTTTTCTTTTTTTATTAATTCCGTATATTTCTTTCTTAACCAAAATAAATTTTTAATTGAAGAGAATAATTTAAGATCTTCTTCCCTTGAAATGCACATTACTTTATGTCCTCTTTTTTCTAATTCTTTTTTTACAGACTTTACAACTACACCCACTCCACCTTTCCATTTTTTTAAAAAAATTAAAATTTTCATTTCAATAACCCCCTCCAAGCTCCAAAGAAATAACTAAATCTCTTAAGAAATAATAAAATTGGTATCCATAAAAGACAGCCAAGCTTTTTTTGTTTTTTTGTATATTTGATTCCACATAGCAATAAATATAAAATTAATGGTAAGAAGATTATTAAGCTAATAATTGGTTTAATGAACAAAAAGGCTAAAAGAAAGAAGAGCCAAAAATTCATAAACAAAAAGAAAATTAAGTTTGATTTGATTTTTTTTAAATTGCCTGCTTCACCATCTCCTTTCCCATAGAGCCAAAATTGTTTCATAAATTTTCTTATAGTATTTCTGCCCCTCCAATAAACAAAGGCTTTCTTTTGCAATTTAAATTTAAATCCTTTTTCTTTTAATTTTAAATCAAACAGAGTATCTTCCCCTGTATAAAGATGCTCAGGATACCCACCAACAGCCTTCCAGGCCTTTTTTCTGAATGCTATGCTCCTTCCAGAAGGCAAAAAAGTTTTTTCAGCCCACTCACTCATTGGCTTAACGGTAATCATAGCTATATAGTCCTCTATACCACCCCGAGAAATTGCTTTATACCCACCAGATACCACATCTACAGAAGAATCCTTAAATGGAGCTATTATATTTCTTAACCAATTTTTATCTAGTTTTGATGAAGCATCAGTCGCAGCAATTATATCATGCCTTGCATTATTTATGGCGATATTTCTTGCCTCAGAGATATTAGACTTCCTTTGTATTAATCTTATTTCTTTATTTTTCTTGGCATATTCTTTGATTATATCCGAAGTTCCATCGCTAGAAAGGGAATCAACAAAAATTATCTCGTCTGGTTTTTTTGACTGATTTAACATGGATTCAATTAGATAGGAAACAGATTCTCTTTCGTTGTATATTGGACAAATCAAACTTACCCTCATTTAACAGCCTCCATATATATTTTTTTGAGCTTTTCATTTCTCTTCTTAATTGAGAATTTGCCACTAGAAATTTCTTTTAAACCGTTTTTAGACATTTCTTCTTTAAACTTTTTATTTTTTATTAATTTTGAAGCATTTAAAATCAATTTATTTATGACTTCTTTTTCTCTTTTTTCTATTTTATAATAATTTAGATTTTTATTTACATCAAAAATTAATCCAGTTTTTCCATCTTCGACAATTTCTTTTCTTGTTTTAGTTTTATTAGTATTTATACTAATAATTGGTAATCCAAAGCTCATAGCTTCTAATAAAGAAAAACCAAAAGTATCTGCAAAACTAGGATATAAAAAAATATCTGAAGATTCCATCAATTCAAATAATTTTTTTTGAGGAATTAAATTATATATTTTCAATTTTGAATATTTTTTCTTTAAATTTTCAGGGACATTTGAAACTAATATTCCTTCTATACGATATTTTTGCCTTAATTTTTCTAGAACTTCTAATGCAATCAATCCACCTTTTAAATAAAAATATCTTGCAATAAAAATAATTCTTAGATTTCTATTTTTTGATTTTTTTAAATTTTTGATTCCAGGAATTGCAGGATAAACAATTTCCATTTTATCTTTAATTTCTGGGAATTTCTTCAAAATTTGTTTTTTAGTATGTTCTGTCCAAGGCATTATTTTTTTACAATTTTTACTAATGAGAATTTTTCTAACTTTTTCCTCACCCTTCTTTGTGTTCATTCCAGATAACCACATAGACCAAACACTTTCAATATCTGCAACCCAGGGTTTATCTTTATTTTTAGATAAACAATGAGCACAATGAATTAAGTCATAATTTCCTTTTGGACGCAAATGTGCATTCGGAATTACTAAGTTTAATTTATTTGCCCATCTACGAATATTTCTTTTCAAAAAATTTGAAAACCAGAAAAATCTTTTGTTTGTGATAACCCCTTTTTGTTTTTTTGTATTCAGAAACTCAATCCCTTTTGGTTGGGAATTCACAAGATATTTATAATAAGGACTATCTGGAAATTTCCATGGATATTGAAGATAAACTTTTATTGGTGGCATTTTTATAACTGGAAGTTGTTTAGTTTAGATATCTAAAGGATTGTTTTAATTTTATTGGCATTTAATTATTTTTTAAGTCTATTCGAATTTTTTTACTTAAATTATTTAAATTATTCTGAAAGTATCTGCACGATTTTTTTACTTACTCCTGGTTCACCATACGGATTTTTGAATTTTTCTATTTTGAAATCTCTATGTAAATATTCTTTTATTTTTCTTTTT
>Ga0268277_1002656_pt1 | contig 10011 bp, 8 predicted proteins | sample saktaG_5_FD_190132 | JGI IMG/M metagenome (GOLD analysis project Ga0268277, IMG submission 190132) | Saline water microbial communities from Sakinaw Lake, British Columbia, Canada - sak_2010_1_5_50m | ecosystem: Environmental > Aquatic > Non-marine Saline and Alkaline > Saline ...
TCGCGCGGAGAAAGAAAAAACATTATATTCCGCGCGACCCGGGGAATTTTTACGACAAAGTGCTCCGATGCTTTGCCTAAAATTCCCGACAAAAGGGAATAAATTGCCTTTTATATTATAGATTTAAGGAATCCCGGGACAGTTTTTAACGGCTCGCAAGTTTGCTCGCCTAAACTGTCCGACAAAAGGCAATAAATTGCCTTTTGTCCCCGTAGCTTAATGGATAAAGCATTTGGTTGCGGACCAAAAGACTACAGGTTCGACTCCTGTCGGGGACACAATTGTTTTGCCCAAACTAAAAATCCCGATTAATCGGGATTTTTAGTTTATTTCTTTTTCTTTTTTGGTTTGGCTTTTTTAGCCGGCTTCTTTTTCGCCGGGCAACAATTGCAACAAGGCATATATAAAAATTTTTAATTAATGATTCCTGATTTCTAAATAAAAAGGAATTGAATTTATTGACCTTTAACGCATTATAACATAAAAAAGTTATACACAGTTTTATTTGACAAAAAGTTGACAAAAAAATTTAAAAGAGTAAAAAAGGCCTGTCTCTCCGATAGGCCCTGTTCTTTTTTATCACGGCCTTTTTGGGCTGTTTTTTATTGATTTGCCTTTGCGCGGCAAGGCGAGCGTTAACAGATTGACAGTTTTCTGTTGTTTTATTATCAATGGTATGATATAATTATGACATAAACAAAAATATATGATTCAAAGAGAAATATTACAAAAAATAAAGCCATGGATAGGCAAAGAAAAAGTTTTAATTATTAAAGGCGCTAGGCAAGTCGGCAAAACTTATTTGCTCAAAGAAATAAAAAAAGATTTAGAAAAATCCGGCAAAAAGGTTGCTTATTTATTAGCAGATGAAATTGAAAGCAAGCCAATTTTAAAAAACTTGGCCAATTTAGAGTTATACTTAGAGCAATATTTTAATTTTCCTAATGAGTTCATCTACTTAATGATTGATGAGTTCCAAGTGATAGAAGAGGCCGGATTGTTACTCAAGAATATTTTTGACAAACATAAGAATAAAATACAATTGATTGTTAGCGGATCAAGCGCGTTAGAGATAAATAAAAATTCAGAATATTTAACAGGCCGGGCAATTCATTTTAATATTGAAAGAGTTAACTTCAAAGAATACTTTGATTTTCGTGAAGGCGTTAATACTAAACGTTATGGTTTTGCCGATCTTAAAAAACTTGAGGTATTTTTTGAAACTTTTCATCCTAAATTGGAGCTATCTATGGGAGAATTTTTGGCTTATGGAGGTTATCCGGAAGTTATAACAACCCAAGGCGCGGAAGAAAAAAAGATTGTGCTTCAATCAATAATTAAAACCTATATTGATAAGGATATTATTAATCAGCTAAACGTTGAAAATGTAACCGGCTTTAATAATTTGATAAAAATTTTAGTTGGGCAAATCGGCCAATTAGTAAATAACCACGAGCTTTCAAATACGGTGAACATATCAATAAACACATTAAAAAAGTATTTAGAAATTTTAGTTGGCACTTATATCATAGACTTGGTAACGCCGTACTACAAAAATATTCGCTCGGAAATTTCCAAAATGCCCAAGGCTTATGTTTTAGATATTGGCATTCGCAATTATCTTTTGCGATCCTTTGAAGCAGGTCTGGACGGCCAGGGCGAAACAACTGAAAATTTTGTTTACAACACACTTCTTGCCCAATATGACAAAGAATATATTCATTATTATCGCACCTCTGGCGGCGCGGAGATTGATTTTATCATTGAGGATAAAAATAATAAACTAATGCTTTGCGAGGTAAAATATAGAAATAAGGTTAGAATGCCCGTGATAATGAAAAATTTTGAAAAGCGGTATGATAATGTTGGAAACAAATTGATTATTACTAAAAGTTTATTAAAAAAAGAAAAGGACGTTTATTTTATACCGGCAACTCTTTTGCCATTTGTAGATTTTAAATAACCGCGCCAACTTAATAGATGTTCCAGTTTATTATTTATAAATCATAGACAAAATGGATTTTTCTACTTCTGTTCAATATATCCCGGGCGTAGGGCCGGTATTCGCCAAAAAATTGCAAAAGTTGGGCATTAGAACCATCAGTGATTTGTTGTATTATTTCCCTTTTCGCTACGAGGATTTTTCCAATTTAACAACCATTGATAAAATTAAAGTAGGCCAGCCAAACTGCGTGGCCGGCGAGTTGAAGGAAATAACAAACACGAGAACGTGGAAAAAACGTATGACTGTCACCGAGGCCTTAGTGCAGGATAAAACAGCCGCCATTAGGGCGGTCTGGTTTAACCAGCCGTTTTTAAACAAGAATTTAAAAGAAGGCGATAATATTTGTTTGGCGGGGGTGGCTAAAATCGGTAAGAATGATATTTTTTTGTCTAACCCGATTTATGAAAAAATATCTTCGGAAAAAGAGCTGACAAACTTAGGCCGTTTAGCGCCGGTTTACAATGAAACCACCGGGGTTTCCTCGCGCTGGCTAAGGTATATCATAAAGCCGATTTTGGCCCAGCAAGCCGAACAAGCCACGGAAATTTTACCGCCGGAAATTTTAAAAGAAAACGATTTCCTGCCGCTCCCCCAAGCCCTTTGGCAAATACACTTTCCCGACTCGCTATCCATAGCTCAAAGAGCCCGCGAAAGATTTGCTTTTGAAGAGCTCTTTTTGGTTGAATTGTCGGTATTGCAGGCGCGCCTTAAAATCGCCCAGCAAAAAGCGCCAGACATACCTATGAAAGCCGAGTTAATGAAAAAATTCACTGACTCGTTGTCTTTTAAGCTCACCGACGCTCAAAAAAAATGCGCCTGGCAAATTCTAAAAGATATGGAACGCCCCTGCCCGATGTCGCGCCTCTTGGAGGGCGACGTGGGCTCGGGCAAAACAGTAGTGGCGGTAATGGCGGCCTTAAACACAGTAAAAAACGGCCACCAAGTTGGCTTTATGGCGCCTACAGAAATTTTAGCCAAACAGCATTTTTTTCAAACAGCCAAACTACTGCGGCCGTTCAAGGTTAGAATCGCTTTGTTAACCGGCAAAGAAGACCAAATTATCTCGCAAAAATTGGGCTATCAAACCAGAAACGGCTTCCGACCGGAAACCATTGAAATCTCCCGCAACAAAATACTGGAAAGAACAAAAAAAGGAGAGATTGATTTATTGGTTGGCACACATACTTTAATTCAAGACAAAGTAAAATTCGGCAAATTGGGCTTGGTGATTGTTGATGAACAACATAGGTTTGGCGTGGAACAAAGGGCTCGGCTTTGCGCCAAAGAAAAAGGGGGCGTTAATTTATTGCCTCATCTTTTGTCAATGACGGCCACCCCCATACCGCGAACCTTGGCTTTAACGGTTTACGGCGATTTGGATTTGTCGTTAATTGATGAAATGCCCAAAGGCAGAAAAGAAATTATCACCAAAATTATCGCCCCAAACCAAAGAAAAGAGGCCTACGACTTCATCAGAAAAGAAGTTAAAAAGGACAACCGGGTTTTTGTGATATGCCCGAGAATTGAAGCTCCGGAAGAATCGGCCGAGCCCGGCATCCTGCCAACTGACAGAGGACAGGCCTCGGGGTCTGGATGGTCGGAGGCCAAAGCGGTTAAAACAGAATACGAAAAACTCTCAAAAGAAATTTTTCCGGATTTAAAGGTGGGCATACTGCACGGTAAAATGAAAGTAAAAGAAAAAGAAAAAACAATGCAGCATTTCCGAGACGGCAAAATCCAAATTTTGGTGTCTACCTCGGTGGTTGAGGTTGGCGTTGACATTCCTAAGGCCACGGTTATGATGGTTGACGGCGCGGAGTATTTCGGTTTAGCCCAACTGCACCAATTCCGAGGCCGAGTAGGCAGGGCCAAGCGGCAATCATATTGTTTTCTTTTCACCGCGTCGCGCAGCAGCAATACCAAGGAAAGGTTGGCGGCCCTGGTGAAAGCAAAAAATGGTTTTGAGCTTGCCGAAAAGGACTTGGCCATTCGCGGGCCGGGCTCTTTAGGCGGCAAGAAGCAATGGGGCCTGCCCGACTTGGCCATGGCTAACTTAACCGACTTGGCTTTAGTGGAGAAAACCAGAGAAACCGCCAAAAAAATCCTGCAACAAAGCCCGTCGCTCAAAAGATATCCTCTGCTTAAGGAACGAGTAAAAACATTTGAAAAGCAACTCCATTTAGAGTAGAATGGACTAACTATTGATTATTTTTGTTATGCCTATCAGCGAGATTTTTATTTACGCAGGAACCTTCGCGGCCCTTTATTTCGGCATTTTGATTTTCATTACTTTATACGAAAACCGCCATTGCCTCTACGAAAAACGCCTGCCCAAATACCTGCCCGCCATAAGCATTATCCTGCCCTGCTTTAACGAAGAAAAAAATGTGGCAAGTGTTTTGGCGTCTTTGGCCGCCTTAGATTACCCGAAAAAAAAATTGGAGCTAATCGCCGTAGACGATGGCAGTTATGACGCTACTTTAGCCAAGATGCTGGCTTTTCAGAAAAAATATCCAACCCTTAAGGTGCTGCACAAAGAAAACGGCGGCAAGCACACGGCCCTAAACCTTGCCATCCCCCAGGCGAAAGGCGAGATTATCGGTACAATTGACGCTGACTGCTCTCTTGAGCCCAATGCATTGAAACAAATGCTTAAGTATTTTAATGAACCCCGAGTTGCGGCGGTTGTTTCCACCATTAAGGTGCGCCAGCCCCAAAACATCTTAGAGGGCGTGCAGTACGCGGAGTTTATGGTGTCGGCCTTTATTAAAAAAATGCTGTCATTCTTAGGTAGCTTAACCGTGACGCCCGGGCCATTATCACTTTTTCGCAAAGAAATATTCAACCAAGTAGGCCCCTACAAAAAGGCCTACATGACCGAAGATTTGGAAATGGCTCTGCGCCTGCAAAGCCAAAACCTTAAAATCGCTTGCTCTTGGGAAGCGGCTGTTTATACCAAGGGCAAATCCACCCTCAAGGGGCTTTCCCATCAACGCTTAAGATGGCAAAGAGGCTTCCTGCTAAACCTCAAAGATTATCTGGGGCTGCTAAATTTCAAGAATCACGGCAATCTTTCATTCCTTTTAATTTATTCTATTATTGGCGCTTTTTTGTCGGTGGCCCTAATCGGCATTACTATTTTCCAACTCATCAAAATATTGTTAATCAATTTCAATCACGCCCTGCTTATAAAATTTGACCTTGCCCATTTTCTTTCCTTCAAAAACTTAGAATGGTCATTGATCGCGATGAATCCCCTTACTGTTATGGGCTTGGCGGCTATGGTCATGATTTTAACCTTTATGTTCTTGGGCAAAAAATTCACCTTTGAAAAATCTAAAATAGGCGAAAAAATGCTTGTTTGGGTTGTTGTTTATCCGTTTCTTAATGCTTCCTGGTGGATTTTAACCGCGCTTTCTATCGCTTCGGGTAAAGAAATAAAATGGAAATAAACAACGACAAAAAATTCAATCTTCAAAAATATACTCTAGTTTTATTTTTCACCCTGCTGATTTTCGGCAGCGGCTTTTTTTTAAGCGACTACGTTACCAAGAAAAGAATTGCCCAGCTTAATGATTTACAGCAAAACTTAAGAACCGATATTCTGTCGGTAGAAACACAATTCTCTATTTTAAGCCAAGCGCCCTGCGCCAACCTTAACGAGTCCACCCTAACCAACGAACTTTATAATATCTCGCAAAAGCTTACTTCTGTGGGCACAAGCATAGGGGAAGACGATACCAAATTTTTGGAGCTCAAAAAGTATTATTCAATTTTGGAAATCAAGCACTGGCTATTTTTGCAAAAAACCGCCCAAGAATGCAAGCTGCCCATGACTTTTATTATTTACTTTTACGCCGACAAAAAAACCTGCCCGCTATGCGAAGACCAAGGGTATATCCTAACCTACTTCCGAGAAAAATATCCGTTTTTGCGAGTTTACTCTTTTGACTACAACCTGGAGCTGGCCGCCTTAAAAACCCTTAAATCGGTTTTTCGCCTAAAAGGCGAAACGCCTATTATGGTGATTAATAACGACGTTTACTACGGCTACAAAAACAAAGATGAATTAGAAACAATTCTTGAACAATACGTAAAATTGGAAAGCTTAGAAGACAAAACCGCCACCTCTACCTCGGCTACCTCTACCGACGAAAAAACCAAAAAATAATATATGCCCTATCCGTCCCTGGCTCCACACTAAAAAACCACCAAATATATTTGGTGGTTTTTTAGTTTAAGGTGGTCCCAACGGGAATCGAACCCGTATTGCCGCCTTGAAAGGGCGGCGTCCTAACCGTTAGACGATGGGACCAAAGCTATAATATCTATTCTTTGGCCGCGCGAAAAATCATAATATATCTTTAGTGATTAGCGTTATATTACTCTAAAATTTGAAAAAACTCAATAATTCAGCTAAAATTCGGCAATACCGACAATTATGAGAATACTCGCCATTGATACTTCGTGCGATGATACCGCCACAGCTATCGCGGAGATCCGAAACAACAAAACAAAGATTTTAAGCAACATTGTTTCGTCGCAGATAAAGCTCCATGCCAAATATGGAGGGGTTTATCCTACGTTGGCTAAGAGAGAGCACCAGCGCAACTTGCCGATTGTTTTAACAAAAGCGCTAAAACAAAGCAAATTGCTCAAAATCCGAAATCCCAAACACGAAATCCAAAACAAATCAATGGATGCGAGAATCAAATACCCTTCAATTATCCGAGCGCGAAGCGCTCTAATTCAAAATTCAAAATTCAAAACACTTGAAAAAATACTAGAGAGGGAGGAAATTTTGCGGCCGGAGCTGGTCAAATTTTTGGAAAAATACGAAAAGCCGAAGATTGACGCGATTGCCGTGACAATCGGGCCGGGGCTGGAACCCTGTTTGTGGGTTGGAGTAAATTTTGCTCGGGCGTTGGCTTTATGGTGGGATTTACCGATTATTCCGGTAAACCACTTGGAAGCGCACCTGCTCGCTAATTTTATCAACGAAAGAAAGCGAAAAAGGTCTGACCTCTCCTATCTTGAAAAAAACATTATAGAAGTTAAGGGAGATCAGACCTTCCCGGCAGTTGGATTAGTGGTGAGCGGCGGCAATACGCAATTATTTTTAATGAAGGGTATCGGAAAATATAAGTTATTGGGCGAAACCAGGGATGACGCCGCTGGCGAATGTTTTGATAAAACCGCCCGCATTCTTGGCCTGGGCTACCCGGGAGGGCCGGCCATCGCTCAGTTTGCTAAGCAAGGGCAATTATCAATTATTAATAATCAATTATTAAGCATTAAACTGCCCCGTCCAATGATAAATTCAAAGGACTATGATTTTTCATTTTCCGGGCTTAAAACAGCGGTTTTGTACGATTATAAAAAACGCAAGAAAACAATCCGAGAGTCCGCGGGATACAAAATGGCTATGGCTTGCGAAATCCAGCAAGCGGCGATTGACGTTTTGCTTAAAAAAACCCTGCAAAGCGCCAAAGAATACCAAGTTAAAACAATTATTTTGGGCGGAGGGGTGGCGGCCAATAGCGAACTGCGAAAACAACTTCAAGAAAAAATAAAAAAAGAAAAATTAAATTTAATATTTCGCGTCCCAACATTGAAGCTTTGCACTGACAACGCGGCAATGGTGGCCGTGGCCGCTTCTTGCCATTTTCAAAACAAAAAAGAATGGAGTAAAATAAAAGCAAGCGCGAATCTAACTATTTAACAATAATGCCCAACAGTGTTTACGCTCTCTATCTGATTGGTTTCTTGCCCAGCTTCATCTGGCTGCTTTTTTATTTAAAAAAAGATAAACACCCCGAATCAAACCGCATGGTAATAAAAATATTCATATACGGCATGGTTGCCGCAGTAGCGGCTATTTTGCTGGAAAAGCAATATCAGAATACTGTTCATAGCTATCTCAACGCTAATGGCATTAAAACGGCCGCTTTGCTTTTGATTTTAAGCGGGGCCATTATTGAAGAAACGGTAAAATACGCGGCCGTATGGCTTGGAGCTCTGCGCAATCAAGAGCTGGACGAGCCGCTTGACGTAATGCTTTATTTAATCATCAGCGCGCTGGGGTTCGCGGCTTTGGAAAATATTTTGGTTTTGGCCAGATTCAGCCCCTTGCTCTCCGGCTCTAAAGCATTGGAAGTGAGCTTCTGGCGTTTTATTTCGGCCACATTCTTGCATGCCTTATGCTCGGGCACCCTGGGATATTGGGTAGCTATTTCTTTTTGCCGCCGCAAGCTCAAATGGCTTTACGCGCTTATTGGCTTGGGGATAAGTATCGGTTTGCACGGGGTTTATAATTGGTCTATAATGGAAATGTCTGGAGCGGGAAAACTATTATTGCCGATTATAATTTTAATTGCTTTGGGCTGTTTAGCGGGATACTGGTTTAAAAAATTAAAAAAATTAAAAAGCGTTTGTTTAATCAAACCATAACAATCAAAAATATGGCATTTTTCAAAAAATTTAAAAACAATATTGGCTTAGAAGAAGAAACCAAAAAAAAGCAAGATGAATATGAAGAAGAAAAAGGTTTGAATGATGATGGCGATAATCACGAAGACGAAGATGAGAACGAAGACGCGGAAAGAGCCGAAAAAAAATCCGCTAAAGAAAAAAGCCGAAAAAAAGCCGAAAAAAAAGATAAAGACGCGAACGACGAAACTAAAGTGCCGGTAGCGGAAAAAAGCGCCTTTGACTGGCTCAAAACCAAAGGGCAGCTGGCTGTGGACGTTTTTCAAACCGAAGGCGAATTTTGCGTGCAAGCGCCCATCGCGGGCGTTGAACAAAACGACATTGATATAGCCATAGAAAATGAAATGCTGATAATTCGGGGCGAGCGAAGGGAACCGGTTTTGGACAAAGAAAGAAAATATTTTTATCAGGAATGTTATTGGGGCCCGTTCAGCCGCCAAATCATCTTGCCCGAAGATATTAACAGCGAGAAAATCAAGGCCTCGCTCAAAAACGGCATCTTGGTGATACGGATCCCCAAAGCCGAACCCAAAAGAAAAAAAATAATAGTGGATATTGAGTAAGCGACTAACCAAAATCCCCCGACTCGTCGGGGGATTTTGGTTATATAGCTGTGGGCAGGGAGGGAGTCGAACCCTCACCCCTTACGGGATACGGTCCTAAGCCGTAAGCGTCTGCCGGTTTCGCCACCTGCCCTTAATAGAAAAGAGCAATCATAATTGCTCTTTTCTATTAGACATCATTTTGAAAACGAAGTCAATTACATCCCGACAATCATCTTAACCACCGAAGGAATGAGCTTGGCAACCAAGGCAATCACTAAACCAACTACGCCCAGAATCATCATGCCCTTGGCGGTCTTGGTCTTGCCCGTATCGCCTCCGGCCATCATAAACATCGCTCCCGCCGCCACAAACACAATGACAACCGCTACCATCATTAGGTAAAAGATCCAGTTGGTAGTGCTATAAACAGTGTTCAGCAAACAAACTATGCCCCAGCCATCCATAACAATGTATTCCGAGCCAACGGCGGCGGGGTCATCGCCGCACTTAACGTTTTGAGGAATAAAAGTAGTATAGCTTGCGAGTTGACCGCTGTAATCAACACCGTTAAGAACGCAGGAACCGCCTTTGGCGCCAACTATACAAGGATAAGGCGCTTTGTTGTCAAATTGCAGGGGGGTATCCACACCCCCCATTGTAACTGAAAAAGCGTTAAACTTAGCGTTTATTTTACAGCACTCGTTCAAGTTTGCATCGCCAATTTGCGCCAAAACCGTGTTGTTGGCAATAGGCAATAACAAGCCAATGGCCAAAAAACCTAAAATTATCGCGGCCAATAACTTTTTCATAAAAATAAATTAAACTCCCACAATTAATCGCACCACCGAAGGAATGAGCTTGGCCACCAAGGCAATCACTAAACCGACTATGCCCAGAATCATCATACCTTTGGCTGACTTGGTTTTCTCGGTGCTGCCCCCGGCCATCATAAACATAGCTCCGGCAATCACG
>Ga0268277_1002659_pt1 | contig 9996 bp, 9 predicted proteins | sample saktaG_5_FD_190132 | JGI IMG/M metagenome (GOLD analysis project Ga0268277, IMG submission 190132) | Saline water microbial communities from Sakinaw Lake, British Columbia, Canada - sak_2010_1_5_50m | ecosystem: Environmental > Aquatic > Non-marine Saline and Alkaline > Saline ...
GATCTGCGCGGGCCTTGGCGTCAGCGGATCAGAGGCGGCATTCAACCGCTGCCGCCATTGCGGTGTGGCCAAATGCCAGTTCCGCAGGTTAACGGTGCCCCCTGAGAGTGCAGGAAATTAATAGCGAACTCCAGACGATGCCGATTCTCTTCTTTCCCGCTGCACAGATAATGGGGATCAGCGTGATCGATCTCATCTCAGACAGCGATAAGCAGGCGATGGGAATGAAATATATAGCAAATCGGACGGATGCCCTGGCTGCCGTCAGTTTGATGGATTTATCTGTGGAAGCGTAATGCTTTGGATCGAAAATACGTTTCTTTGAAGATGAAGTGCCGACAGTGATAGGCAGCATTATATCCTCCTGCGAGGATGCAACTGAGCTTTCGATTCCAAAAGTTGGATCCGCACGGACCGGCATATAGCTTTGGAAACGCCATTAGAATGAGTGAAATGATGAAATATATCCCACTCCATACACTGGCACTTGGCAATATTGATCCGGCAGGACATCTGCGCAACAGTACGCCTGATTCCGTGCGCGAAGCTACTCTTGGCGTATTGGATGAATGCGGCGGATACCCCAATTTTATAATTTCGTCGGACTGTGATATCCCACCTCTTTCAAAGTGGGAAAACATTGACGCCTTTTTCGCAGCAGTCAAGGAATTCTATGACGGCATGTGACAACGTTTGGTTTGCAGCACGTTGTTTCTGTCAGTTGATGATATGAGAGGTTCAGGTAGCTTCCCTGAAATAGTATCCAAAATATTAAATTTGATTCCTATTACGGGGCGATAAACTGATAAATACCTAGCCGGATTGCCTGTGAGTTTTGCGGGGAGTGGATCAGCACAGCCAATGCTATTGTATTTAGACGGCAAAGTATCTTATCATGTCTGTGGGCATCAATATGAATAAACAGGCTCAAACACCTGCAGATATTAAGCTGCTATCCGCCATCGGAAACGTATCTAAGGTTTTGATAAATGACTCTGCAATAGATACTGCGCTGCAAAAGGCACTGGATCTTCTCATTGATAAACTGGCGGTTGCTGATATTGGCATCGTGTGGAGATATGAGCCTTCAATCGACCGGTTGGTTGCTGAGGCTGCCTCCGGCATCGACATCAGCGCTTTGAAAGAAATTCGATTGGATACGGGCGCAGAGGTGGTCGGCAGGGCATTTCAGGAAGGCAAAGCCGGGTTATACCCCGCTAATAAATCTATATCAGGCACTGAAGATAACGTAAAAAATATCTTTGGTGCTAAAATTCCCGGCCTTGATTCTGCATCATCTGCTGCCTGTATACCATTGAATACGGAAACCACCAGATTTGGTGTTTTAACGTTCGTGAACTCAGGGCGTGGCGTCACGTTTACGCAAAATGATATTCTGCTCTTTCAAACGGTGGCTTATTTGCTCACACTGGCTATGAAAATGAACGCCGTGGGCAAAAGCCTAAAAGAGATGGACACTACGAATAATGATGACCAGTATAAGGCCGGCCTTATATCCACTCTGGCTCATGAAATGCGCACCCCCTTAACGTCAATCAAAGGTTATTCCACAGCATTGCTGATGCAAGAGACATCTTTTAATTCCGAGACGCAGCACAAGTTTCTTGAGATTATCGACAGGGAATGCGACATTCTTGAAGATTTGATTATTGATCATCTGGAGTCTTCCATCATCGATGCAGGTATGATGAGGATCGACCTGCAGCCGGTCCGTTTGCCCCGGCTGGCGGCAAAGGCCGCTGACGACATAGGTCGCCGCTTTGCCAAACATACATTGCTCGTTGATTTTGCGGACGACTTCCCCTTAATTGATGCTGATCCTGATCGTATACTTCAGGTTATTCGTCAACTGCTGGACAATGCCGCTAAATACTCACCCAGGGGAGGGTTGATTGTCTTACAGGGAAAAATCGTGGAAAATGAAGCTGTGATCAGCGTTTCCGATGAAGGAGTGGGCATTGCACCGGAAGACCTTAACCACCTGTTTGACAGGTTTTTTCGCGCTAAGTCAAACTCGGGAGATCAAATAATAGGTACGGGGTTGGGTTTGCCCATCAGCCGCGCTATTGTTGAGGCGCATGGTGGCCGCATCTGGGCGGAGAGTCAAATGGGTCAGGGAAGTAAATTTTGCTTTAGCCTGCCGTTAAAAGGCCCGAGCCAGGACCTGGTTGATTAATAAGGAGAATCAAATTAAAGAGAAAATATTAATCGTTGAAGATCAGCCGCAGGTCATACGGCTAGTCACTGAAGTATTGCGTGCCGTGGGGTACGATGTGATCGCGGCAACCAGCAGCGACATAGCCATTGAGATGGCAGCCACGGAGCAGCCGGCCCTGATATTGCTTGATATCATGTTTCCTCATGGACCAGACGGCTTTGAACTATGCCGTCGAATACGCCAGTTCTCAGACCTGCCGGTCATCATGCTTACGGCCAGGGCACGAGAGAACGATATATTGCGGGGTTTTGAAGTGGGAGCCGATGACTATTTAACGAAACCTTTTAATGCCAAGGAGCTGGTGGCAAGGGTACAAGCTGTATTACGGCGTACCCATCAACCAGACAAGATAGTAACCTCTTCGTTAAAATGCGGAGGCCTGGTAATTAATTTCGCCCGTCACAGCGTTCAGGCAAACGGCAAGGAGGTTCCCCTGACCCGCACTGAGTTTTCTCTCCTGCGCCAACTCGCCCTTAATCTCAACAGGGTCATGCTGAATCAGGATTTGCTGAATGAGGTGTGGGGGCAGGAATACCGTGATGACATCGACTATCTGCGCGCGTATATACGCTACCTCAGGCTTAAACTGGAGAAAGACCCTTCCCATCCTGAATACATCGTTACCTCACCCGGCACAGGTTATATGTTAACATGCCCGGATAAGGAATAGCCAGCGGGCTGACTTACTTCTCAGCTTCTCCTCGTCTCTACGTCTCATATGCGACTCTCCAACCGGGATACATCTCTATTTTTCATGAAATTTTCATGAAACGGCAGGCATTTTCTATGAATTTTTAATGGGTTGCCGGTTATGATTAGGGCGTGTTGGATAAGGGTAAGTCTTTACGAGCAAAATATTCAACACAGGGGGGTGCGAATTGAGCAAAATTCCAATCGGGCGGGAAAGAAGGGGGGACAATGAGGAGCTTTCATCTCCTTTAGCACGCAGACTGGACCCCGAAAGTACAGTTGAATCCATCGTGAATAAAGCTCTGAAAACCTCCGTTAATAAAATGGGACTCCGCGATGTAAAGGCCTTGATCGCCTGTATAAAGCAAGGGGATCCCAGGGCCTGCAGCTATTGTCACTACAATATCGCCAAGGAATTGGGCGAGGCGCTGGGTTGCCTGGACGATAACATCAAGGCGGTTTATGCCTACGATTATGATGACAACCTATCCGACGCAAACTGCGCGGAAAATACACTGCCGTTCTCTCTCATTCACATGATAATCTGGGCAGGTCGCAAGACCAAAGCCCTGAAGGCCTTGATAGAGGCCGTAGACCGTGCACTGGTGCGAAATCAGCGGCGGCTGTTAGGCATTAGTGAACTGGAACACATGCTGGATATCCAGATAGTTGACGACGAAGACGTGAAGACTCGCACAGGCTATGCAGCGTTGCTGAAATCCATTTATCAGCCTCCGATTGAGGTGTGGCGCAGCGGTCTGAATATCTAATGTCGATACTAAGGTCATATTTGCGCTGTCGGACTTGAGCCGGGCAATCTCAGAGCTAGGATCGCCAAATTAGAATGGAGCGGTATACGTATGAAATCATCTGGTAAAGAGAATAATAGAAACTTGCTCTCAATCTTGCAGGATATCCAAAAGGAATACGGGTATCTGCCTGAAGAAAAGCTAAGAGAAGCTGCTGTAATGCTTAAAATGTCTCTCATCGACGTTTATGGCGTCGCTACCTTTTACAGGTCTTTCAGCCTCACACCCAGGGGACGGCACCATATTAAGGTGTGTCTTGGCACGGCCTGTCATGTTAGAGGTTCCCATAGAATTCTGGAGGAGACCGTACGCAAGCTGGAAATACAGCCTGGCGAGACCAGCGAAAATGGAGAGTATTCCCTGGAGACGGTGATGTGCCTAGGATGTTGTGCCATTGGGCCAGTAATGGTTGCAGATAATAAATACTACGGGCTGATGTCTCCGGCAAAAATAGAGTCCGTTCTGAAAACATTGGGTGAGAAGCGATGTCTATCAAAAGAGAAATAAAGCTAATACGAGCCGCAGACGATCTGGGAAGTCTGAGAAGTAGAATAATTGCAGGGAAGTCATCGCCGATACCGTGCATATCGTTGTGTGCCGGTACCGGTTGCCGCGCTGCCGGAAGTGAAGAGGTCAGGGATACTATCGTAGAAGAAATAGAAAGACGGAAACTGCAAATAAATGTGCAACTAAAGGAGACAGGTTGTCATGGTTTCTGCGAACGGGGTCCGATAGTAGTCATCGGCCCAAAAAGGATCTTCTATCAGAGAGTGAAACCTGACGATATCCCGGAAATTATCTCTGAAACCGTGCTTGAGGGTAAGATCATTGAGCGGTTGCTATATGTGGATCCCTTGACCGATGAGAAAATTATTTATGAGCCTGACGTTCCATTCTATAAAAAACAAAAACGGATTATTCTGGGTGCTAACGGAGATATCGATCCTTCGGAGATCGAAGATTACATCGCCATCGAAGGCTATTCAGCCCTCGGCAAGGTTCTTTCCCGGATATCTCCTGATGAAGTAATAGACGAGATAAAAAAGTCCGGTCTTCGCGGACGGGGTGGAGCCGGTTTTTCCACAGGAGGCAAGTGGGAGCTCTGCAGGAACGCAACGGGAGATGTGAAGTATGTAATTTGTAACGCTGACGAGGGTGATCCGGGCGCATACATGAACCGCAGCCTTCTGGAGGGAAATCCTCACAGCGTGATCGAAGGGATGATAATCGGAGGCTATGCGATAGGGGCAAAAGAAGGAATCATCTACGTGCGCGATGAATACCCGCTGGCCGTCAGGCACTGCAAACTGGCAATTGAGAAGGCGAAAGAATATGGATTGCTGGGCAATGACATACTGGGTTCCGGCTTTAATTTCGATATAACTATCTCGATGGGGGCGGGCGCTTTTGTCTGCGGAGAGGAGACCGCACTGATCGCTTCAATTGAAGGCAAAAGAGGTATACCCAGACAGAGGCCCCCCTTCCCGGCGCAGAGGGGGCTGTGGAACAAGCCGACTAATATCAATAACGTTGAAACCTGGGCCACTGTTCCCCTGATATTGAACAGGGGAGCGAGCTCATATTCACAAATAGGGACTGATAAAAGCAAGGGAACCAAGATCTTCTCACTGGTGGGGAAGATAAACAATACGGGCCTGGTTGAGGTTCCCCTGGGTACATCGCTGCGAGAGATTATATTCGATATCGGCGGAGGGATACCGGGCAACAGGCAGTTCAAGGCTGTCCAAACCGGAGGCCCTTCCGGGGGATGCATACCCCTGTCACTTCTCGACCTGCCCATAGACTATGAAAACTTGAAGAAAGCCGGCTCCATCATGGGTTCGGGTGGCATGATAGTCATGGATGAGAACACCTGCATGGTTGATATCGCCCGCTATTACACCGGTTTTCTTAATGATGAGTCCTGCGGCAAATGCCTTTCCTGCCGCAAGGGTACCCAGAGGATGCTGGAGATATTGACCGATATAACGCAGGGGAAAGGCAGGGAGGGCGACATTGAACTGCTGGAGGAACTAGCCTCCACCATAAGGGATGTGTCACTTTGCGGCCTCGGCCAGACGGCCGGCAACCCCGTCCTGGCGACTATCCGCTATTTCAGGGAAGAGTATGAGGAGCATATAAAAAAGCACCATTGCCGGGCCGGTGTATGCAAGGCGATGGTCAAGTCACCCTGTCAGAATGCCTGTCCGGCAGGGATAGATGTTCCCCGTTATATTCGGCTGATCCATGAAGGCAAATTCGGTGAGGCGTTAGCTGTAATCCGAGAAAAGGTGCCCTTCCCGGCAGTGCTTGGATATGTTTGCCTGCATTTTTGTGAGCAGAAATGCAGGCGTGGTGAAGTAGATGAAGCGCTGGCGATAAAAATGCTCAAGCGCTTTGCCGCTGACCATGACACCGGATTGTGGAAAAAGAACTCCAGGATTTTACCACCCTCGGGTAAAAAGGTGGCCGTAGTAGGTTCGGGACCGGCAGGGCTCACTGCAGCTTATTATTTAGCCAAACAGGGGCATGAAGTCACGGTTTTTGAAGCTGCTCCGGTTGCCGGCGGCATGATGCGGCTGGGAATACCGGAATTCAGGTTACCCAGGGACGTGCTCAATAGTGAGATTGAGGAAATAAAGGCGGTTGGGGTAAATATAAAGGTCGATAGCAGGGTTGAGTCACTGGACGATTTGTTTAAACAGGGATACGATGCGATTTTCACCGGCATCGGCGCCTATCGCAGCAGGGATATGGGGATAGAGGGCGAGGATGATGCGGCAGTATTAAATGGCATCGCTTTTCTAAGGGATGTGAACCTGGGTGCTAAGCTAAATCTTGGCAAAAAGGTTCTGGTGGTAGGTGGAGGAAATGCAGCCATAGATTCCGCACGCACTGTTTATCGCCTCGGGGTAAAGGAGGTCGCCATCGCCTATCGCCGCACTTATGCTGCCATGCCGGCCAGCGCTGAAGAAGTCAGGGAGGCCATCGAAGAAGGTGTAAAGCTGGATTTCCTGGTAACGCCGGTAAAAATCGTCAGATCGGATGGCAAATTAAAGGTTGAGTTTGTGCGCATGGAATTGGGAGGCATAGATGAAAGCGGCAGGCGGCGGCCCGTGCCGATTAAAGGCAGTGAGTTTGTATGCGAGTATGACACGATAATAAAAAATATCGGTGACCATCCCCAGGTTCCCGGCGGCTACGGATTGTCGCTGGGGAAAGGAGGGGGGATTGAGGTGGATGCTGATACACTGGCCACTTCAACAAAGGGTGTCTATGCCGGAGGCGATGTTGTAACCGGGCCAGCGTCAGTGATAGAAGCTATTGCGGCGGGACGGCAGGCCGCTGTCGCAATCGACAGATATCTGGGCGGACGGGGAGATATTGAAGAGAAACTGGCGCCCCCGGAAGACACAAAACCTTTTACTGTCGAAGAAGGAGAGCGGCGCCGTCCGCCGATGTGTCTGTTACCATCTGAGAAGCGGAAAAACTTTGCGCTGGTGGAGCTTGGGTATGATCAAACCAAGGCAATTGAAGAAGCGAAACGATGTCTGAGATGTGATTTGGAGAAACGCTAAACCACTAAAAGGTGAGAGAGATAAATGTTAACGCTTAGATTGAACGGTGCAGACGTACGAGCCGAGGAGTGGTGGAGCTTACTGGAAACAGCCAGGTTCTACGGGATAGAAATACCCACGCTATGTTACCACGATGGGCTTTCCCCCTGGGGAGGGTGCCGTCTCTGTGTTGTGGAGATAGGTGAAGTGGAGAACACCAGGCTGGTAAGTTCCTGCACCTACCCCGCAACAGAAGGTCTTGTTGTCAGGACCCATTCCAGGCGTGTTATAGCCGCCAGAAAGGTAATAGTTGAGTTATTGTTATCAACTTGCCCGGGTTCTAAGACTATTCAGGACCTTGCATCCGATCTTGGTGTCCAGAAGGTGCGGTTCAAAGTTGAGTATGAAGACTGCATATATTGCGGTTTGTGCGTAAGGATGTGCGCCGAGCAGATGGACGCCAGGGCGATAGGTTTTGTCAACAGGGGCGGTAAGCTTCAGATTACAACGCCGTTCGACCGTCACTCCGAGGTTTGCCGTCATTGCGGCGCCTGCATGTATATTTGCCCCGCCTGCCAGCTCCGCTGTCAGGGGCCGGAGGCACCGGGCGTTGTTTGCGGGAGTTGCCTGCGACCGGAGCCCACCTGCCTTGAATTCTATCCTGATCAAATGTGTTATATGGGTTCTACCGGCGATTGCGGGACATGTATAAGGGAAGCCAAAAAGGACCGGGCCAAATTAATAGAGTAAGTATAAGAAAGATAGCGATAAGTTTTTAAAAAGGAGCAGGGACAATGGCTATATCAAGGATAAATGCGTCTGCAGCGACACTGACTAAGAATAGGACAGAGGGGTCTATCAGCGCCATAAGCGGGATGTGCGTAACCTGTGTAGACGGCTGTATAGGGATGTGTGAAATAGGAAAATCGGCTTACCGAGGATCGGAAGCTCTATACCCGCAGCCCTTTGGCATCATCACTACCGGTGCGGAGAAGAATTACCCGATAGACCTGTCACACTTCTCGATACTGGGTACCGTAATCGGCGCTCACGGCATAGAACCAAGCTCGGAAAAAGCTATCTTCGCCAATGTAGACCTGGAGAGCAAGCTCGGACGGGATAAGGGGATTAAAACCAGGCTACCTATTATCATAGGCGCCATGGGATCGACAGCCATCGCCCAGAACAACTGGGAGGGGCTGGCTATAGGTGCCGCTTTAACCGGTATACCGCTCACAATCGGGGAAAATGTATGCGGGATGGATCAGAAGGCGGAGATGGCCAAAGGTAAGGTGGTCAGCTCCCCCGAGCTCGAACGCAGGATAAAGCTGTATAAGGACTGGCAGCAGGATGGCTACGGCGCCGTAATTGTCCAGGCCAACATCGAGGATACCATGCTAGGTGTCCAGGAATATGCCATATCCCGGCTGGGTGTTGAAAATGTTGAGCTCAAGTGGGGACAGGGGGCCAAGGACATCGGCGGCGAGGTCAAGATCGAAGACATTAATAAAGCGCGCCTTCTCAAACAAAGGGGCTACATTTTACTTCCCGATCCCGATTCAGGGACAGTTGCCGAAGCATTTAAACAGGGAAGGTTCAAAGAATTCGAAAGACACTCCAGGGTAGGCATGGTCAACGAAGAGGCTTTTCTGAAAAGGATAGAAGAGCTTCGTAAAGCCGGCGCAAAACACATATCGCTCAAGACAGGCGCCTACAGGCCGGCTGACCTGGCCAGGGCGCTTAAATTTGCCTCCAAAGCCAGGCTCGACCTCGTGACTGTTGACGGCGCCGGCGGCGGAACAGGCATGAGTCCATGGAGGATGATGAACGAATGGGGTATTCCGGGAGTGCCGTTGTGGTCAATGCTTTACAAATATGCCGATAAGCTCGCAAAGAAAAAGGAGTATGTTCCGGCCCTTGCGCTCGCTGGTGGCTTTGTGTTTGAAGACCAGGTGTTTAAGGGGCTGGCGCTGGGCGCCCCATACGTGAAATACATAACTATGGCCAGGTCACCCCTGGCAGCTGCCATGGTAGGCAAGACTATCGGAAAACGGATGGCTGAAAAGCAGGTCCCTGTATATATCGAAAGGTTCGGGACAACCCCGGAGGAGGTTTTCGTCACCTCGTCGGATCTGAAACAAAAATTTGGTGATGAATTCGAGAAAATACCAACCGGTGCGCTGGGCCTTTATACATATATGCAGAGGATCACCCAGGGACTGCGCCAGATGATGGCCGGGTCCCGCAAATTCGCCCTGGAATATATCAGCCGGGATGACATCACAGCGCTGACAGAGGAAGCTGCTAAAGTAAGCGGCATATGTTATGTGAACGATCTCGACAAGGAAGAAGTGGAAAAAATATTGAGCTGAAAATGATGGAGCGGAAGTATCAATAAGTAGCACGGGCAAGTACTTCTGGATAATTTTCAGCCATGGCCTTTACCGGCAATCACCGTATAAGGTTCGAGCCCAGTAAGACGGGTGCCCGAGCGCAGCGGGGTCGGAGGCGGCATTCAACCGCTGCCGCCATTGCGGTGTGGCCAAATGCCAGTTCCGCAGGTTAACGGTGCCCCCTGAGAGCAATGGTACCATAAGGTAGTTGATTGACGAGGCCTTGATATGCCTGGTGAGGGCTGACATGATATAGATTTAACCCCGCCTGCCAGTCTTCATTAAACAATCTCCAAAAAACGCTGGAC
>Ga0268277_1002663_pt1 | contig 9989 bp, 7 predicted proteins | sample saktaG_5_FD_190132 | JGI IMG/M metagenome (GOLD analysis project Ga0268277, IMG submission 190132) | Saline water microbial communities from Sakinaw Lake, British Columbia, Canada - sak_2010_1_5_50m | ecosystem: Environmental > Aquatic > Non-marine Saline and Alkaline > Saline ...
GACTTTACCGTTTGCATTGTGGGTGATATCGCCGTCGGCGGTCAAAAAGACGTCTCCACCAGCAGTATTTATAGGAGCATTAATTGTAAGGTTGGGGTCATCTACGACAGAAATATCCACTGTCCCGGAACCGTTGGTGACTCCGTCAGTGCCGTAGATACCGTTTGGCCCGAATAAAGCGCTGAGGTTATCAATGACCAGATCGATTACGTTACGTATCCGGATATCCCCACTATTGTTACGGGCAGAAAGGCTATTGACCTTGGTATCCACAGCATCATTGGTATCTATGCCGGTGATGCCAGTATTTGCAGCAAGCATCAGCTTATCGGCATAGATCATGCCAGCGGTTTGAGAAATAGAACCGCTCTGGGCAGTTAAAAAGATATTGCTGTTAGAAATCAGGTTAGCTCCCAGATACCTCGTCTCTCCGCCGAGCTTAACATACTCATATAAAACATCGTCATAATCCGGCTCGCCGGCATGATTTAATAACCCTGACAGCTCATATAGATCCTCCCAGCCGAAAACGATGTTACCGTTCTGATCAACGCGGAAATGATCTTTAAGATCTTCATTCAAAGCAGGGTTAGAATAATAATCATGGATGGCTCCGAGATTACCGTCAAAGCTATTCTCTTGTATTTTGATATGAAATGTCAAAATACCATTCTTCACGGTCCAGTTCGATTCCAATAACTCAAAGCCCCGCGTGCCGCCTATATAGTTTAAAGTAAAATCTGAAACCAGATCCAAAGAGTTATCCCCTAAAAGAATATCTCTGCCTGCCAGTATATCAATCACTCCGTCTTCGGTAATGATATTGGCGCCGTCCTTTAAAGTATAATCCAGGCCGGCATTACCAACAAAATCTCCGCCGTCAGTCATCACATCACCATTGACATAATGGGTGATATCATCTTCGGCAGTCAGACTTACATCCCCGCCCTTGGTTCTGATGGGATCCTTGACATTGATGCTGGAATGCGCCTGTATATCTACGTTACCGGAACCGGAATTTAGAATTGCGTAACCCCAGCCGGACAGATCTGTTAAGGTAAGGCCTCCTTCATTGCTTACCTTAATATTACCGCTTGCGCTGTTTCTTGCTTGGAGATTGGAAACTTGCGTCCGTAAAGCATTAGCGGAGCCAATCCCATTGGTAGCGCTTAAGATAAGCGAATTTACTTTGATATCAAAAGGGTCTAAGTTATTGCTTAAGATTTGCCCTCTGCTAAAAAGTGCTAGTTTAGTGCTCTTATTTAAATCCAACATGCCGTCGATACTGATATTGCCGCCGATCGCGCCGCTGGCTTCATTGTCGGTACCGATAACAATCTTACCGGCCGTTATATTTTCCAAGCCCTGTGCAGAAAGGACAAAATCATAGTCGTTTGCCTGCCAACCGCGGGTCCAACTGACATTCTTGCCCTGCGTAGAAGGAGCAAAATAAACCGTGCCATTGCCGGCGTCTATAGAAACTATCTGTTCTCCCCCGAATAACCAACCAAAATCATAACGCAAATCGACATCGGCACCGCTTAAAATAATGTCTCCTCCGTTAGATTTAAGCCCGCCGTTCCAGCCGTTAAAAAATTCTAATGGTTCAGGTATATTCCATTTAACCTGACCAGAACCATTCTTATTATAATCAGCATAGAGTTCTATCCTACCGCCATAGGTAGTAATGGTATTATCTCCTAAATCAATATCGCGACCCGCTTCTAAACGAAAATACCTGCCGCTGGTAAACTTTTTTAAATTAAGGTTATCGTCAATAATACGTAAATAAATATCGCGCTCGGTCTGCATGGTCAAATTACCATCAAAATTTTCCAGCCAGTCCGCTCTAACTATACCTAAAGGATTAGGATACGGCCATCCAATATCTAAAATCCATAAATCCACTGGATCGATAAGCAACTCTCCTGCCTCTCCATAAAGAGAAGTTACATCTATTATGCCGTCAATAGTTACATACTTACCGCTTATCTCTACAAATCCACCGTTAGCGCCGACATCCTTAGCACTCACATCAATAGTTCCTGTAGTAGAAGTTAGGGAATTCTCTTTATCGGCTAATAAATAAACTTCTCCCTTCCCGTCCACTAAGCTTTTTGCTTCAATTACACCTTCATTATTAACCGCTCTCTTAAATACCCCGTCCAACGCCTTAGCAGTTAAAATTACCTTGCCACCGTCAGCAGTAATTCTTCCGCTATTCTTTACCGCATCATCTTTATGTTCTAAATTCTGCGATGTCGCCTCATCAATTACAACCTGAATTAAACCCCTGGGGTCTAAATTCAAAGTTATTTTTTCTCCGGAAGCCAGTGCTATGCTTCCTAAGTTGGCTTCGATTACGCCCGTATTTTCTACGGTCGAGCCTAAAAGTGCGGCATAACCACCCGGAGCGCTGATATAACCCTGATTCACTACTGATCCGCTTGCCCCGTAAAAAGTATACCTTCCGGCTAAAAAGTCAGCATCAGATATATTTAAGGTGGAGGCTACTAAGCCGGCTGCGTTTACCTGTGATCCCGGAGCGAATAAAATGCCGTTGGGGTTAATCAGAAATATCCTACCGTTTGCAGTGAGAGTGCCGAATATTGAGGAAGCATCCGCGCCGATTACCCGGTTTAAAGCTACGGAACTGGCAGAGGGCTGATGAAAATGCACAGCTTCCTGTGCGGCGATACTGAAACTATTATAATTGGCGATCATCTTGTCGGTAGAGACATTGACGTTCATGGTGTCGCCGCTGCGCTCGAACTCAGCCTGACCGGCGACTACCTGCTCTCCGGTAGGAAGCGCCATGCCGTAACGCGGGCAGAAGACAAAAGAAATGATTACCAAAACAGAAATAGCCTTGTAAACTTTTTTCTTTAACATTGTTCCTCCTTGACTTATTAAAAAACTTTTTAAAATATTTAAAGAATAACTGAAAAATAACTGGTGGTTTGAATATTTTTTTAGCCTATCTGGCATTTATTTTGGCGGTTCTTTTAACGGAAGGTTATCAATTGAAAACGCTTTCTTTGCACAAGTTGTTCAAGTATAACACTTTTAACTCCAAAAGTCAAGGCGAAGAGCTAAAATTTATAGGTGCACTCTACCCAGGGGTGGACGTTGTTCCCGTCCGAAGGTTTCCTTCCCAGGGGATAGCCGACCTCAACCCTGGCCGTAAGGTCCTTGATATTAAACCTTAAGCCAAAACCCGCCCCTTTAAGGGTGCGGGATTCCTTATCGCCCGCTAATAGCTTATTGTTTTTGACGCTTGCCCAGTCATAAAAAGCTACCAGCCTGAAGGCGTCATACCATTTACTCTGGGTAAAAGGAATACTTAATTTTTTAGGTATAAAATAAAGCGGGACAGACCACTCTGCGGAAGTATACCATCCTTTATCTCCGGCAAACTCGCCCGGAGGATAGCCTCTTACGGAAGTGGGGCCGCCGATCTGCATCTGCTCTGAAGCCACCAGATTATAGCCTGAAACCTGTCCGTTAGCTTTTAACAAGAGGGAAGTTGAAAAAGGCATTGGCTGCAGCCTGAACATATTAAATATTCCTTTATAGAATCTACCCCCCGCCCCATCCCTAGAGGCCTCAAAGGGATCGCTTTTTTCATCCATTCCTCCGATTATGTGCGGAACGCCGATATCTAATTCGGAAAGGATAATTGTCCTGCCGAACCTATCCGTAATATCTAAATCCAGGCCCTGCTTAAAAAGCCTGACATCATCCCGCGATGACTCCCCACCTAAGAGATAGTTAATAACATGCTTGTAATCAAAACCGAAACTAAACCTTAAATCTATATTCTCTTTATTAATCAGGGACTGATTCAGGAACGCGCCGATGGTGGTGGCTTTACCGCAGGCATCCAGCGGTTTAAACTCCTTGCCTAATTTCAGGTCGCTGCGGGAGTAATATGCTCCGATCTCCAACCCGTTGTTTAGAGGCAATAAATAGCGCCCGCTTTTTAGCTCGTAGAGCGAGGCTTCGGATTTCTGCAGCTTAAAATATACCCTATCATCCAACCCCAGGAGGTTATTGTATTCAAAATTAAAAGACCATCTGTTTTTTTCGATGTAACGGGAGCCCCAGTTATCGTAGTCAAAACCCACGTGCATGGGAAACCTGTCTTTTACTTCCAGGATTATATCCGTAGTGCCCGGCTCTTTTCCGGGGACTAAAACGGCTTTGGCCACGCGGTCAGGGCTGTCGTTGATATACATTAAAGATTTCTGCAGCGCGGAATAATCAAAATATCCCCCCTGCTGAACCTTTAGTTTTCTTCTCAGGAGGGATGATTTAAAAAAACGGTTGCCCTGTATCTGGACTTTGCCTAACTTACCCTCAATAACTTTGATCACCAATACGCCGTCTTTAATCGTCTGGGGGGCAAGATAGGCGCGGGAGGTCACGTAATTTTTAGCCCGGTAGGCATCGGTAAGTAAATCCGCTACCTTCTGCATATCGGACAGAGCGAGCTCTTTGCCTTCAAATTGCGCGGTCACTTTATTAATCTCTTTGGGAGTCAATAAAGTCGCTCCCTCTACCACTATTTTTTTAACCAGGGTCTTCTTGCCTTCGGCTACGGGGGCTCCTGCCGGCGCCTCTTCCTGAATCTGTGGCTTTTTCTTCTTCTCTTCTATCTTTTGCTCCAGAGCCTTTTGTTTCTCCGCTTCCCGTTCGCGGCTGCTAACACCTCCGGCAGTCTGCGCAGAAGGAGGTACCTGAGCATAAAGCTTGGCAACAGAACATAACCAAAGGATAACGGCGCTGGATATAACGCAAAAGATTAATGATCTTTTTAACATCTTTTCCCCCTTTTTTCTCTATTAGATTAATATTTTTCTATTATACCTCTAAAATTATCTTCGTCAATAAATAATTATACCAAGATGCGCGGAATGCGGCTGCCTAAACCGCAGACGATTTCATAAGATATGGTACCGGAAAGCCCGGCTAATTCTTCGGTGGTAATCTTATCTTTCCCCTGAGCGCCGATTAAGACCGCTTCATCGCCTACCTTCACCGCGGCATCTCCCACATCTACCATAATCTGGTCCATGCAGACCCTGCCGCTTACGCTAAACCTTTTACCCCCCAGAAGGACCGGCCCCTTGCCGGATAAATTGCGGGGATATCCGTCACCGTAACCGATGGGCAGAGTAATAATGCGTGTCGGCCTGCCGGTCACATAGATATGGCCGTAACTTATGCCCCAACCTTTGGGAACCTCCTTAATATAGACTACTTTCGTTTTTAAACTTAAAACCGGTTTTAATCTGATGCCGGAGCCTCTTTTAGGGTACAGCCCGTAAATCATCAGCCCGGGCCTGACCATATTGAAATAACTCTCGGAGTAGTCGATCACGCCGAGACTGTTCGCCGCGTGGACCAGGGGTATATCTATACCTATATTATGTAACCGGGCAAGCAGCTGCCGGAATATTTCTATTTGATAGGCGGTAAACCTTTTATTGGTATCAGCGCAGGGAAAGTGGGTGAATATGCCTTCGAGGTTAAGGTATTTTAAGCGGCACACCCTCTTCAGGTAAGCCAGTGCCTCCCGGTGCAGAACGCCGATTCTGCCCATGCCGGTATCGACCTTAATATGCACATTGATGCGTTTCTTCTTTTTTCTGCCCAGATTATTCAGGGCAAAAGCAACTTCATCCGTACAGATAGTCTGGGCCAGGTTGTATTTAAAGAGCGGCGGTATATCTTTTTTCAGAACCAGCCCTAAGACCAAAATAGGGGACTTTATGCCGGCCTCTCTTAACCTTATACCTTCATCGATGGAGGCGACGCCCAGGTAATCCACGCCAGAGGCAACTAATCTTTTAGCCACCGGTATAAGGCCGTGCCCATAGGCATCTGCCTTGACGGTGACCATAATCTTGACGTACCCGGGAATCCTCTTTTTCACCTGATGAAAATTATAGGCCAGGTTATCGAGATTAATCTCTGCCCAGGTCGGCCGGTATCCGATATAATTAGTTTTCATTTTGCTTATTGCTTATCGCCAATCGCTTATCGTAAAATCTCTTTTGCGACGATATGCGATTTGCTATATGCGCTATGCCCAATTTGGCATTCTTTAGGATAAAGGTAAATCGGTTTAATTTTGAATGCGTCGCTGATTTTCTTCTGCTTTATCTTTTCTAAAGCGAGCTTTATAAGATTGTGCGGCTTGGGATACCAGTAATCTGCATCCAGAAGAGTTACGCCTTTAGTATTCCTTAAAATACCTGCCTTATCTAAAGCTATGGCATCTCCCAGCGCCAGCGTATTATTTTTAATCTTTTTAAAAAAAGCATCCGGCGCCACAAGCATATAGCCGGTGATTCTGGATAACTGAGCGCCTTTTATCCTGTAAATAGCGGCGTATATAAGATTTCTTTTCGCATCTATCATCGGGGCTATGTAGCCAGAGTGGCTAGCGGCATTAAGCGCTAATAAATCCAGCGTCGGCACCCCCACTACCGCTTTCTTTGTTGCCCAGCTTAAGCCTTTTATAGCGCTTATCCCCACCCGCATCCCGGTAAAAGAACCCGGCCCGAGGCCTACGGCAAAATAATCGATATCCTCCGGGCGCCACCCTACAGCACCAAGAGCCCTTTTTATGGTGACGCCTAATAAAACAGAAAGTCTATTTTCCGCTTTGAGATTATACCCGTATAGCTTGCCGTGCTCGTAAAGCGCCAGGCATAAAAACTTGGTAGAGGTATCAAGAGCTAATATCTTCATCTATATCCTCTAAAAAATTCCGGTAACGTTTCCCGAAAGCGCTGACCTTAAGCCATCTTTCTGTCTTGGCCTTTATCGTCAATTCTATCTTTAAAAACTCCGCGGGTAAAAGGTACTTTAGCCTATCCGCCCATTCGATTACCGATACGCCTGCGCCATAAAGATACTCTTCGTAGCCTAAGACTAAGATATCGCCTGCTGCCCGCAAGCGGTAAAGGTCAAAATGATAAAGCGGTATCTTTGCCCCGGGATACTGGCGGATCAGCACAAAAGAGGGGCTGATAATTTTATCTCTTTCGATGCCTAACCCTGCGGCGATGCCTTTGGTGAGCACGGTCTTACCTGAACCAAGCTCTCCGAACAGGCAGATTATATCACCTTTTTTAAGATTTTTGGCGATTTTGGTGCCTATAGCTAATGTCTGCTTTACGGATTTTGAAATTAACTTCATTTTTAAAAATGCCTGAAACCCCGGGCGGGGATCGCCCGCTCTTGCCCTTTTTTATCCACTAACTTTAAACCGTATTTTTCCCCCATGATTTGGCCTATCGGCGTAAAACCAGAAAGCTTCTTTAAGGGAATTTTACGCGCATCGCCGGGCGCTAAAGTAAAAAGCAGTTCAAAGTCTTCGCCCATATAAAGCGCCTCGGCAAAATTACGCGCCGCAGGGCTGAGCGGTATCAATTCTTCATAGAGCGCTGCCCCGGCTTTACTTGCCTCCAGGATATGGGCGAGGTCCTGGGCGAGTCCGTCTGAGATATCAATCATAGCGTTTATTTTAAAATTCTCGGTCAGAAACTTCGCTTCTTTAAGGCGCGGGGTAAAGCGAAGATGCTTGCCGCGGATAGAACCTCCGAGCTTGCCGGTAGAAAATATAATGTCCCCGTACTTAGCGCCGCTCCTTAAGACTAAGTTCTTTTTCTTAACCTGCCCCAGCATGCTGACATCAATGGTTAAACGCCCTGCCCGGCTTAAATCCCCTCCCACCAGATTTATTTTATATTTACGGCAGAGCTCGCGCATCCCTTTAAAAAGTTTATCCGCAAAATCAATTGAGGTTTTTTTAGGCAGGGAGAGAGACACCAGGCAATAAAGCGGCTTGCCGGCGCAGGCAGCAATATCGCTGGCAGATACCGCTATCGCCTTCCTGCCGATTAAATAGGGTTTTTCCCGGGGGAGAAAATCTACCCCTTCCACCAGCATGTCGCAGGTAAAGAGGAGGTAATTATTTTTGTCGAATTTGATTACCGCGCAGTCGTCGCCGGAGCCTTTTACGACTGTGGAATCGGTCTTAATCTGCCTGCGGAACCTCTCAATCAATCCAAACTCGCCTAATTTATTTATTAACATGGGTTAGCAAAGTTAAACTCTTATGCTCAATATTTTTTTGATATTTTCTCTATATGGCGGCCGGATTATCCCCTTATCCGTAATAATCGCGCTGATTAAATCATGCGGGGTAACATCAAAAGCCGGATTATAGACCTTCACCGCCTTTGGCGCAACCGGGATTTTGAAAAATAAATGCGTCACTTCATCCGCAGGGCGCTCTTCTATCGGAATATCTTCGCCCCGTTTTATATTTAAATCAAAAGTAGAGGCCGGAGCTGCTACATAAAAAGGTATCTTATGGCAATAACTTAGGATTGCCAGATTATAAGTGCCGATTTTATTGGCGGTATCCGCATTCAGGGCGATCCTGTCCGCTCCGACGATAACTTTATCGATTTTACCCTGCCGCATTAAGCTAGCGGCCGCGCTATCGCAGATCAGGGTCGTATCAATGCCGCTTTTCTTTAATTCCCAGGCTGAGAGGCGCGCGCCCTGCAGCAAAGGCCTGGTTTCAGAAACAAACACTTTGATCTTTTTGCCCTCGGCCCGGGCGCGGTAAATTACGCCTAAGGCAGTGCCGTAATCTATCGTGGCTAAGATACCAGCATTGCAGATAGTCAAGATCTTATCGCCGGACTTGATTAATTTTGCCCCGTAATAACCTATTCTACGACAGGCAACCCTGTCTTCCTGAATAATCTTCTCTGCTTCCCCTAAAAGCAGTTTTTTTATTTTATCCACCGGTTTATTTTTATTTCTTACGGCAACGCTGCGCATCCTCTCTAAACCCCAGAAGAGGTTTCTGGCAGTAGGCCGGGATGAAGAAAGGTATCTGGCTACCCGGCCTAATCCTTTAGCGAATCCGGCAAAACCTTTAGCCCTTGAACCTCTGACCCCTAAATAAACGCCCAGGCCTGCGGCCGCACCCAGCGCCGGAGCGCCGCGTATTTTCATCTGTTTTATTGCCTGGCGTAAACTTTTTAGATTATCAATATAAATATATTCCAGCTTACCCGGCAGTTTTGTCTGGTCAATCAATTTAATCTTATTATTTTTCCACTCTATAGTCGCAAGCGTCATCTTAAGTATCTTTCTATTGATTTTATCTGTAATGCCACCTGCTTCCGGATCTCGCGACAGCATCCCGGCTTAAGCAACTGAAGAACTTTTCTATAAGCTTCCTGCGCTCCCTGATAATCGCAGAGATTGAATAGCGCATCCGCCAGATTATCATAGGTGACTGCTCTCCCGGGCTCCAGCTCCAGCGCCTTTTTAAAATACCCTATTGCTTCCTGATGCCTGCCGATATTATTCAGCAGCCAGCCTTTGTTATGATAGACGGTAGCGTAATCAGGTTCTACCTCTATCCCCTTATCAAAATAATAAAATGCCCCATCGATCACGCCTAACTCTACCATGCACAGTGCCCGGTCATTGTAAGCCGCTCCGTCGGCAGGATTATTGTTTATCGCCGCATCAAAGTGCTCTATGGCGCTGGCGAAATTCTCAGCCAGAAGTTCCAACTGGCCTTTAAAATATTCTCTCTCCCCTGCTAAGTTTCCCGCCTGAGCCTGACTCAGCCCTTCCTTAGCCAAAGCCACCGCCTCTTTATGCGTGCCATAAGTTATCGCTTCATCTAACTTTAACCTAAGCGCAATTAAATATCCATTTTTACCCATGGCAAGTATAATAAACTAGGCTGTATTTTTTGTGGGTGGCTTGGCTGTTTTTGAGCGGGGCATCGAGGACGCCGAGCGGGCATGGTTCGCCCGCTAAAACTAAGTCAGCGAGAGCGAGGCGCCGCAGATGAGCGCAGTTTTGCCACGCTGGGGCAAAACAAGCGTCCCCGCGAGAAAATAGCCAAGACAGGACCCACAAAAAATCTCATTCATAGTTAT
>Ga0268277_1002666_pt1 | contig 9979 bp, 11 predicted proteins | sample saktaG_5_FD_190132 | JGI IMG/M metagenome (GOLD analysis project Ga0268277, IMG submission 190132) | Saline water microbial communities from Sakinaw Lake, British Columbia, Canada - sak_2010_1_5_50m | ecosystem: Environmental > Aquatic > Non-marine Saline and Alkaline > Saline ...
TCCGGCATACGCTATGCGCGCGAGCGCTTTTTTAAAGGCGGCAGCTTCCATGATCTTCCCGACCTCCGCCTTCAAGCCAGGCACTGGTGTCTGCAGACAGCCGGCCAGCGCGTACACGGGACTACATACAAGCTTCCGCTGGTAGTTTTCAAAGAAGAAGAACAGGCTAAGCTATTGCCCTGAGATAGTGAGCCCTACGATGTGCCTGACTGGCGCACTGTCACCGTTCATCCTGACCATCATGTCTCCTATAAATATGCCCTGTATTCTGCGCCCAGCACTACCTGCCCGCCGGGGACTAAGCTGGAAGTGCGTGGCGACAGCAGGCTGGTGCGGTTTTATAACCGCGGCCTGCTGATTAAAACGCATCCCCGCCAGTGCCGCGGCGGACGCTCAACAGACCAGGCGGACTATCCGCCGGAGCTGACAGCCTATACCATGCGCTCTCCCGATTACCTGCGCCGGAAGTGCGCCGAATTGGGAGAAGCAGTAGGTGTATTCGCCGATCAGTTGCTGAGCGGCCCCTTGCCCTGGGCAAAAATGCGGCAGGCGCAGAAGCTGCTGCGCCTGGGAGAGCGTTACACAGCATCACGGCTGGACTCAGCCTGCCGCAAGGCACTGGCGGTCGACCTTATCGATGTGCGCCGTTTGGAGCGCATCCTCATCGAAGCGCTGGAGGAAGAGGCGGTAACTTCACCGGTCATGGCAGTCGCTTCGCCACCCGGACGTTTTGCCCGCCACGGCAGCGTCTTTGCCGTTGCCCCTGATATGTTCAGCGGGGTGAACTTATGAGCAACGTCTCTGAACTCAAGCCCCTGCTCAAGCGGCTTAAGCTGGGCGCTATGCTTGATACCCTGCCCGAACGCCTGGCCATAGCCCGGCGTGATCAACTGGACTACGCTGTTTTCCTGCAGATAATCCTGGCAGATGAGGTAAGCCGCCGTGATAACCATAACGTAGAAATACGCCTGCAGAAGGCCGGTTTCGAGGACATCTGCCGGTTGGAAGACTTCGACTGGAAGGCCGGCATCAAGCTTGACCGCCGCCTGCTGGACAGCGCCTTCTCACTTAACTTTCTATCCCGCCATGAGCATGTTCTCTTAGTTGGCCCGGTAGGCGTCGGCAAATCTTTCCTGGCGCAGTCCCTGGGCTATGCCGCCGTGCGCGCCGGCCACAGTGTGCGCTTTATGCGGGCTGATATCTTCTTCCGTACACTGGCGCAGGCACGGGTCGATCACTCGATGGAGAAGACATTCCGTTCATTCCTGGCACCCGACATACTCATCCTCGACGACTTCGGCCTGCAGCGGCTTAACGCGCAGCAGTCAACCTCCCTCTATGATCTGATCATTGCCCGCCACCACAGGTCCAGCTTGATAATCACCAGTAACCGCGCCGTGGATGAATGGCTGGGGATCTTCGACGGCCCGATCCTGGGCAACAGTGCCCTGGACCGCCTGGCCAATGCCAGCTATCAGATCGTGATTGAGGGCGATAGTTACCGCCAGAGGCAATCACCGCACCGCAGGAAGGAGGTTGTTGACATCATGACCTGACCGTGAAAAAATACCACCTGCCCGGGTGGGTCAATCTACATGAAAACGAGTGGGTCAAAGCTCGTGGTTAATGACACTCCAGCGATAAAAAGTTTGTTCGGCTATGCCTATCTTGCGGCAGACTTCGGGAACCGGAGTCCCCGATTCAGCCTGCCTCAGGGCAAAAGCAATTTTGCTCGGTGGTATACTGCGATTTCTTCATACAATAATGCTCCTTTCGTGATAATTTTATCATCACAAAATTTTCGCATCACATATGGTCCAGTTTTTGGGGAGCAGGTCACACAAGCCTCTGATTAATAATAAATTCATTGTTTACCTACTAAATAGTAATTCATGTATAATTTTGGTGGGAGCAAATGAGGCCGGGGGCATTAATTAACGGGTAACACACCGATTGGTCAACAGGTTGAAGTGTGAAATCACGAATTACAGGCTAATTTGGACGATTCATTAAATAAAAATTCAAGTTATAGAGGAGTGGGGTTGCATGAAAAACATAATTCTACATAAGTCTCAGAATCTCATTGTACTAGTGCTCACTGTGAGTATCATCGCTGCGGGATGTGCTGCCCAGGAGGGCCCGGTCCCGCAAACCATCAGTCCGCAGGAAGCGCAGCAGATCGCCTACGATGCCACCGTATACGGGTTCCCGCTGGTCATTATGGATCTGACGCGCCAGGTCTTTACGGCAGTCCCTGCACCCAACGCGAACGGGGCACCGGTAAATCAGTTCGCCAATAAGACAACATTTCCTGATGCGACTTTTATTAATGTAGTAAACCCTAATGCCGACACGCTTTATTCATCGGCCTGGATAGACACTGCCAAAGAGCCTGTTATCCTTTCAGTGCCAGAGACTCAAGGCCGCTACTACCTGATGCCCATGTTTAACTACTGGACGGATTGCTTTGCCTCGCCAGGTTCGCGGACTACGGGCACAGGGCCCGGCAATTTTGCCATCACCGGCCCGAACTGGAATGGCAAGCTACCCGAAGGCATCACAGAAATGAGGTCTTCGACCCGGTGGGCTTGGATAGTCGGTCGCATCGCCTGCATGGGTCCCGCAGACTATGAGAACGTCTGGAAACTTCAGAGCCAATTGAAGCTGACGCCGCTCTCTGCCTGGGGTACCAATTATGTGCCACCCGCTAATATCCCCGTCAACCCGACTGTCAATGTCAAAGTTTCTCCTCTAAACCAGTTGCTGGCCCTGGATGCGGCCAACTATTTGAACTACATCTGCCGGTTGATGATAGACAACCCTCCCTATGAAGCAGATGCTCCTTTGCTGGCCAACCTTGCAAGGATAGGCATTAAGCCTGGAGCTGACTATATATCGTATTTCGCCGGGCTTGATAATGGCGTTAAGTCAGCAATTCAAACCGGTTATCAGTCCGCTCTGGCTAAAATTCCTGCAGCAAACCTCGGAGGTACAAAAAACGAGTGGCAACTCCCTTACGGCACCGGCAATTACGGAACTGACTATATACTGAGAGCAGCTATAGCTTACCGAGGGCTGGGTGCTAATTTAGTGGATGATGCTTTCTATGCCTCAACAGCAGCGAGCAGCGGTGGGGCTAAATTTTCCAGCGATACAAAATATGTAATTCATTTCAATAAGGATGAGATACCGCCGGTAAACGGATTCTGGTCAATTTCTATGTACAATGAAAAAATCCTGTTTGCAGCCAATCCGATCAATAGATACTGCCTGGGCTCATTAAGTGACCCGACTCTGATAAAGAATCCTGACGGATCGATTGATATCTATATACAGCGTGATTTACCTGAGTCAGCCAAAATGTCCAACTGGCTGCCGGCCCCCGCCAGCGGCAGCTTTTCAATGACGCTGCGCCTGTACTGGCCTCAGAAGGTGGTAGTGGATAAATCATGGGTACCTCCGGCAGTTCAACTGGTTGAATAGAGTATCCTGCCCTCCAATAATTCAGTCTATTATGAACTAACACACACCCAAGAGTAACGCTTTTTATTTTGGGTGAAAATACATCATGAATCGGTAATGACTATGGATTTATGCCAGGAATTCCAGCTTTCTATTAAAAACATGCTCCAAAGCGCACGCTTTGAAGTCATCCCCATGAAAGGTGTGGTTGAGGAGGCGGTGACACTACCTGCCGGCTCGGTTGTAACGGTGACTGCCTCGCCCCGCAAAGGCATTGAAGCCACTTTCATGCTTTCTGAGGAACTGGCGGGACGCGGGTTTCGTGTGGTGCCCCACCTCACAGCACGGCAGGTACGCGATAAGTCTCATCTGCAGGAGCTTGTAGACAGACTATCAGCGGGCGGGTTTGAGGATGTCTTCATAATCGGCGGTGATATTACCGATCCGGTTGGGACTTATGATTCGTCAAGAGCGCTTATAGCTGATATGGTTGAGATGGGCAACCGGCCACGTCGTATAGGAGTGGCCGCTTATCCTGAGGGACATCCGCTGATAAATTGTGAAGCCTTGATGCAGGCACTCAAGGCTAAACAACCTTTTGTAAATTATATGGTCACGCAGATTTGTTTCGACCCGCAGATCATCGGCAAATGGCTGGCGGACATCAGGGCAAACGGTATTACATTGCCTGTATACGTCGGCATTCCCGGCATATTGAAGCGCTCCAAGCTTCTGGAGATATCACTCAGGGTGGGTGTGGGTGATTCCACACGGTTTTTGAAAAATCACCTGGGCATGGTGGCCAGACTATTGCAGCATGATATGTACAATCCAAATAACCTGGTAAAAAAAATCACAGGGTTCACCGGAGACCAGGTTGTAGCCGGATTTCATATATATACCTTCAACCAGTGTCTCTCCATCAAACACTGGCGGGAGAAAGCATTAAAGCACTACAAAACCATGTGAACTGAAAAAGTGCCCTGTCATATTTGAACCGTCCAGGGTGGCACTTCACTGATCACTGCTTATATAACATAGGAGGTAAACCAATGAAGAGAATATTAGTGTCCATCCTGTTTTCCGGAATATTTTTATCCGGTTGCATTACATTTAAAATCCCGCCACCAAATTCCATCCTGCCGTCTGGAACGGCGCCGGCCATCCTGCTATTCAGCAGCAATCCTTCTACAATCAATGCAGGTGGCACCTCAATCTTGTTATGGAGTGTCACCGGGGCTACATCCGTGAGTATAGACCAGGGCATTGGTCAAGTTGACGTTGCTGGAAACAGGATGGTATCACCTGCAAAATCTATCGTATATACTATTAGCGCTATCAACTCAGGGGCGACCGTAACAAGATCTACCGCGATAACTGTTAACCCGGCTTCATCACAACAACAATCACCATCACTGCTGTCACCAGCCATTTCTACATTTGCTGTAACCGGCGTTACGGCAAATACCGAACCCGCCAACTTTGCAGGCTGCTATACTCTTTACGCTCATATCACTACAAATGGACCGGGCGATGTTTCTTACATGTGGGAATCAACAGAGGGCGGCGGATACAGTTACACCTGGACGATCAAATTTACTCAAGCCGGTACGCAGAAGGTTACATTGCCGGTGGAAATGAGTGCGTTGCCATCAGGGCAATACAGGCTTCATGTTTTGACCCCCAATGACATGGTATCGAACCCCACATATTACACAACCTGCAGATAATGCCGGCCATAACTACCTGGACAGCGACTGCTGAAAGCCATTAACAAAAGGAGTGGTAAATGATGAGTAAATCTTACATTGACGCATTCGACCCCCGGGGAAAGAGCAGCAGTATTTGTATAAACTGTGGCATCTGAGAAGCAGCATGGAAGAGAAGAAGAGCATTAAGAAGGTTGCCGGAGAGATACTTTCTCAATTATTGAATGTTCCGATATTATCCGGTGCATTGGCGACTTATTTGTTCTTTCGCATTCCTGAATTGGAACCCAACCGCCTGACCGGTTATATCTGGACAATGCTGTTCCTGTGTGTAATACCGTTATGCAGCCTTTTCTTTTATATCCCGGTCAGGAACGAGGAGACGCAAGTAACCGCGCACAGGCAAAGGGTAGCGAGTTTTATTATTATGATAGTCAGCTACCCGCTCGGCTGGTTGGTCCTGGCGTTGATCGGCGCCCCGCGTATTTTTACGGCGGTGGCGGCCATCTACACATTTGTGACACTCGGTCTAATAATCATCAATTGGCTGCTCCATTATAAAGCCAGCGGCCATGCTGCCGGCGTGTCAGGACCGGTAGCTGTAATGATCTACATATACGGCGTCATTGCGGCGCCCTTGATGGTTTTATTACTTCTTGTAGCCTGGGCTCGGCTGGCCGCCGAGGGGCATAACATCTGGCAAACCGTAGTCGGCGCAACCATGTCTGTATTGATCTCGATAGGAGTATTATGGGCGTTTGGCTTTTCGCCGTTTACAGGGGTGGTTTGGTAGGCGTTGGCTGCGTTAACATTTTATTAATATTTCAGGAGTAAGCTAAGTATAGTGGAGTATATCTTCAGGTATGTGTCTTTGAGCACAGGATGGCGATTATGCAGCAGAAATATTACTGTCCCAACTGCAGGGCGAGGATTGTCTGCGGGGAGAGATTTTGTATAGGCTGCGGTGTCAATTTCACCTGGGTGATGGAGCCTCTCCAACCCCAGTCGGCGCAGCCATGGTATGGCGATCAATGTCCCGGTCAGCAACAGGGATTTGATCAGGAGTGGCCGATGTACGATCAGCAATCCAGGTTAGGCAGGAAGCCCGATCTGAATGATAATAGCCTTTCACAAAGGAATAATTCACAGGCCGGCAGCAAAATTGCCCCGATCAGCGCTGAGATCTCCAGGTTGCTGTCGGACTTCGAGAAACATATAAAGTACAACAAGCTTTCGTGAATGAGGCTAATCCTTACGCCACCTGTATCCGCTCAACGCCCACAGGACAACGTTCGTACCGTGAAAAACCCAGATGCGCCTTTTCCCTTCCAAAACCAATCCCTGGGATTGCTCGTTTTTCATACTGACCTCCACGCGATCTAATCAGCATGTATCCTGTTTTTCTTTTATGCGGATATTAACTGAAGAGCTCTTTTATCAGAGGCTGTTTATCCATTTCAAGGTATGAAGCCAGATCATTTATTATGTTGTTTAAGGTACCTACTTTGACGGGATCGTGTGCTGGTATTGTTAAATGATGCTCGATGCCTTTGAGCCGAGTGGTCAATTTGATGTGACTGCCTGTGCGGTGAGTTTCCCTGTTGCCATACCTGGTTAAAAGCTAAGCAAGCTTCTCCCCGCCGATATCGCGCGGCAGCTTCATACCTTAATGACCTCGTCCTTTACCATGTGCAGCCTGATCAGCGAGGGCCTGTCTTCTTCCGGGAAATGGCAGATAACCGCATCCAACGCCATGGCTTTCAGTTGCACAACGTCGTCAGCCTCCTTAAATATAGAATGGCCAAGTGCTCTTGCCTGTTATCCTCCTTCAGGAGCCTCTTCCACTAAAAAGATTATTTCCCCGGCCATTTAAATTCTCCTTTTCCAGGTTCAGAACACTCATAAGGACCTGGTCGATTATTTTTATGTGTGGCACACTCTGATAATCTATTTAATACTGCCCGGCCTCCAGAGTTATTAAATCCCGCTGGTACTGCAATACGTATTTTCATTTTTTCCAATTGCGTACTTCTCAATTATCGGTGATAATAGATGCAACTACGGTTTTGGAAAATGAAGGGTTAACATGAAGACATCGAGCAAGTTTCTCCTGGGTTTCGGCATTGTGATCATTGTGGTGGTCGCAGTTGCGGTAACCCTGGCTCTGATAGGCGGTAATCAGCCTGTCAAACTGCTTCCGGAGGACTCGGCTGAAGGTACCGTTCAACGGTTCCTTATGGCGGTTAATGAACAGGATTATGTGAAAGCGTACACTTTTCTCTCTCCCCAGTCGGAATACTTGAAAACAAGTCCATACGATGACTGGGTGAGGTCAATGCAGTCAATGCGCGGCAATTCATCCTGGAAAGCCAGCATCGTGAAGTCAACGGTCAGGGAAAATGATGCCACCGTTGAAGTGGCCGTGGACATTTTCAGGGCTGATGGTCCCCTGACAAATCCCGTGAATACAAACCGCATCATGTTCCTGCTGCAAAAAGAAAACGGCAAGTGGATGATTAATTCACCGGTGGACCTCTACTGGCTTTACTGATACTGAAGGGGAAGGAGAGAAAACAGTGAGCACCGTCAGGCGGGTCTTTCTCTATGTACTGGCATTAGTCACACTGGGAATACTGTGTGCCGGGCTGATAAACCTGCTGTCGCTTTCCTTCGATGCTATCCTCGCCAGTTTTACTCTGGCACAGGTCGGCGATCTAAGACAACAGTTGAGCCTCGGCATTGCCATGGTGGTCATAGGCGGACCACTCTGGTTCCTGTTCTGGAGCATGATTCAACATCATGCAGAGAGGGACGCTGATGAGAGCGGGTCCGCCCTGCGGGCCTTCTATCTTAATCTTGTTCTCATTGTTTCTGCATTTGTAACCGTTTTCACTTTATATGAGCTGCTGGCCTGGCTGCTGACGGGCCTCAGGTCAGATCAATTCAGCCCGGGCAGCACCGCGACCCTCATCGTATCTGCCTCGGTCTGGTATTACCATCGGTTCATATCGGAGAAAGAGGGCTATTGCACACCGGTGGCCAGGACGGTGCGGCGCTGGTATGTCTACATACTCTCAGCTACAGGGCTGATCTGGCTATCTATCGGGATTGTGCAAATTGTGAACCAGGCTTTTATCTCCCTGCCCATCTGGCAGGGAGAAATAGTCAGGGCCGGTTTTTGGAACAGTGGAACACGCAACAGCCTGGCCGGAATTCTGACCGGTGGCCTGACCTGGACCTTTTTTTGGTTCTACACGGCCCGGGATGACATCAGCTCTTCGCTCAGGCAGGTTTATTTCTACCTGTTGACGATATTAGGCAGTGCGATCGCAGGTCTGACAGCTCTGATAGTCACACTGTACAGGATACTGTATTGGTTTTTGGGAGGGGACCGGGATTTAGCGAATTACTTCCAGTACCTGGGATGGGCAATTCCCACCATACTGGTGGCCTTTTTCATCTGGTTCTACCACCTGCGCATTGCTGAGGAAGAATCGACAAAAGAACGATATCTGGTCTCTGTGCGCCGGGTACATTATTACTTGATGTCAGTCATTGGCCTCGGCACGCTTATCGCTGGATTGATCATCATGCTGGGAATCCCGCTGGATTCAATAATCAACTCTTTAATGCAACAGACCGTGGTGGAGGAGCAGGGCTGGTGGAACAACCATCTCAGTCTTAGCCTGGCCATGCTGGCAGTGTCAATTCCCATATGGCTATATTACTGGAGCCGGATAATCGACATGGTGGAGAAGGATGGGGCAGACGAACGGCCCGCCCGTTCACGGCGCATCTATATATACGGTATTATAGGCGCTGCAGTGGTCATGCTGGCTGCTGATCTCATAAACATAGTCTATCAGCTGCTGAACGGCGCGCTTACAGGCGACCCCGGCGTAGATATAGTACGTAACATGAAATGGAGCCTGCAGACTGTCTTCATTGCTATCCCGGTTTTGATATATCACCTGGGCATAGCCAGAAAAGATCAGAAGTTGGGATCGGAAAATCGCGCTGCACGGAAAAATGTCACGGTGCTTGTGGGCGACAGTAAATCACCGGTTATTGCGCTGATCGAAAACAAGCTCGGATATAAAGTACGTGTTTCCAAATATATGGGGGAAATGCCGGGCGATGTTCCTGCCTTAGCTGAGGAGGATGTGGATAAACTGGTATCGCAGATACAAGCAGCCGCGGCGGGTAATATAATGCTTATATTGCTTGAACGCAATATAATGGTCTTGCCTTATAAGTAACTTCATGACCAGGGCGACTGGTGTTCCGGGATCAGTTTTTCGGATTTAGAATCGTTTGAGCGTATTCAAACTACGATGCTATAATTTCCTGTGTATTTAACAGGATTAAGCCATGCTTGAGAAACTGGAAGCAATTGAAAAGCGCTACGAAGAGCTGGGGGAAATGATCACCCAGCCGGAAGTCTATAATGATTTTCAGCGCGTACAGGCGCTTTCGCAGGAGCGGGCCGCCATCGAGGATGCTGTAAACAAATACAGGCAGTACAAAGCGGTGGCAAAGGCCATTGCTGACACGCAGGCCATGATCGAGGGCGGACTGGAACCGGATATGCTGTCTATGGCCAGGGAGGAGCTCAGTGAACTGAAGGCCTCGGAACAGGCATTGGGTGAAGCTTTGCGCCTCAGCCTTATACCCAAGGATGCCAACCAGGACAAGGACGCTATCGTGGAGATCAGGGCGGGTACGGGAGGTGACGAAGCGGCCCTCTTCGCGGCGGATCTGTACCGCATGTATTCGCGCTACGCCCAGGCCAAAGGCTGGCAGATAGA
>Ga0268277_1002667_pt1 | contig 9979 bp, 11 predicted proteins | sample saktaG_5_FD_190132 | JGI IMG/M metagenome (GOLD analysis project Ga0268277, IMG submission 190132) | Saline water microbial communities from Sakinaw Lake, British Columbia, Canada - sak_2010_1_5_50m | ecosystem: Environmental > Aquatic > Non-marine Saline and Alkaline > Saline ...
AAGTCGTCAATCTGCTTATTTATCGCGTCGTCCGCTGAAGCGTAGGCAGAGTGCAGGATATCGCTTACGTCATCGTAGAGGTTTAGTAAGTCAGAGGCGGTTTTGTTCTGAACGTCAGCAAGCGCTTTTTGAGCGTTATCAACTTTAGTTTGCGCGACTTCTATTTCTTCGGGCCTTACGCCTTTTTCTAATTCCTGCAAGTTAGCTTGTTTAATCTCAAGCTGGGCCTTAGCTTCCCTTAGCTGGGCTTGGAGTTCCGAGCTGCCTAAGACAATCAAGGGATTGCCGGCTTTTACGGTCTCGTTTATTTCAACATAAATATTAGCAACGCGGCCGCTTTTTTCAAAAGCTAAGTCAACGGCGTTGGCGGGCTTAACTTTACCCGTAACATTTACCTCCTGAATTATATTTTGTTTGGTAACTGTGGCAAATTCGTAGGGCAAGGGCTTTCTTGATTGTTGCAGCATAATGCTTCCGACAATCATGGCCGCGATAACAGTAATAATTGATATTGAAATAATTAATTTTTTTCTTTTCATAGTTTTTATTTAATCAAGTGATTTTATCATTTTTAGGCATAAATAAGCAAGCGTAGCCCCAAGCAGAGCGGTTATGAGTTGCGGCCAATTCATCATTACGGCTATTGAGGCGGCGATTTTTTGCGGCCAGATAAAATTAAATAAGCCCGCGCTAGCGGAATAAAGAAACAAAAATTTTAAAACGCTGCCCGCGACCGCCCCAACCCAGTAATTTTTGTTTTTGAATAAATAGAAAGCAGCGATTAAGATCGCGTTGCTGGTAATAATAAAGGGAGTCATCGGAATAAGCGGGGCGGGCAATGTGCCCGAGATGGCCGCTATTAAGCTGGGTAGGGCGCCAATGGCCACGGCCGATGGCCAGCCGAGCATCATCGCGGCTAAAAACAAAACCGCGTTCACTATACTGCCAGTGATAAGTTGGTTATGCAAGAGCGGAGCGAAAATAGCCGCGGCCAAAAGGGTCGCGAAGGTTATTAAACTAATAACAGTAGGTTTGTTTAGAGCTATGATTTTTGTTTGAGGCATAATTTTCAATATTTCGTGCGGCAAATTTTATTAATTATTTCTTCGTTAGTTAAAAACTCTTGATAAATTGCTTTCAATATCGGGTTTTCGCCGGCCGATTTTATTTTTTTGTTTTTATCAACACGATAAAGCCCATCAGCCCTTTGTTTTCTAATTTCAGGAGTCGCGGGCAAGGGCTGTCCGCCTCCGCCAATGCAGCCGCCCGGGCAGGCCATTACTTCAACGCACGAGTAAGCGGCGGGGTTTTGTTTTAATTCCTGCAGAATTTTTTTAGCGTTGCCAATGCCGTTCACAGCCGCCATGCGCATTTTTTTACCGTTAATTTCCAGTTCGGTTATTTTTATGCCCTGCTGCCCTCTGATTGCCTGGAAGGAGTTAAACTCTTTCCTTGAAGGAAGGAGTTCAACTCCTTCCATTCCTTCCAACTTCAGCTTTTGAAGGGCTGTTCTTAAAGCCGACTCCATTACTCCGCCCGATGCCCCGTAGATTACCCCGGCTCCCGAGGGATTGCCAAAAGGGTTATCGGGCTTTTGCCCTTTTATTCTTTCAAAATCAATGTTTTTTCTTTGGAATAGCCGCGCCAACTCTCGGGTAGTTAAAACGTAATCAACCGGCCGCAAGATTTTGCCTTGCCACTCAATAAAGTGCTCTTTTCTTCGGGCCTCATATTTTTTGGCAATGCAGGGCATTATTGAGACAACAATGATGTTTTCGGGGGCCAGGTTGTTCTTTTCCGCTAAAAGTGTTTTTGCCAACCGTCCTAAAATAATGTGGGGCGGGGCTGCTGTGGCTAAGTTGGCGATAAATTCTGGCCAATAACATTCAATATATCTTACCCACGAAGGGCAACAGGATGAAAAAAGCGTTTTTGCCTCGCTACCTTTCAATTTTTCCAAAAGTTCGCCCGCTTCTTCCACGGTGGTAAAGTCAGCGCCCACCGAAACGTCAAAAACAAGGTTTGCCCCCAGTTGTTTTAGGCCAGCCGCTATTTTGTCCGTGGTTATTTCGCCAGGCCTCATTCCGAATTCCTCGCCAAGGCTTGTTCTAATTGACGGGGCGAACTGGAAAATAATTGTTTTGGTTTTGTCTCGTAACGGTTCTTCAATTTTTTCAAACTCGCTCTCTGATTCAAAAGCGCCCGCCGGGCAGTGCGTTAAGCATTGCCCGCAATAAATACACTGCCTTTCTTTTGAAGGAACTATTTTGTGAAAATCGTCGCTGTCTTCAATTTCCAGGTAGCCCACCGGGCATATTTCAAGGCAATTGCGGCAATCAACGCACTTGGAAGAGTCAAAATTCAAGATGCCGTCAAAATCATAAACCGGCCAATCATTTTTGCGGTCAACAAAACGGGTTATTTCAACATTATATTTTTTCGCCAAGTCCAAAAGCCCGCATTTTTTGTTCCAAACGCAATCGTTGCACTCTTCTTTATGCTGGCTGAATAACAATTCAAGGTTGGTTTTTCTTAATTTGTTAAGCTCCTCTGATTCAGTGATTATTTCCATTCCCTGTTCGGCTTTGGTTGAACAAGCCGTAAGCGGTAAAGGACGGCCCTTAACTGTTATTAAGCAGAGGCGGCACGAGGCCCCGGCAGGCAAGTCCGGGTGATAGCACAAAGAGGGGATGTCAATATTATTTGTCCGCGCGATTTCTAAAATCGTTTGCCCCTGCTCGGCCTTAATCTTTTTGCCGTTAATTTTAAGAGAGATTTTCATAATGGAGTTTACACTGAACGAAGTGAATGTGTTCAGAATAACAAAAATAGATTTTTCTACACTTCCCAGTATCTATTTTATCATAAAATTGCCTCATCAGCCAAAAAGGCGTAAAATAAATAATAAAATTAAAAAGATAAAAATATGCCAGTATACAATTGGTACCAGCAGTTAATAAAACCATCATGGGCGCCCCCGGCCTATCTTTTCGGTCCGGTGTGGACCGTTCTTTACATCCTAATCGCCATTTCCTTTGGTTGGGTGCTTTATAAGGCCATCACCAAGAAATTGCCCGCCATCGCCGCTTTGCCGTTTATTTTGAATCTTATTTTTAATTTCGCTTTCACACCTATTCAATTCGGCCTGCAAAACAACCTTCTGGCGGCTGTGGACATTTTGCTTGTTTTGGGCACGCTCGTTTGGGCGACAATCGTTGTTTATCGCCGGGCGCGCTGGGTTGCTTATCTGCAGATTCCTTATTTGCTCTGGGTAAGCTTCGCGACCGTTTTACAGCTCACCGTAACCTTTTTAAATATATAATATGGACGAGCTACAACAACTAAAAAGCGAAATAGAACAAATCAAACAACGCAACGCCCGCGTTGAGGCCGACAAGGCGTGGGAAACAAGCTTGTTTCGCAAAATATTGGTGGCTGTTTTGACCTACATTGTCATTGTTTTGTTTTTCACTGTCGCCAAGTTGTCCAAGCCGTTCATCAACGCCATTGTGCCGACTGTCGGTTTTATCCTTTCCACCCTCTCCATCCCTTTTTTCAAGAAATTGTGGCTAAGCCATCGGCAAAGAGCGAAATAAAAATATGAACAACATTAAAGAACTAACCAAAATAATAATCGACTTCCGCGACGCCAGGGGCCGGGATAAATAGTAAGTAGTTGGTAGAAAAGTAAAAAGGCAACACCAAAAAGCGGACAGAGTTAGATAAATAAAGAGTATAATGAAAATCCAAACCCATTAAAGTAGCTATGCCAATTTTCAATGATTTAAATTTAGATAATTGGAAAGAGTCAGAAATTTGGACTGACAGTTTATGGATTATTCCGGAAAGAGACAAAACCGGAAAGCATGATGGTTTTTATCACGGCAATTTTGTCCCCCAAATTCCACAGCAGTTAATTTTGCGATACACAAAAAAGGAAGATGTTGTTTTTGATCCATTTGTGGGTAGTGGAACCACCGCCTATGAAGCGGAGAGCTTGGGTCGACATTTCATCGGGGTTGATATTCAGCCAGGACTGATTGAACACATTAAAAGCAAGGTGGATAACAAAGAATATTTTGCGGAACTTATAGCTGGCGATAGCGCTGATCAAAAAATTTTTTCTAATATTATAGAAATTCTAAACAAAAGGAAAAGAAAGAATACTCAATTGGCGATTTTACACCCGCCATACGCAGATATAATTAAATTCAGTAATTACGAAAAAGATTTATCAAATGCGAAATCTTTGAAAGAATTTCTAAACGGTTTTAGCTTGATCTTAAAAAATACGATAGCTATTTTAGAAAAAGGGCGTTATTTGGCGATCGTTATCGGCGATAAATATACCGCTGGACAGTGGGTTCCATTGGGATTTTATTGTATGAACGAAGCGCAAAAGTTGGGGCTTATGTTAAAAAGCATTATAATTAAAAATATGGCAGGCAATCGTGCTAAGCAAAATAAAGAAGCTATTTGGAAATACAGAGCATTATCAAGCGATTATTATATTTTTAAACACGAGTACATTTTAATTTTCAAAAATAAATTTTAATATGACAAAAAAGGAATTATTTTTAGAACTCGCAATACCTAACAAAAAAGGCATAAGTCGTTGGGTTTCGGTATTAGAATTTGTTGGTAAATACAAACAACTCCAACTTGGAAATGGCGGAAGCTGGTGTCGAGCTAACTCTAGTTTGGCAAAAGAATACATTGTTGAATTTGATAAAAGTAAAACAATTGGAAATTCTATCGACAGGGTTCGCTTGTTTGGATTCAATAACAAAAAAATTTTAAATCAGAATATTAGGAAAGACATAAAAGATTTTTATAAGATGCAAAATTGTGTAATGCTTGGAATTAATGGGAATTCTGAAAATACAAAGATTGAAATTGATCATAAGGATGGCAGAAAGGGTGATCATAGACTTTCAAGCTTAACAGAACAAAAATTAACTGATTTTCAACCACTTTCAAAAGCGGCAAATGACATTAAAAGACAGATTTGTAAAAAATGTAAGGAAACTAACAAACGTTGGAATGCAAAAAATATTAGAGGCAACCCGTATGATTTTTATGTGGGGAATGAAAATTATTCTGAGGAATTAGGTTGTAAGGGGTGTTATCAATATGATCCTGTTGAGTATAGAAAAGTTATTGTAAAGAAGATAAGCGAACTATCGGCAAATGAGGCCGTAGATCAAGTTTTTAAAAAATTATATCCAGAAGAAACACAATAAATATGAATTATATCGGCAGCAAATTATCGTTGTTGGAATTTTTGGAAGAATCCATAAACAAAGTGGTTGATAAAAACTGCAATGTTTTTTGCGATTTATTCGCGGGAACTGGAATCGTGGGAAGTTATTTTAAGAAAAAGGGATATAAGATAATCTCAAATGATATTCAATATTATAGTTATGTTTTGAATAGACACTATATAGGTAATCATAAAGAATTAACTTTTTTAAAACTCGTAAAGGAAATTCCCGGGCTGAAAAAAGTTGAGATAAAAGATCGGAAATCCCTTGTTTGCGATTACTTGTCAAATCTAAAAGGAGTAGAGGGCTTTATATTTAATAATTATTGTCTGGGAGGGGTAGAAAATCGGGAATTTCAGCGACAATATTTTTCGGATGAAAACGGTAGGAGATGCGATGCGATAAGATTGGAAATTGAGAAATGGAAAAGAGAAAAGTTGATAAATGTCAACGAGTATTTTTTCCTTTTAGCGACACTTCTTGAAACGATAGACAAATACGCGAATACCGCCTCGGTGTATGGGGCGTTTTTAAAACAATTAAAAAAGACAGCACAAAAACCATTTGTACTTAAGCCGGCGGAGTTGATTGCCAACGACCAGGAGCATCAAGTTTTTAACGAGGATATTAACGAGCTTATGAGTAAGATTGATGGAGATATTTTGTACCTTGATCCACCGTATAATCATCGTCAGTATGCAACAAATTATCATTTATTGGAAACAATTGCCAAATATGATAGCCCAAAAATCCATGGCAAAACGGGGTTGCGAGATTATGAAAGACAAAAATCTCTTTACTGTTCAAGAATAAAAGTAAAAAAAGCGTTCAACGATTTAACTCTCGCCGCGAGAACAAAGTATATTTTTTTAAGTTATAACAACGAGGGACTGATGGCATTGAATGACATAAAAGAGATAATGAGTTTACGGGGGAAATATGGGTATTTTACAAAAGAATATAATAGGTTTAAAGCCGACAGAGATGGAAACAGGGAATATAGCGCAAGCAAAACACTTGAATACTTGCATTATGTAATTTGCGATAAGTATTGAGCAGCATGGTTTGCGAAAAATAACCTGCGCTTTGATGTTGCGAGTAGACTATGAGTTTCTCGTCTAATGTCTTTCCGCCGAAATTTTAGAGCAGATTAGGAATATTATTTCGAATTAGGATTTGTATGAAAATTAGAAATAAATTGAATAATTTGTTTATTTCAATAAAGAGTAATTATAAATCTTTTGTTTGGTTTGTTGGCAAACTGATATTTTGGACTTTTGTCCTCGTTGTGCTGGCTCCGCTTTTAGCTTCTTTGTTCGCGAGTATTTTTAAAAAAAGTGTTAGCCCTGATAGTTTTATTTTGTTTATTACAGCTGCGTTTATTATCGCTTATACATATGAGACGCAGAAAATGAGAGAACAAATGAAGGAGAGCGATTTAAGGCCAGTTATTTTACGGAGTGGCTGGATAGCAAAATGGGAAGATATAAAGTTTAGTACAGAAAATGGACAATTAGAGGGCATACCATTACAATTTATGATTTTAAAAAATATTGCCAAAGATATAAGTGGCTACATTATAATAGACAAGAAAAAATATAAGCTCCTTTTTGCAAATGAAATTTCTCAAGTCAATGAAAAAGATTCATCGGTTTTACTTTCCGATTTGGAAAAAAGGATAATGCTTCATCTTTATGAAGAATACGAAAGAACAAAAATTAATCCGCGGTGGAGGATTTTAGATGCTTATCGCGAATTAGGTATAAAAGAAGGCAGTTATGCAGGGATATTGAATAGTAGTAAATACATTAAAACCACTGGGGAAGAATTTCAATTGGCCGACGAAGGTATACGTCTCATGGATAACGAAAAACCAAAAGCTTTTCAGTTTTTGCCAAGCTGGGGGTGGATGAAAGCTAATACGATAATTAACGCAATTTATCAGGAATCTGAATTTGAAATGACCAGAGAGGAAAATTCTATTTATCTGTCATATCAAGATATAGGTGACAACAAATATTTCACCAAAGAAAATAAAAATTTTTCGCAAAATTCGGGTAAGTTATAACTATGACTTAGTCAACCTTTCAACAAACTTATGGCGAAATTGCTTAAAATTGATAATATAATGTTTTTCGTGAAGGGTCTGGAAAAGGCAGCCGGGTTTTATGAGGAAAATTTTGGTTTGAAAAGGACCTGGTCGGACGATGAAAACAAAATGGTTGGTTTTGTTTTTGAGAAAAGCGATTCGGAAATCGTGCTTCACGGCAATGCCGATTTGCCCAATCCGGATTTTAGTTTTTTGGTGGAAAATGTGGAAGATTTTTGTCTGGCCTATGAGGCGGCCGGAGGCAGGGTGATGGCAAGGCCTTTTGAGGTCAGGTGCGGCAATTTCGCCATATTGGCCGATCCCGACGGCAATAAAATACCCATTATTGACTTGGCGAAATTCGGCGGCCGGCCGCGCTATTCGGAAAAATAAGAAGCAAAATGAAAAATGAAAAAATAAAGGTCGTTAGATAAATTGAAAAACAAATTTATGGCAACAAATCCGCCGAAAGGGCCCGGCAGGGTGGGTGCTGTAAAAGACAGGGATCAGGTTCATAATCCGAAGAACGCCCGCTGGACAAAAAAAGGCGACAAAGGCCGCTTCATAGACCAGAAAGCCGACAAAGACCCGTTCCAAGGGCGTGCGCAAGATTAATAAATAACGCCTTGACCAAAACACTGGTTTGCGATTAGCAATTATGAGAGCATTGCTCAAACAATATTTTGGGTATGATGGTTTTAAGCCATTGCAGGAAGAAATCATTGGCGAAATCCTTCAACAAAAGGATTGTTTTGTTTTAATGGCCACTGGCGGGGGCAAATCTCTTTGCTACCAGTTGCCGGCTTTAAAGTTTGGCGGGCTAACTTTGGTTATCTCTCCCTTGATTTCTTTAATGAAAGATCAGGTGGACGCGTTGAAGGCCTGCGGCATTAAGGCCGAGTTTATTAATTCTTCGTTAACGCCCAAGCGAATTTCAGAGATTTATAGCCAGCTAAAAAATAACGAGGTAAAAATTTTATATGTGGCCCCCGAGAGATTTGGCTCGGAGGGCTTTAGCAGCTTTTTAAAAAGCTTAACCATAAGCTTAATCGCCGTAGATGAAGCCCATTGTATTTCAGAATGGGGGCACGATTTTAGGCCCGACTATCGCAATTTGAGCTTGTTAAAAGAGCGCTTTCCAACGGTTCCCTTAATTGCCTTAACAGCCACGGCCACCAGAAAAGTCAGGGAGGATATTATAAGTCAATTGCAATTAGAAAAAGCTCATTTTTTTATCTCCAGCTTTAACCGGGAAAATTTGCGGATTAGTGTTATGGAAAAAAAGCAGGCGTTTCCTAAATTGGTTAAACTGCTCCAAAAGTATAAAAACGAATCTGTTATTATTTATTGTTTTTCCAGAAATGACACCGAAACAATCGCCTCTGGCTTAAGGGATAACAACTTTAACGCCAGAGCTTATCACGCTGGTATGGGGGCCAAGCAAAGAAGCTCGGTACAAGAGCTTTTTATCAAAGACGAGGTAAATATTATTGTGGCCACCATTGCCTTTGGTATGGGCATAGACAAGCCCGATGTGAGGTTGGTGGTGCATTATACTTATCCTAAAACCTTAGAAAATTACTATCAAGAAATTGGCCGAGCTGGTCGAGATGGTTTGAAAAGCGAGTGCGTGATGTTTTATACTTATGCTGACACCAGAAAACACGAATTTTTTATTGACCAGATAGAAGATGTTTACTTGCGAAGATTATCTCAAGATAAATTAAACGCGGTGATAAATTTCGCCGGGTTAACAACTTGCCGTAAAAAATATTTGTTGAGCTACTTTGGAGAAGATTTAAGGGAGGGCAATTGCGGGGGATGCGATATTTGTTTGCCAAGCGGAGAAAATATTGAGGAATATGTTGTTAAGGAACTGCCCAAGAGCAAGGTTAAAAAGATTGACCTTGTTTATAACCAAGAATTGTTTGAAGAGCTGCGGGCTTTAAGAAAAGATTTAGCTATGCGAGAGCATGTTCCGCCTTTTATTATATTTGGTGATGCTGCTTTGCAAGAAATGGCGTGCTATTTGCCAACCGATCAGGAGGCCTTTAGCTGTATTAATGGGGTTGGAGCAAAAAAATTAGAGCAATTCGGCGAAATATTTTTAAATGTTATCAATAATTTTGCGCAAAAAAACAATTTTTAATAATAGTGAAGTTGAATTTTATTATTATTAAAGTAAATAGATTTATGAATGGACAAAACAGGGGAGACATAAGAATAGGTTTAGAGGTTGAAGTTGTGCTTAAGGCGGACCAAAGAACCGGCAAGCTCACTCGCGGAATAGTGGCTGGGATTTTGACCAGCTCCAGCTTTCACCCTAGGGGCATTAAGGTGCGTCTAACCGACGGGCAAGTTGGTCGGGTGCGAAATTTTGCGATAGAAAAATAAAAAAATGAAATCAATTTTTGAAAAATATTTGGGCCAGGAGGCAAGGGTTGTGATAGACAGGCCCTTGGGTAGTAAACACCCCAAGTTTGAGATGGTTTATTAAAGAATTAACAATAATTTTAGGAACGTTATTTTAAATTGGAAATTTTAAGGAGATAAAAAATTTGTTATAATTGTAATATATGAAAAAACTTTATATCGGCGCAGTTATTATTTTGTTGCTTGGCGTTGT
>Ga0268277_1002671_pt1 | contig 9968 bp, 9 predicted proteins | sample saktaG_5_FD_190132 | JGI IMG/M metagenome (GOLD analysis project Ga0268277, IMG submission 190132) | Saline water microbial communities from Sakinaw Lake, British Columbia, Canada - sak_2010_1_5_50m | ecosystem: Environmental > Aquatic > Non-marine Saline and Alkaline > Saline ...
TTGTCATATTGCGTCTTTCTGTGATTCTATGACCAATTATGTCATACGGTCATAGATAAAATAAAAAAAGGGACGGGAAATGGCAAGAAAATTATTCTACCTCAAGGTGTTCTCCATTCCTATCGTTTTCCTATAGCAACCACCGGGCCAGCCGGATTGCCTACAATAAATACATAATCGCCAATTTGATCAACACCTTCCCAAAAACTATATCCGGATAATTCGAGATAGTCTTTAGTAGTTTTCCCGTTAAAATGTGTCACGGTATTCCGATCACCTACTCCAAAAAAATCATTAATATCATTTCCATCTAGCGCCAACCACCAGCCAGTATTACGAACATAGAGAACTTCATAATCGTTGTAATCATCTTGGGAGTGAGCTACAGCAGTTCCAACCGTCGTTCCTACATAAGTAATAATATAAGAATCGTCAATAGAACAGATTGCATCCACAATTATTGTTTCTGTTCCGGGGTAAAACTGAGTACCCCAACTTTGCCATACATTCCCATCAAAATAATGATAGTACCCGTGACCTGATGAATTATTGGCAGTTATCCACAATTTGTTATGACTATCACCAACAATTTCACGTATCTCTCGGGTGGTAAATGACGGAATTCGTTCCCAGTTCTCACCATCAGTTTTCAGCATAAATCCTTCACTACCGCCAATGTACAGCTCCTCTCCTGAGTAACCCCATAGTTGTTCAAGTACGGTTATCCCTGGAACATCCAGCAGATTTAATTTCTGGACAAACTCATTCCCATTCCACATCACAAGACGATTATGCCCTAAGAAATAGACTTCATCAGAACTGAATCCGAAAACAGAATACAATTGGAAGTACCAATAGGTACCATAATTGTAAACCGGGATATACATCGGCTCCCACATTGTTCCATTCCAATGGGCTGCATTGCAATCTGTATATTCAGAATTGTGAATTGTATCTGGTTTATCAATCATGAATTCGCCAACAACCCAGACATCATTTTCCGATATGGCAAAGACATCATGGAGATAACCCCAATATCCCAGAGTATCCAGCATCCATGCAAACTCATGACTGGTGCTGGGCAGCATAACAACTTCTAAAGTCATTGAAGAATCGAGGAAATTGTCTGATTTGTTATAGAACAGTGCCTGATATTTATATGTGTTATCAACAGACACAGAATTATCAGTAATGACTGTATCTGATCCATATAAAGTATCCGACGATATAAATTGACCATCCCGGTTCAATACCCAGATTTTCTCCCGGGTACTGTCCGCACAACTCAGGTTAAATTTGATGGTTTTACATCCCTGAAAGCGAACGGATAACTGGAGATTATAGTCGATTGGCTTCGGTTCCGTCGGGCATTCTTTACAGGATACCAACAGCAACACAATTAAAATGCTCAAAACTGCGGATGTCAGCCTCATGAATTCCTTTTCTTAACCAGAGGAAGTTAAATGTTCTACCCATCAAATTCAAAAGGAAAAAGTTGTAGGGGCAATTCATGAATTGCCTCTACTGAAAAAGATAGTCACTCCTGAACAGTGTGATCAAGAGGTGGATTAGTACATCTCAACTCTTGTATCTACCATTCAGTCATCACGAGGAGTAAATACCATTTACAACTAAGCGATATGAAGAGATTGGAGTAATGGGGTATTTATGTGCCGGTTCATGGCTCATAGCTCATAATTCATAGTTCCAAGTCGTCATCTCGATTCCGGCTACAGCCGGAGAGAGATCGGATTAAAAGGTGTTGCATTAGTCTAGCCCGATTTCTCCTCGCTGCACTCGTTCGAAATGACCGCCGGGGTTGAATCTTCTCCGGCCTCAGAAAATCACGATAATACCAGACACAGTTTTGTTCGGCAATAATTTAAGTGATTTTCGTCAGCCGGTGATTTTTTGGTTCTTTTTCATCATGGAAAAAGAACAGCAACAGTGTATCCGTTCCATAGCAGAGCCACGGAACGAAAAAAACGGCTGGGGGATTGGAGTAATGGAATGCCGGCTCAGGGCTTTGGGGATTTCCGGCTTTTGTAAAACCGAATTTGCACATCTTCCACCGTTGCCATGCCTTCCTCAATAACGCCATCGATCAGCGGAATAAACGCATCAATTTTTTCCAATGTGTCCACAATTTCCACGATTATAGGCAGATCATCAGCCAGGCGTAATATTTTAGTTGTGTGAATATGATGATGCGTTCCGAATCCTTCCAGTCCCCGGATCACCGTCGAACCGGCCAGATTTTCCGTTTTAGCTGTACGGACAATCCACTCGTAGAGCGGCAGACCGTCATGTTTATCGTTTTCACTGATAAATATTCTCAATAAATGTCCTTTTTCCGGCAGCATATCGATTCCTCCTTTAGATTGCTCTGGACAGGGCAAGACCCGTCCAAACCGCACCCAGTCCCAAAACCAGGTGCAGCATTAGATTCGCCAGCGACGCCATCAGTTGTCCATCCCTTGCAAAGCTGACAATTTCATAACCGAATGTTGAAAAGGTGGTAAAACCACCCAGAAACCCAATAAATATCAGCAGGCGCATCTCAGGACTGAAAAGTTGCCGGCTTTCCGCCAGGCCGGACAGCAGTCCGATTGCCAGACAACCTATAACATTCACCGTCAGCGTCCCGACAGGAAAATTCACCTGCCCAGCAATCCTGTGCGCCAGTCCGCTCATCAAATATCGTGACACCGATCCCAGGAAACCACCGGTTCCAACCAATAATACCTTTATCATCATTTACTCCTCAGTAGAGAAAATTCCAAATAACAACTATCATATAAACACCAAGCAACAAATCACAAATTATTGTCCCGGAATTTGGTGCTTGTTATTTGAGATTTATTTGAAATTTGGATATTGATATTTGTTATTTATTAATTCCTTTTTTAAGCGCCAGTTCAATGGCTTCGAGAATGACTTTACTACTGGCCGTTGCGCCACTGATCGTATCCACCTGCAGGCTTTGGGCTTTGACTACATTGGCCGGTATGACCTCCGCATCGCCGCCTTTTCCATTATTATGCTCTACAAGGTCGATGCTTTTAATCCGATGATCTTTGACCACAACTTTGACTGTGGCTTTTACAAAAATCGCATCAAAACTTTCAGTATATTCACCATCGGAAACCTGCTGCAGATCGATGTTCTCGATCTCAATTGCCGCCACCCGGGCTTTGTATTCTTTAAATGCCTTACAGTTGTTCAGTGTCAAACTGACACCGGCAATCAACAAAATCCACGCAAGCTTTTTCATAGTTTAATCCTTCATCGTCGTAATAAAATTCTCAATATTTTCTTCATGAATACTCGACACACTTTCAGTCACATGGGCCACTTTTTTAATAATGAATTTTTCAAAAAAGTTCATTTTATTCATGTCAAATTCGCCGCCGAACAGTCCCTTTGAAGTGGCATGTTTGACCAATTGTTCCGGAAAATTATCGGTCAGCTCTTTCATGGCTTTTTCACTATCTTCTTCCATGTGGCAAATGAAAAGGCCGATTTGCTTCTGAAGCAGCTGATTCAGATTTTTCTGGGCAAAACTTTTGATCGGTCCCTGGATACGGCCGGCATGAATGGACCCGCCGATAATAATTCGATCAAAATCCTCCAGATCAATCCGGGTAATGTTCCGAATATTATTGACTTCTGCTTCCGATCCCATAGTCTGTGCAATTTTCTCTGCCGCACGTTTCGCACAGCCATGTTTACTGGCATATACAATTAATGTCTTCATTGGCTATCCCTCATTATTACTATTTATAATTGCTCTAAAAACTACTAACAAATAACAAAAACCTCAACAACTTCTGTTATAAATTGTGATTATTGTTCAGAATTAATATCCTAAAATCAGCAAATCCTGAACAAGCCCCCGATCAATAAATTCGCTTCGATCAGTAATGGTGATTTTCATTTATCCAAAATTAAATAAATGTATAGGTCAGGCCCAGTGATAACGCCTGTTTAATCTGACGTTTAACTGACAGATTGCGATCGTAGACAAGTTTGAAATTGAATGTCACATTGACATATTTTACGATGCTGGCCGTCAGCACGTTATCCCATTGGATATCCACCTGATTTACCGCTTTCAGATTGGAAAACAGGACCAGATTGGACGTAAATAGCAGGTTTTCCTTGAATGTTTGGGAAAAGTCCGTCACCGATTCCAGGCCGGCTTCGGACCTAAATGTCTCCTTTTCCGGTGTCTCTGGATCATCGGAATAGGGGACCGGAAAATCCCTGGTGACAGTCTGTTTCATTGCAAAGCCCAACCGAGTTGTCAGTTTTTCGGATGGAGTATATCCCAAGCCAATACTCTCTGTGAAGTAGCCCGGATCCATAAAGTTTGAAATCTTTACAGCGGATGTATCAGTGTATTTATAACCATAGGCAAACTGAGTTTCCCCTTTTATCGCAGCAAACGGATTGATCAGTGTACCCAGTTTGTAGGTATAAACGCTTTCCATTTTAATCTCATCCAGGGATTTACGTGGATCCTGCTGTCCGATTTTATTTTTCCCGAAAGCGAATTTACCAGCGTGCGTCCAATTCCATTTTTCCTGGTTATTGATAAATTTTACCCCTAGGTTTATCTGCCAGGCAAAGGTATTTTCCCCACCGGAAGTCCAGTTATCGAAACTGGTCTGAGTGGTGCCGAAGCTTCCGACCACGGATTTATGTTTACCAACAGGCAATTCATCAGCAACGAGTACCGATACAAACAGCATTATTATGAAAATATTAGTTATTTGTCTCATAATCACCTCATTATTAACGTTTAATTATCAAATTTAGAATAAGAAAAGACGATAGCGTTACAATCCCAGCCCTGAACTGTATCACAAAACCCTGACATCTTTTTAGTCACTGAATGCATCAGACCTTTATGGTTTATATTCTTCGGCATGTATCGGTAAATTATCTGTTTCATTACATAAAATCAATCAAAGTTAAGGGGAGTTAGCGATGATTATCAATTATTTCAAAGTGGCACTGCGAAATATGTCCCGGCATAAAGTGTATTCATTTATCAACATTCTGGGACTGGCCATCGGATTAACAGCCTGTATTTTGATCCTGCTCTACCTGCAATGGGAACTGAGTTACGATCGCTGGAATGAAAAAGCCGACCGGATATATCGGGTTGGCATTCATGGAATCCTCGGTGAAAATGAATTTAACGGAACCGTCGCCTGTGCTCCCCTGGCAAAAACACTGATGGCTGATTACCCGGAAGTGGAAAGCGCCGCCCGAATCCGCAATTACGGATTTCCGGTTTTACGTTATAAAGACAAGGTGTTCAGCGAGGAAAAGTATTTTTATGCGGACACAACATTTTTTGATATTTTCAGTATCACGTTTATCATGGGCGATTCGAAAACCTGCCTTTCCGAATCCAATACACTGATCCTGACGGAGTCGATGTGGCATAAGTATTTTGGCGAAGAGAACCCCATCGGGAAAATCATCAATTCCGATAATCGCAGAGATTGGAAAGTCACCGCCGTCATCAAAGATTTTCCGGAAAACAGTCACTTTCATCCTGATTTCCTTGCCCGGAACCCTTATCGCGATGCCGACGAAGATATGTGGGTCAGCAACAATTTTCACACATACGTTTTGCTGAAAGAGGGCGTAGATTCCAGAGAATTGGAAGCCAAATTTCCAGCGATGGTCAGAAAATATGTCGGCCCCCAGATTGAACAGTTTTTAAAGGTTTCCTGGGACCAGTTCATTGCAAATGGTGCCGCATACGAATATACATTAATGCCAATGACCGACATTCATCTGAAATCTCATCTCGATTTTGAACTTGAGCCCAATGGCAATGCCATGTATATCACGCTTTTTTCTATTATAGCGATATTCATTTTAGTAATCGCCTGTATCAATTTTATGAATCTGGCGACCGCCCGCTCAGCCAATCGCGCCCGGGAAGTGGGTATTCGAAAAACATTGGGATCAAATCGTTCACAACTAATCGGCCAGTTCCTGACTGAATCTATCGTCATTACATTTATCGCCGCAGTGCTTGCAATGATTTTCGTCAGGCTGCTGCTGCCGCTATTCAATAATCTGATCCAGACTTCATTGACAATCAACTATTTCAACAATATCTATATCATCCCGTTGCTCCTTTTAACCGCAATATTGGTTGGCGGTCTGGCGGGTGTTTACCCGGCATTATATTTGGCTTCTTTCCGCCCTGTCAAAGTCCTGAAAGGTGAAAAACAGAAGGGCGGCAGGGAAGCAATACTACGGAGCGTATTAGTCATCTTCCAGTTTCTGATCTCGATTACCCTGTTTACGGGCAGTTATATCATCTATAACCAGCTCAATTACATGCAAAATCGGAACCTAGGATTTAATAAAGATAATTTGATTGTCGTCGAAAAAACGGATGATATCTCTCAAAACTTTTCAGCCTTTAAACAGGAATTATTGGAAAATCCAACGATTCTCAATATCTCAAACAGCCGGACCGTTCCCGGCCGCGACATCGGCAATAGCGTTTATACACACAACGAAGCCGCCAATGAAGACAGTAAATTGTTGAATGTGCTGGTAACCGATAAAGAATTTGCCGAGACATTTCAAATCAAAATAGTTTCAGGTCGCTATTTTGTCGAAGGAAGCAGTATCGATTCTACAGGAGTCGTTTTAAATGAATCTGCTATAAAAGTATTGGGTATTACCGATCCGATTGGAAAATTTCTGGTGGAGCCTGATGATGAACCGGAAGGCATGGAGAGCCACCAGATAATTGGTGTCCTTGAAGATTTTCACTACCAGTCACTCCATCGTAAAATTGAACCGATAGCCATATTTTTTAATCGTTTCAATTCCGGAAGAACGACCACGGTCCGCATCGATCCGAAATATATTCAGGAAGCGATTCAGCATATCGAAAACACATGGACAAAATACGCCGGCAACCAGGCCTTTGAATATGTCTTTTTCGATGACGATTTCAATCGTCTTTACCAAACCGAAATCCGCATCCGTCAAATCGTGACGATCTTTTCCACACTGGCAATTTTCATTGCCTGCCTGGGACTGTTCGGGCTGGCGTCGTTTACGACGGAACAGCGCACCAAAGAAATCGGTATCCGCAAGGCCATGGGCGCCTCGGTTCCTGGAATTTTCGCCCTCTTATCAAAAGACATCCTTAAACTGGTCCTACTGGCCGCGCTGATCGCCCTGCCGGCTTCGTATTATATGATGAACAACTGGCTGCAGAATTTTGCCTATCGAATCGGTTACAGTTTTCTTGGCTTTATCATAGCGACTATCATTGCCGGAATTATAGCCATATTGACCATCAGTAAACAGACCTACAAGGCCGCAAACGCGAACCCGGTGGATGCATTGAAATATGAGTAAAGTCGTCATTTCTTAATATATTTATGGTTGGTGCCTTTAAATTACTGATTGCGAATCTGCCGAATCACTGGTAACTTTTCGTGTCCATTACGAAATATAATGACGATGACACCTCACAACCCAAGTACTCCGTTTATAAACAGAGTAAAGTACAACCGGGCCAAAAGGATTTTAAAACCCCTGTTTATACCCTTCGATCACTATGTGACATACATCGGTCTGAAGAATAGAATCAAGCATGGCCCTAACCTGATCGTGGCCAATCATCCCGGAATGGGACGCGACATTGCCAGTGTCCTCACCGCCTATCAACGCCAGCTTTACTTCCTGGCAGCTCATTACTTGTTCGACCCGGACATACTTCTTAATACCCATGTCAAACCGGCCCTCGGCCCAGTCTTTTCCAAAATCCTGCTTCCAGTGGCGGTTCGCTTTTCCAATTACCTGCCAAAGGTGTTGAAAGAACATGAAATGATTCCCATCAATAAGTATTATGACGGCGATATGCGAAAATTCGCCCACCAACTACGGCAATCAATCAATCAGGTCAAGGATTATCTGCTGCAAGGACGGGCGGTGGTCATTTTTCAAATCACCTACAATATTCTGAAGTCCATCGCGCGGAAACAGATTGTGGATAAAAGACCCAGCGAATTTCATCCCTATATTCCCCGGTTTAATCCAACCTTTGGAAAAATCGCTTACGAGTTATATACTGACCATAATCTCTTAGTACCCGTCACTCCGATCGGTATTCACGGCGCCGAAGGGCTGAATCCCTTTAAAAAAATAGTGATCAATATCGGCAAGCCACTGACAATTGCCACCTGTCTCCAAGATCACAACAGAAAGGATCCGGTCTCCCGGTTTACCACCGAATTGGAACGCCAGGTCGCCGGACTCATCAGCGCTTCGGGATTACCGGCTATTCAAACCGGGGAATTAATCTCTTAAACAATCCAACAGATATAATATTAGTTTCAACTGACAGTTTTTTACTTCCTGCGACGAATCAAAACGAGCCACCGGCCTGTTTGAACAGGGCAACGAACCATTTATTTATTCCAATAAGTCATTAGAATATTACTGCATTCTATCAACACGTTCCATCAAGTCATCGGAATATTACTGCATTCTATCAAATTATTCCAATGGGCTATTAGAATATTACAGCGTTCTATCAATATGGGTATTCAAATAAAAATAATTAGTGTACAAGGTATCATTTTCAGCAGACGGATAATGGAAATTTTACTTCGGGTTATAAGTTTCGACAATTACAACATCCAGATCAATTTTCCACTGTTCTGAATTCAGGAATTAACAATTAATATAAAGGAATCCTTATTTAAAATAGTCTGTTTAGAGATTTCGTAGTGCGTCTCTGTTACCGCACACCCCTAGCAATTAAAGCACCATCCCAATTAAATGAACCAACAAGGACTATTGTATTGTTATAAAAATCACCATAATAATAGTATCGGTTCCCAGTAGGAACTGAATCATCTTTACTCCAAACAATGCCATTAAAATGTACAATTGTTCCAATTAGACCAGTTAAGACAATATCATTTGTACCCTGAACAATAATGGATTTAAAATCATGATTCAACAAATTCGCATCAGCACCGCTGGTAAATTTGTAAGAATTGGATTTATACGCATATTTAAGAACACCTGTTCTCACTGAAAAATACGCAGTGTCATTATAGACATCAACAGCATAAATAAATCCATAGTCGTTGTTATCTACATCACCAAGATAAGAAAACGATTCAAATAGAGTATTCCAATTCCCATTTTTGAATTCTAAAGCGATACTTTTTCCGCTATTTTCTCCGTAATCATCATAACCCGTGGCAAATATATGTTCATCTTTACCTGATATATCCCTTAGAAATAAATCCATACCTGTTTCTAACTTTTCCCAGTTTGTACCGTCGTAATGTACAGAATATCCTTTTTCGCCGACAAGGTAAATATCATCACCAGATTTACTCCACATCCGCCATAATGGTCCATAGTCTGGATCCCCGATATAATCCATAAACATATCTAATGGAATAAACTCATGACCATCCCATTTGGTAAAACTAGCACCTGCACAGAAATATATTTCCGACGATGAAATGGCAAAAACTGTTTTTAAATCCGCAGATTCAACAATTGACTGATTAGGTAACGCGAAGGTTGGAATTTTAAAATATGTCCACTCAACACCATCCCAGTGAATCGCATTATAGGGGCCGCCGGCCATCTTTAATTCACCCACAGCCCAAATGTCATCATCATCGATAACGGCTACATCTCTGAGTACGGAAGGATAATCAGCGATGGTATCGACATGCCAGACAAAGTTACTGTTGCTTATATCCATGGTTCGGGCATATACAATGTCACTAGAATCGATAATATCACCACGATAGACATAAAGCGCCTGGTACAGATAATCGGTAGATGGTTCTAAACCGGAGTCAACAATTAGGGTGTCTGTGCCATACAATGTATCGGTTCTGATATATTGGTTATCCCGGTATAGGGAATAGGTTTTCATCAGG
>Ga0268277_1002673_pt1 | contig 9960 bp, 10 predicted proteins | sample saktaG_5_FD_190132 | JGI IMG/M metagenome (GOLD analysis project Ga0268277, IMG submission 190132) | Saline water microbial communities from Sakinaw Lake, British Columbia, Canada - sak_2010_1_5_50m | ecosystem: Environmental > Aquatic > Non-marine Saline and Alkaline > Saline ...
TATTCTCCTTTTATGATTTGATCATGGTTAATAGCATTTTTACCGGTGTCATGGCATTTAGTGCATGTGGATCATTGGCCGGCATGATGATGAATTCGCCGGATTTTACCGGATATGGTTTCCCGGAAATTGTGATTTCCATTTCACCATCCAGAATTTGAACTAATGCGTCGAAAGGCGCCGAATGTTCGCTGAGCCCCTGATCTTTATCAAAAGCAAAAAGCGTTACACTACCAGTTGCTTTTTTTATTAATTCCCGGCTGACTACGGCATTTTTCTGGTAGTCCAGCAGGGCGGACAATTTTCCGTTATTAATCGGTTTCATAGTATATCTCCTTTAATTGATATGACGTTGACTTTTACCATCATGGTTTTTCCCGCTTGTTCCAGGGCGCGCTGAATAATGATTTCAGTGCCGCCGCAACAGGGTACTTCCATGCGGATGAGGGTAATTGATTTTACCGTGTGTGTCGAAAATATTCTCGCAAGTTTTTCAATGTATTGGGGAGTGGTCTGGTCCAGTTTTGGACAGAAAATAATGACGATTTTTCCTTTGACATAGCGCTCGTGAAAATTAGCATAAGCAAACGGGACGCAATCTGCAGCAATCAATAGATCGGCGTTGTCAAAATAGGCCGCATTGGAATTGACGAGCTGCAATTGCACCGGCCATTGACGCAGTTGGCTTTGAATATTTTCCGGAGTAGAGTTGGAGATGTTCGTTGTTTCAATTGTCTGGGCAGCAATGCCGGGGCAACCACCAGCACAGGCCTGACTGGTTTCTTTGATTTCTGGAATCGGCAAACCTTTTTTCACAAGAATGTCTTTCGCTTCCTGATAAAATCCAAATTCACCATGTTCCAAGAGGTGTTTTAAATGGGCTCTGATTGTATTTGGCCCAGTGGCAATAATGTTTTCCATTACAATTTCTTCGTTATATGGTTCAGCTTCCCGTTCTTCAGTCGTGATTGCGTTCTCCGGGCAATTTCCGATACAGGCACCGAGTCCATCGCAGAAAAGATCACTGATCAGGCGGGCTTTGCCATCAATTATCTGTAAGGCCCCTTCCGGGCAATTGGGTATGCAGAGTCCGCAACCGGTACATTTTTCCTCATTGATTTTGATAATCTGTCGTTTCATCTATGGTTGTCCTTATGGTTTGTTAATATTAACTAACATAACAGTCTAAATTTTTTTACAATATTAGTTTAGTTGCATTCCAAAGCGCCATTCCCTGGCTGTAAATATCAAAGGAAAAGCTACTGAAGCACCAACGGTCCACCAATAGGCGCATTGGGCCGATGACCAAGTGGAAGAGATGATCAAAACTGATATCGCTGCGAATGAGTTTTTCCTTTTGTCCCTGGTCGATAATCAGGAGCAGTATTTCCCGGTGCTGGTGCATGATACCCATGACTTTTTCGGATAGTTGGGAATCATACTGAAAAGCTTCTTCGGAAAACATTACTTTTGTCAATTCCGGATGATCCGCAAAGAACCGGTAACGGTTCTGAAAAAACAAATTGATTCTGCCCAACGCATCGAGATTTGAGGTTTCGATTTTTTCACAAACTTCCAAAGAGTAGGAATCAAAATACTCCATAATTGTATAGATAATATCGAATTTACTTTTGAAATGCCGATAGATTGCTGGTTCGGAAATACCGATTTCAATAGCAATATTTTTTATGGTCAGCGACTGAATACCGCTGCCGGCGATTAAATTAATTGAGGTATTGATGATTTGCTTTTGTCTTTTAGTAAATTCCATTGTAAAATCACGTTAGTTAATAATCACTAACATAGTTTAGGCAATTAAAATGGAATGAACAAGTTTTTTAAATCTTCCGAAAAATTTGGTCTGATTCTTGAAGGGTTGGGGATTATTCCTGGATACGGCCACTAATAGGCGTCCGTATGTACCTCAATAGCCCGCCCGGAAGGATCAGCCTTGTCTTTCCAGGCTTTTTCCCATTCCAATGCGATAGCAGTACTACACGCGATGCTGGGTTCCACAAACACGGCCTGAATAGAGGCAGGCTCAGGGAAATGTTCCTCAAAAATCATTCGATAGAGGTAGGCTTCTTTGCTTACCGGTAGGTTTACGGGGAAACGAAAAGCACGGTTTCTGAACATCTCATTACTGACTTTGCTTTCAGCATAGTTTTTCAAGCCATCGATCCAGCCATAACCGACGCCGTCTGAAAACTGTTCTTTCTGACGCCAAAGAATGCTTTCTGGCAAGTAGGGATTCTCGGCATCATCGAACGCGGAACGCATCAGGTATTTTTCCATGCGGCCTTCGGCCTTGTTGATCATTTTATATTTGGGATCAAGGTTCATTGCTACGTCAAGAAACGCTTTATCCAGGAATGGAACCCGGGCTTCGATTCCCCAGGCAGCCATAGATTTGTTGGCCCGCAGACAATCATAATAATGCAGTTTTTCAACTTTTCTTACAGTTTCTCTGTAAAATTCTTCCGGATTGGGTGCTTTATGAAAATAGAGATAACCTCCAAAAATCTCATCGGCTCCTTCACCAGTAAAAACCATTTTGATTCCCATAGCCTTGATCTTACGAGCCATCAAGTACATGGGTGTTGAAGCTCGTACTGTTGTGACATCATAGGTTTCGATATGATAGATCACATCGGAAAGAGCATCAAGACCTTCCTGGAGTGTGTATTCAAGTTCGTGATGGACAGTGCCCAGGAATTCAGCGACTTTGCGTGCATTTTCAAAATCCGGTGCTCCTTTCAGACCGATACAAAACGAGTGAACACGTGGCCACCAGGCGCGACTTCGTTCATGATCCTCAACCCGCATTTCTGAATGTCGGCTGACAATCGCCGAGACCAGCGATGAATCCAGACCACCGGATAACAGTACGCCAAAGGGGACATCACACATCAATCGTTTAACGACGGCTTCTTCGAAAGTCTTTTTCAATTTTTCGACATCCAGCTTATCAGTCGGAATGTTTTCCACATGCCGCCATCGGGGATCATAGTAGCGTTTTAATTCACCATTGGAATAAACATGTCCGGGTGGGAAGGGCTCGAATCGCAGACAAATATCCTTCAATGCTTTCATTTCCGAGGCAAACCAGGTGCTGCCATCAGGCCCCCAGCCCCAGAACAGGGGAACAACACCAATCGGATCACGGGCTGCAATAAAATCGCCGGTCTTTTCGTCCGATAAAACAAATGCAAATACGCCGTCAAGTTCCGCGACCAGATCAACACCTTTTTCTTCATACATATGGATAATGATTTCACAATCCGAACGAGTGGCAAAATGGTGTTGGTTCTGTAACGTTAACTGCAGGTTTTCATGGTTGTAAATTTCACCGTTGACCGCCAGGGCAAGATTTCGCTCTTCGTTTAAAAGCGGTTGAGCACCGCCTTCCGGATCGACAATTGCCAGACGTTCATGGGCGAGGACGTTGCTTATAAGTGTTGAACCATTTTTATTAATTTGCTGGACGTGAAGTCCACTCCAATCGGGTCCACGATGCCTCAATAATTTTGCATGGGATAACAATCGGGGACGTAGACTGTCCAGGCTTTCAGTGCTGTTTAATACAGCGACAATTCCACACATGTTTTACTCCAATCTTGTGTGATAGTGTAAATTCGGCAGTACAAATACAGAGTCGTGATTTGATTCAGTTTGACTGCCGGATCAATTCGACGATTTTAAGAAAATTTTACCCACAATCCGCGATCAAAGAAGCAAACTCGCAGTTGTGTTAATTATAGAAAATTATCGGATAAAAACAAGTGAGGAATCAATTATTTTAAAGTATTTAGGTATGATTTTGTTGAAACGACGGATTTCACAATGATGATCGAACCATTTTTAATGACAAACTCTGATAGGCCAATTTCCGATTCCGATGGACCCCAATCATACGTATAGCCCAAACGAGTCCACGGATAGCCCGATGGTGTGTAGGAGTGCTGTGAATTGTTTCTGAACCACTGTTTATAGCTTTCATCAGTTCCGGCAGGAAAATCAAGTTCACAGATCTTGTCTGTGATTTCGTTGTCCGGTGCTGGGCGAAACAGATCGGCCGGATCTACCCACATCTCAATAAAGTAAGAATAATCGGAACAGGGTGGAAGGCCTAACAATTGCTCAATCCGCAACACGGTGTCAGCAACAGCGCCATTCGATTGAAACCAGTCCCTTATTTCAGGAACCACAGTTACCCAGACATCTCCCCGGACAATGGTGAGTGTATCCAAAACTCGATAAACGTCAGGATATTTTGTCCAGGTTGCGACCAATACCCGTTTGTCTTTCCAGAACAGATAACAATTGGTTTCCAGAATAGGGATAAGATTTGGATATATTTCAGCCGGTTCAGCGATTTTAGCATCTGAAATGGCAATGAAATATTGAACTTTAAGATTTTCTACATTATTATTGTACACACAATAGTAAAATTGAAAGGTGAATAGAATAAAAATGAAAAGTATAACTTTTTTATTTGATGTCATTAATTATTCGGTGACAGGATTTTATCCCCAGAAAGCCCTGATTTTCCATTTTGAATTTCCATATCGAACAAAGAAAATCAACAGATCATTATGAATTAACTCAGGATATTGTTCTTCCTTCAAATTATTGCCGATGAATAGAAAATCCTGATCATCGGGCTCCCAGTAATGGATATCTTTGACCCATTGTTTATTATTATAGTCATCGTAAGTCAAGACGTAATAATTGTAGTGATCCTTATAATCTTCTATTGTTATGGTATCATTTAATAAATTTGAAAAATGCTTTTCCACATCGAACTTAGAAATACCAACCGGTTTTTCGTCTGCTTCACACCAGTTAATTTTATTGGGTAAATATGATGTAAATGTCTCAATATCTTTCGTACAATAGGTGTCGATTACCTGAAGTGCAAAGTCCTCCGCGTTTTCAGCGTACCACTCTTCATCGAAGGTATCAAAAAGTTCACACCGCAGTATAAATAAAAGTGTTATTAAAATAAAATTTAAATATTTCATATACACCTAAAAATTATTGTATGATTTACTACAACATGGACAAGGTATTATTACTTAATGTAAAACGACGTTGGATTTCAACCGATGGTGAACTTGTCATTGAATCCCCAATCTCGCGATCAAAATAGACGACGTTGATTTGTCCGTCCTGAATGTCTAATGCCACCATTGATATTCGATCACCAAGCAGAATTGATTCTAGTGCGACAGTTTTATCCTGTTGTTTTATTACTGGTATTAAATAATAAAATGTTCCGGAACCACCCATGTTCGCGGTCAAAATAACCACTGCGTCGGATTGATGATCACAATTTAAATCGCCCAACGCCAGCCATTCGCTCAGATTGACTCTGAGTTTTGATGCAGCTCCGGGTACGATTTCTTTTACACACGTTCCTTTTTCAAGTTTTACAACCTGATTATCAATTTGGTATTCCATGCTTGATAACCGGCGCAGAAAGGACCTGTTTGAAAAATCCCAATTGGAGTGATTACAGGATTGAGAGTATAGTAAAAATATTAATGTCAGGAAAATAGGAGTGTGTGAAAATTTCATGCATCTAATATACCAATGATCAAGACTTATTTTTGTTGTTTTTCATCACATTCTTAACCATTTTCCCAAAATTTTTATCCCTCTGCCTTTTTTCGAGATAAGACATTTCATAAAAGGTTGCTTCTTTTTTCATTTTAATATAGTTACGATAACGGTCCCGTGATATTATTTCCTCTTTTAATGCTTTTAGAACTGCGCAACCCTTCTCATGTTCGTGTGTGCAATCGGAAAATTTACACAACAAGGCGATCTCATCAATTTCACTGAAGGTTTCGCTGATTCCTGCATCGACTTCAAAATTTCCCAGTTCACGCATCCCCGGTGTGTCGATAATCAATGCTCCATTTTCTAGTAACAACATCTGTCTACCTGACGTTGTATGCCGCCCACGACTATCGAACTCACGAACTGATTGAGTTTTAATAATATCTTCTCCAATCAGGGAATTGATTAGAGTACTTTTACCAACTCCCGATGAACCCAGCAGACAATAAGTATTGCCAAATTCCAGTATTTCTGCGACGTCACTCAATCCGTTGCGATTTAAATTGCTGAAGGTAACGACATTTTTCTGCCCGGTTCGTTGCCTGATTTCTGTCAATTTTTCATCAATTTCACTACTTGAAACCAGATCGAGTTTACTTAGCAATATATAGGGTTCAATTCCAGCTTCGTTGATCATGACCAAGTACCGTTCGAGCCGTGGAAGATTGTAATTTTGATCCAAAGATTGCATTATCAGGGCGACGTCGATATTGGCCGCAATTAGCTGAAAGTCGATATTTTTCCCCGGTGTTTTCCGTTTCAGGACAGTTTTTCTGGGAAATAGTTTGTGGATAACTGCAAATGCGTTATCGTCAAAATATTCGGCATATACCCAATCACCGACCGTGGGATAATCAAGAGCAGATTCGGCGTTAAATATCAGCTTACCGGTGACCTCAGCTGGTATTTCTCCGAGTTCGTTTTTAACCATATACTGGTTCCGGGATACGGATATCACCCGTGCCGGCTGTGTCGATTGTAGTAGTTCTGAATCGTTGTTTTCCTGAAACCAGGTAGAAAAACCCAAATCTTCAAGTTTCATTGCATGTCCTATATTTTTACCATCGTGTATAAATCGAGTAATGCATCCAGAGGGCTTATATTCACTTTCTGGTAATAACAGCCATAAAAACAGCCGGTACAATGATTGACAATTTTGGCTTTTTCGCGGCGCCAATTTGGATCATTTAAGTTCTCAATATCTAACACATTTATATTGCTTGTATATTCCTGGCAGGGCATGAGGCGACCATCGTTATTGACAACCAGAAAAGTATCTTTTTCTGAAGGGCACTTCCAGTTCATTTTCTGATACATATTTAAGTCAGAATTCAAATATCCCCAGCTGGGAGCAACCAACCCGGTCTTTAATTTATGAGTTCTCATCTGTTTACGAAGGTCTTCGAGCAGTGCGAAATCCTGAACCTTTAAACCAAACTCTGAGGATGAAAAAAGACCTCCAACATGCTGGAAAAAGCCAGTATCAAAAATGATTCCCCGTTCAGTGATTTTATGCATAATGTCAGGAATTTCATGGATATTATCCCGATGAATAACCGTAATTGTCGAACAGATGATGCCTTTGGATTTGGCATATTCCAGCAAATCCAGAACAGAGCCGTCGGATTTGACACCGATCTCAGTCAGTGAGTCAAGGGAGGCCGTCAGAAACAATAATCCGGCATCCGCCAGTTGGTTGATTGTATTTTCTGTCATTGTTGTAAAATTTGAAATCAACCACGGAACTGCTTTACGATCATGGGAAATATGGTCAATAATATCACAGATATCCTTGCGAATCATTGGCTCGCCGCCGGTAATGGAATAGAGACGAATTCCCCAGGCGTGGAGTTTGTCGATTACTGAAAACCATTTATCCGTATCCAGGTCTTTCCATTTGTGCCGGATAGCCCGGCAGTAAGGACAATTCAAATTGCATTTCCGGGTAATAAACAGTGACGTTGAAAGCGGACCTTTTACTGACGAAATCATCCGTTGGCCAATCTGCAGCTTTCTTTTAAATGGTATTTTCAATTAATGGTCCATATCCTTTTACAATAATTGATATTGTACTGAGTTTGAGAATAATTAAAAAGTAAAAAATAAGGTCTCCGATTTTTTACCGGAGACCTTTAATACTATAATTATTCTGGTTATTTCTTTAATACACAGCGAAATCCAACCGCAGATCCATATTTACCGGAGGTACTTTGGGGATCAATCCAATAGCGGTACCAGACGGAAAGACTTTCCAAATTTGCCTTGACCCCTTTGGATTCATGATAACTGCCGCCCTTGATTACCCGATAGCTGCGAAAATTGCCACCGTACCAGGAGTTTGTCCATTCCCAGACATTTCCGGTCATGTCATAGGCGCCGTATGGACTGGGGCTATTCATTGTTTCATCTTCACCGTTGAATTTTCCAACCGGAGTAGTGGATGCTGAAAAACCACGTTTCATACAGCCGGCGATGTTGGCATTTTGACAATCGATCGTGTTACCCCAGGGAAAATCAAAACCCGTTCGGCCACGAGCGGTTTTTTCCCACTCTTCTTCGGTTGCCAGTTCGAGCTTGTACCATTTCGCGAAAGCATCGGCGCCAAACCACGAGATATCACCGATCGGATGGTCCAGATATTCATCATCTTCCAGGATGAAATAGCCTTTTTCGTCGTCAAAGAGGATGTCACCAATCTCTTTTTTCTTTTCTTTGACGTCGATGAATTTATACTCACCGGCGGGTTTAAATTCATCACCGGTATAATGTCCGTAGCCGTTTTTATCGATTGCATTCCGGCAATAGGCCTGATTCATGAAATTCAGGTACTGTCGGCAGGTGACCGGGTACTTCATAATTTCAAAGTCGTAATTAATTTTTTGAATGATATTTTCTCTTCCGGAAGTGAATTCACCGGCGGCAACTTTTACAAACTGAGTTACTTCCGGATCGTTGGTATGAAATTCCATTGGTGTACACCATTCTCCATAAATTCCACCTTTATTTTTCGGACGGACAGACCATTGGTGCCAACCTTCAGGCAGCCCGGAAACGACCGTAAATGTATCCATAACCAGTTTTGAGTATTCGACATAGTCGGGATTGATGGAGGTTACTACTTTAACTTCGTATTCACTGGCGAATTTTGACTTGTGCCATACCAATCGTGGTGTTTCGGTACTTTTGTAATAAAATTTATTTTTGGGTCCAATTAATTCTGGAGGCAGGGGTGGCTCGATTGAAAATTCACGGATAATACTCCACTTGCTCCACTTTTCTGCCGGATTTTGCGAAGTTACTGCCCAATAATAATGCCCGATGGTCAATGGCTCGGTGATTAAGAACGTGTCGGTAACACTATACGTCAATGCAATGTTCTTAAATGTACGATCTTTGGCGATGGCAATAGTATAATTTTTCGCACCGTACAAATTTTTCCATTTCAATAAAATCTGGCTACGGCTTTTTATAATCATTTGATCAGAAGGGTAGACCAGGAAAGGTGATGTATAGGCGCTTTCCAGGACGGTTACCGGAATTTCCTGGGAGAGTGCGGTATTTTCGGAATTATCAGTAGCTGTAGCTAAAATCCGGTGAATCATTCCGTCTGCCCAGTATCCCATATTTAAAATGATTTCATAAGGTGGATTGTAAACTTCTTCGACGATTTCGTCGTCGACCCGAAAACTAACTTTCATAATTCCCTGGTTATCTTTAACCGTTGTGACAATTCGCATGGGACCGGTCGCGGTATATCCGGCTACCGGTGTGAGGATTTTAATTTTGGGTGGTTTCGTATCGGGTTTTGGTGCAGCAGTGACAGTTGATATGCAGAAAAATTGCAGTAGAATCAGACACAATAATGATCGAAAAAAGTGTGTTAGGCCAGGCAAATCGTTCTCCAGGGTCACTCGACTTGTTCTTCCAGTAAAATTCATAGTAATGGTCCCCTCTGTATGATACTACATCAATAACATTTAATGTATTGAATATACTGTTTGTTTGGAAATCTTTCAATAAAATGATTTGGAAAATATTTGTTTGTGTGTCAAGAATTGCATATCACGCTCCATCTCATTATCTTGGTATGAAATATAGTTTAAAGCAGGTCGCAATTGATGGGGAAGTTGAAACCGGCTCTCTGATGGCCGGTCAGTCTGTTGGTCTTATAAAAGATATTTTACCGGTTCGAATAATTATTGACCGAATGATTGCTGATATTGAAGCTAAGGTGACACAAGTCCGGCAACGGTTATGTCAATATCCGTTGAGTTTAGAAATAATGTCCGATAGACAAATAGAACAGGCTGCGGTTTTTGAAATTATACCCATAAT
>Ga0268277_1002677_pt1 | contig 9954 bp, 4 predicted proteins | sample saktaG_5_FD_190132 | JGI IMG/M metagenome (GOLD analysis project Ga0268277, IMG submission 190132) | Saline water microbial communities from Sakinaw Lake, British Columbia, Canada - sak_2010_1_5_50m | ecosystem: Environmental > Aquatic > Non-marine Saline and Alkaline > Saline ...
TTGGTGAAGCTCTCACTACCAATTATGATTTCCAATTTTCTGCAAATGTTCTACAATCTGACTGATGCTTTCTGGCTTGGAAAATTGGGTGAACATGCCCGTAATGCGGTTTCTGTGGCGGGACTTGCCTTCCCGCTCATCTTCTTCCTCTCTTCGTTCGGTTTTGGTTTTGTTATAGCCGGCACCTCTCTGATCGCCCAGTACAAAGGCGCTAATAAAATGGAAAAGATGAAAGAGGTCGTCGGACAATTCGTGCTGATCATCGGGATTTTTTCAATTTTCTTTATTGCAGTTGGGTTACTTTTCATCAATGATATTCTCCACCTTCTTCAAACTCCTGAAGAGATATTCGCCCTGGCAAAGCAGTTTATAACCATCATCCTTATGGGAATGATATTCATGTTTATATTTCTCTCATATCAGAGCTTTTCCCATGGGCTTGGAGACACGATCTCTCCGATGAAAATTCAGATCATTTCTGTGAGTTTGAACTTAGTACTCGACCCACTTATGATATTCGGAATAGGATTTTTTCCGAGAATGGAAACAGTCGGTGCAGCATGGGCAACGCTCATTTCACGAGGTGTTGCTGCGGTTATAGCAGTGATATTTCTCTTCAGAAAAACTCCCTATATTATCCCAAAATTACCTGGGATCAAACCTGCAAAAGAAATGCTGATGAGAATATTACGGATCAGCATTCCCGCCTCTCTTGCGCAGTCCATGACCAGTTTCGGATTCATTATACTTCAGGGATTTGTCAACTCATTCGGTACTATTGTGATGTCTGCGTATGCGATCAATAATCGTCTCGTCAGTTTCTTTATGATGCCTGCAATGGGAATCAGTAACGGGCTTGCTTCTATAATCGGGCAAAATATTGGCGCTCAAAAGATCAAGAGGGCAGAGAATAGTGTCACTGTAGCTTTTCTGCTTGTCTGCGCGATTATGTTCACCGGAAGTCTGCTCGTGTATTTATTTGGCGGTTCAATCACACAATTCTTCATTAATGATCCTCAAGTTATAGAGGTGGGTAGAAGAATGTTCAAGGTGACACCAATTGCTTCGTTTATTTTCGGTATTTTATTTGTGTTTATCGGCGTCTTTAATGGAGCCGGTCATACGAAACCGGTCATGCTGCTTAATATCGGACGACTCTGGTTTATCAGAATCCCTCTTGTGTATATTCTTTCGGGCACTGTTCTTAATATTGCATTCCTCAAAGGCAGTTTTCTCTACCCTATACTCTTTCGTCTCTCACTCCCGCTTTCAATGTATCCTTATGAGTCACTCTGGTGGTCAATGGTAGTGAGTAATACCATTTGCAGCATAATCGCATATATGATCTATAAACGAGGAAGCTGGAAAGTACCTCAGATAGCTACATAAAGTTCACATTATGCATTTAAACAATATATTGACAGATTCAGAGACCTTCTTCGTTTTCAAATAAAATGTTTGGGCATCGTTCTGAAAGTTAATTGCAGAGGATAAAAAATGGAAAAATTACCTATAACTGTATTATACGTTGAAGATGAGACTGTCGTCCTTTTTTCTGTGACAGAAATGTTAAAACGCCGGGTAGAAAATGTCCTTTCTGCCATTGACGGAGAAGAGGGATTTGAGCTCTTTAAAAAGCACGCTCCCGATGTCGTTATTACAGACATAAACATGCCAAGAATGAACGGTCTGCAAATGGCTCGCAAGATCAAGCAGCACAATCCTGATATTCATATCTATTTGCTCTCTGCGTATCCTCAACCGGATTATTTACTCGAAGCGATCGATATCGGTGTAAAAGGATTTTTGAAAAAGCCCCTTGATAAGGAAAAACTGTTTGCGATTCTGAGGGAAATATCAGAGCCCACCTTACTGAAAGAAATGATTTCCCAGGGAAAGCTCGATCGCGAAATCGTCGAATACGCCCTACAGGAAAGTGAAAAGAAATACCAGACAATATTCAAGAGTCTCAGTAATGCCATTTTCGTTTATAAACTCTCTGAGGGCGGCACACCGGGTCGTATAGTTGAGGTCAATGATGCTGCAATTAAGTATCTCGGCTATTCAAAGGAAGAACTTCTCAAGATGACTCCTCTCGATTTCATCAATAAAGATTTTCATGAGAACTTTCCACACTTTTTAGATGAGCTCAAGCAAAAACAACATATGACTTTCGAAGCTGAGCATATTACAAAGGACGGCATGATCATACCTGTCGAAGTGAGCACCCATTTAATGATCCAAAAGGATAATAAATTTGTCATTGCAATCGTTAGAGATATCTCTGAGGGTAAAAAGCATGAAGAAGAACTCCTTCTGCACAGTTACGTACTTCGGAATCTTCATGATAGCGTGATTATAACGGATCTCAATGGGAATATTACGTATGTGAATAATGCAGTATTAAATACTTTACACTATACAAAAGAGCAACTAATAGGAAAAAATATTAGGGTGCTTGGTGAAGATAAAGATGTGGTCCTTCAAAAGGAAATAATTGAAGATACTCTGAAGAAAGAACACTGGCATGGGCTTGCCGTGAATTTTACATCCGAAGGCGAAAAGATCTATTATGATTCTCACACATGGGTAATGCGCGACCATAACAAGAAACCGATCGCACGGGTTGGTATCTCTCATGACATTACAAGTGAACGGTTACAAGAGGAAAAACTTAAAGAAAGCGAAAGAAAATTCCGCACTCTTGCTGAAAACATTCCGGGTACTGTCTATATCTATGAAATGTGCAAAGACGGCAAAACCCGCATTATGCACTATCTTGGTCCTGGTTTCCGTGAAATGATAGGCGAGGAATTTTCAAAAGAGATTAATTACGATGCCACCACCTTTTTTGATTATGTTCATCCTGACGATTATGAAGGCTTGCAGATAGCGGCTGAAAAAGCCCTGAAAAATAACGAGCCCCTGAGTTATGAATACAGAATGCAATCGACAGAAGGGAACATTCTCTGGATCCGCTCAATTTGCCGGGGAATGATCCTCGAGAACGGGAATACATTATGGCAGGGTGTTCTTATAAATGTGAGTGAGCGCAAAGAAGCCGAAAGACAACTTAAAAATAATGAAGCTTTCAGCAATGCTCTTTTTGAATATAATCCAGTGGAAACAGTTGTCGTTGATAAGCAGGGCAGGGTAGTACGATATAACAATTCTATTGGAGAAAATCATAGCAGGGCACCTGAAATCGGTGATGTGATGTACAAAGATTATGCAGCAAAGCATAACATTGAAATGTATAATAATCTTATGAACTGCATCAAGAACAACGAGAGAAAAGTTTTTCCGTACACAGTTTATCGTAAAGGAGAAAAATCAGAAAAACATCTTCATATTACGATCGCTCCCTTTCCTGAGGGAGCAATCATCACTTCACGAGATATCACCAGACAGGTGCGTGCCGAAGAACTTCTGAAGAGAGAAATAGATCAAAAAGAACTTCTCATTAAAGAAATAAACCATAGGGTGAAAAATAATTTTGCACTTGTATCAAGCCTTCTTGCAATACAACAGCAAAATATCGAAGATAAAGAAGTCAGAGATATCTTTGAAGAAGCTCAAAACAGGATTCAATCAATAGCCCTTGTCCATAAACTGCTCTATAACTCAGAAAATCTGGCGCATATAGATTTTTCTACCTACATAACTTCCCTGGTAAGACAGCTCAGAGGTGGATTTGAACACAAAACAGGACAAATTACTTTTGATCTGAACATACAAGAAGTAGCGCTTGATATTGCCAAAGCCATTCCATGCGGCCTTATAATAAACGAACTCATTACTAATGCTTTTAAACATGGATTGAAAGATAGAGAAACCGGGGTGATCTCTGTGAAAATGCACTCCCTTGATGATAGTCAAGTGGAATTCATTGTTTCAAACGATGGAATTCCTTTCCCGAAAGAAGTAGATTTTCGTAAAACACAGACTCTCGGTTTCCAGCTTGTGACAAGTCTGGTTAAGCAGATCGGGGGAACTATCGAACTTGATAAAAGCAAGGGAACTAAATTTATTATCACATTCAATATATAATTATTTACATGTTTTTTCACGATTTTTTTTTAGACCCATCATTGAAGTAAATGAAATAGAGGAGTCACACATGAGTTCATGCTCATACGATACGAGAGAGACAAAAGGAACTCCCTCAACTGGCAATATAAAAATAATGCGAGACCGCTACCTCTCTGAACCGATGATGGTAGATGTCGAATATATGAAGTTTTATACACAAGCACATAAAGAATCTGACGGAATGAATTCAATCGAAAGACGTGCACATTGCCATGCGTTTGCCATGGAAAATCTCACCCCTGTTATCCGTGATGGGGAACTCTTTGCCGGCAACAAAACAAGATTTGTTCGCGGTGCTATTCCTTATGCTAACTATGCCACAAACTACATCCTCAGAACCTTGAACAAAGAGGAGCAGGAAGCCCAGGCAAAATTTACTGAGATCGGCACCGGTGGCGGCATCGAACATTCGCAGAAGATTGCCTCTGAAGGTAAACATGAAGTGTTTGGAAAAAAATTCATCATTTCCCATGAAGATAAAATAATTCTTAGGGAGATCGCTGAATATTGGTCAGGCAAATGCATGCAGGATGTTGCTGACAAGTTCTGGAAACCAGACTTTGATAAAGCATCATATATTGAAGACGGCTGGAAAATAGGACTCTATACAGCACCTCACGATCCTGCTCCGGAAGGACGGTATGTGCTGGATTTCGAAACAGCTCTTGCCGAGGGTTTTGACTCCATTATCAAAAAAGCTCAAAAATTGATCAAAGAGACCGAGATCACGGATTATGAATCTGCTCAAAAAGCATATTTCTGGCGTGCAGGAATTAGAGCGCTTAAAGGAACAATTACTTGGGCTCATAACTATGCAAAAGAAGCACTTCGTCTCGCAAAATCAGAAAAGAATGAACAACGAAAAAAAGAATTACTTGAAATAGTAGAAATGTGTGAATATGTACCGGCGCATAGTCCTCGCACATTCAGAGAAGCGATGCAGGCATACTGGCTGATCTATCTTGCAGGACATATCGAAGGTGCGCATCTCGGCTACTCACCCGGACGTTTCGATAGATATATGTATCCTTATTATAAGCGCGATATTGAAAAAGGCACAATCACAAAAGCCGAAGTGCTTGAACTCCTTGAAGCTCTGCGCGTGAAGATGACAGAGATCGAGTATATGGCTTCGTTTTCGTGGGAAGGACTTGGCTCCGGTAATCTCTACCAGAACATGATACTTGGCGGATTGGATGAGGAAGGTCACAGGGGAGACAATGAACTGTCCCTTCTTGTGCTTCAATCTGCGATAAACTGCCAGACAACCCAGCCCACCCTCTCGATCTGGTATGATCCGGCTCTTTCTGATGAATTTCTTTTAAAGGCGATCGAGTGTGTAAAAACCGGTGTCGGATTCCCTGCATTTTTCAATTTGAAGATATATATTCAGCATGAACTTCAAAAGAGCAAACTTCCTGTATCCCTTATCCGCAAATACGCTGCAATGGGCGGCTGCACGGAACCAACGATGGAAGGCATGAGTTACGGCGTTGTGCAGGCAGGATTCATAAACCACGCAAAAGTGCTCGAACTTGCGTTGAATGGCGGTCTTGATCCTCACACAGGAAAACATATAGAAAAATCTCAAATTCCTCAAACCTATGATGAATTGGTCCAATCGTATAAATATCATTTAAGAAATTCCATAAAGAATTGGCAGCGCTACTGGAACTATGTCATGGCAGCTCACCGCGACACATGTAACCTTATCTACTCCGCAATGCTTGTGCGCGATTGCCTGAGCAGAGGAAAATCCCTCGATGATAAAGGCGCATTGGTAAATGGAAGCCCGACCACACTCAGCTCTGGAATGGTGAATGTGGCAAACAGTCTTGCTTCGGTAAAAAAACTTGTTCGTGATGATAAAAAACTCTCTATGAATGAACTCAGAAAAGTTCTGGCAGAAAATTGGAAAGATAAAGAAGATCTTCATAAAGAAGCGGTAGATGCACCCAAGTGGGGCAATAATGATGACTACGTCGATGTCATTTATGAAGAACTGTTCAATACCTATTGCGAGTATGTGTCCGAGCAACTTAATTATTTGGGCGAGCCCTACGATCCCTCAATGCTGGCAATTAGCACACACGCCCCATTTGGGAGAGTATGCGGTGCTACTCCTGATGGCAGATACGCAGGAGAAACTCTTGCAGACGGCGTTACCTCACCCTTTTACGGAACTGATAAAAATGGTCCTCTTGCGGTTCTTCACTCTGCAGGTAAGATCGATCACACAAAGATACGCGGTGGTCTGCACAACATGAAATTCTTACCTTCTACCCTGAAAGGTGTGCAAGGCTCGAGAAAACTGCTTGCTCTCATCAAGACATATTTTGACACTCTCGGATTCCAGCTTCAGTTCAATGTCGTAGACAGCATAATGCTCAAGGACGCGCAGGAAAATCCCGATCAATACCGCGACCTGATCGTACGTGTTGCCGGCTTCAGCGCATTCTTTGTTGAGCTGGGAAAAAGCATTCAGAACGAGATCATAGCCAGAACTGAACAAAAACTGTAGCATGCCCGACAAACAACCAACTGCTTACATCTTTGATATTGAAGATTTTGCCACACAAGATGGTCCGGGAATCAGGACAGTCATTTTCTTCAAAGGTTGCACGCTTACATGCAGATGGTGTTCAAACCCGGAAAGTCAGAACAATTTCCCTGAAATTCTCTACAGCGCTGATTTATGCAAAAAATGCGGAACCTGTATCAAAACATGTCCGTACGATGCAGTCAGTTTCGATAAAAAAAACGATCTAATTTTCAATAGAGACCTCTGCCTGATATGTAAAGAGAAACCATGCATATCTACGTGCAATTATGGTGCCCTTCGTATTGCTGGAAAAAAATGGAACGTCGATGATCTCTTTGAAAAAGTAACTGTTAATGCACAATACTTTGCCAATTCTGGAGGAGGGATCACTCTTTCGGGTGGAGAACCGCTTCTCCAACCGGAATTTGTTCGAGCATTCGTGAATAAATGTACTGAGCGAGGATTCACGGTAGGACTTGAAACATGCGGTTTCTTTAAATGGGATCAAGTGAAAGATTTTATCACAGAATTTGATTTTATCTACTTTGATATTAAATGCCTGGATGAAGAACTCAGTAAAGAGCACACAGGACAAAGCAACCGAATTATTCTTCAGAATCTCCAAAATCTGGCAAAGATTTTTGATCCGAAAAAGATCATTCTCTCATTACCCCTCATTCCGGAAATTACCTCGACCGGAGAAAATATATCATCAGTTATTGAGATGTGTAAAAAACTGGAAATATCCTCGGTACGCCTGCTTCCCTACCACACACTTGGAAAAGGTAAATATGCAGAATTGGGAAGAGAGTATAAAATGAAGGATGAGGTAAAGATAACAGATGCAGAGGTGCGTGATATTCAACAAGTTATTGAGAATAAGAATATTACCTGTATAATTGAGGGATTTTGATAATCAATTTATCGTGAAATTATATAAGGGGCTGAAAATCTTCAGCCCCTACTTTTTTCGAGTTAATTCGTGTTAATCCGTGGTTTATTATCCCTAAAACACATCAAAAGTATAAGACACTTTCAGGAAATAGGTGTCCTTTTTTTCCCAATTTACCTTTATTGGATCATATCCATTAAATCGTATCTTCTCCTGGTCATCAAGAGAAGTAACACCAGCATACAACGCGATATTTGCATAGGGATTGTACACAAAAAGCGGATATATATTCAATTCAGTGTACGTATGTGTCCTGTCGTGCTCAATTACCTCGCAATTACTATACTGCAAAATACCTCTTATATAGAATTGCTTGTTGAACTGGTACTTCAGCGTACACTCATATACCTGTGCAGTGAAGATGTTATGTAGTTCTTCATATTCGCTACTAATATCAAAATCGATCTTGTTGGTTGGTCTTATATTGAGATATGCTTCGTATTTTCTGTATTGCTCAATGCGCGGATCATCCTCATCGAACCACATATATTTCCCAAACTCAAAATTCGTATTAAGCACAAAAAGGTCAGATGGATAGGACTGGAACGATATCCATGGCGTGTACATGTGATTATCTTTTCCTGCAAAATGGACCATCTGGAAATTGACACCTGTCCAGATCTCAAATCTGCTCTTACAAATACCCCCAGTGTAGAACTTGAGAAAATGCTCTTTTATAGCTGAGAAATCCAGATCATATTTGATGTTTGCATCATATCCGATCTCGAACATTCTCACGAATTGGACGTCGTTTGGTGCTCGCTTGTGCCACTCGCCATGACTCTCCAAGAATTGAATGTCATTTTCAGGAATGAATCCCATATCTGCCTTGAAATTTTTCGAGATCGCTTTCAATTCTAAATTTACAAAGATGTTTTCAGAATCGAAGGTCAATTCGCTGAAATAGCCAAATCCTTTGTGCCAGGTTTTGTCTATTGTTTGATCTGCCGAGCCCACAAGCTGCACATAGCCACATAAATTATCAAGAACGGGAAAGGTTCCATCAACATCCCCAACGAGATTGTAATATTCTTTGAACTTACGGACAGCAATAGCACTGCGAAGAAAAGAATTTCCGTTTTGGGCTTTTTTCTCAAAGGTCAGGAAACCAAAATATGCATTTGCAGAACCATCATAATTTTCAATGAATCGGGAGCCATTTGCATTTTCATCTACAGCGCCCAAACCGAATAGGTAATTTCTTTTATAAGCTCCCGAGAATTTTGTTCCAAATATTGGATTGAATATTTTTCTCGTATGATAGATCGTGATCGGAGTGTGAAAAGGATTGGTGCTTTCTATGAAGAATGGACGTTTTTCCGGAAAATAAATCGGGAAACGAGTATTCACATCTATCTCGATCTCATCTGCTTCAATTATACTGAAGTCCGGATTGATGGTCATAGTAGTTGTAAGATTCGAGTTCGGTTCATAAAAAACATTCAATTCCGGCTCATATTTTCTCTTGACCTGATGGTCACCTTGCTTTTTATTATGATCATCTGTATAACTCATCATGAATGAAGGGATCAGCTTTAAGTTTTTATTGGTCGGCAGTTCTTCAAATATAAGAATGCCATAATTATCATAGAAATTTTGTCCATTCCTATCCACAGGTGTAGCAGATATTTCTTCTTTTCTTTCTTCAATATGTCTTTTTATGAAGAAACCCCATTCAACATTTTTACCGCTCTTGTATTTAATATTCCTGAGTGGAATTTTCATCTCTACAGTATAACCGTCATCAGTAAGCGCTCCGAAAGAATCATAATGGATATTGATGGATGTGTCTATATCATCTATCACAATGCCGTCTGCCTGCTCTCCGTAACCGTTTGAGCCGAAATAGTATGCTTTTGCATTAGAATAGAACGTATCGATGAACAGGAATATCCTGTCTGTGTAATAGATCTTATCACGGATACAATGGAACAATCTGATCTTTTCAGGATCGTCCATAAAACAATGAACTCCGTAATAAAGATATTCATCATCATAGGAAAGGTAACAGATGGTTTTTTCCGAAGGTTCTGTATTATCTCCGGGAGAAGTTTGATAGAACGTTTCAACGACCGCTGCACCTTCCCACTCACCATCTTCAAGTACTCCGTCGATTTTTGGAGTGTGGTTAAGTTTCGGAACATGCAAGGTTAATTTTGCATTGAGACCTATCGGAATGATAAGTATCAGAAGTAGTAAATAGATAACCTTTTTCATGGGCACTCCCCTAATTTTTATTTTGCTATGAACCGAAGATTATTCAAATCTTTCAGTTCATCTTGAGTGAGCAATTTTCCTGTCAATATAAAGAACTTTTGTGACTTGCTTCTTTTATAGACTCCAAATTGCATTTCATTTATCCTTTTTT
>Ga0268277_1002680_pt1 | contig 9946 bp, 7 predicted proteins | sample saktaG_5_FD_190132 | JGI IMG/M metagenome (GOLD analysis project Ga0268277, IMG submission 190132) | Saline water microbial communities from Sakinaw Lake, British Columbia, Canada - sak_2010_1_5_50m | ecosystem: Environmental > Aquatic > Non-marine Saline and Alkaline > Saline ...
TTTTTGTTTCAGGACACCATGGTGATGAAAAAGAAGATTATAAAAAAAAGTTAATAAGAATAAATAAAAAACTTTCTAAAAAATATAATACAAATAATTTCTTTTTAATATTTGCAGAAGATTGTAAAAAATCAAATATTTCTTTTGAAGAAGCTCCGTTGATTATAAGAAAATTGGGAGGGATTACAACTTATTTTAGTGAGATAGAAGGATTTGGTAATAATCTTTTAGAGGTTTTAGCTGCAGGATTAATTCCAGCAGTTTATACTTATCCTGTTTTTATAAAAGATTTAGCAAAATATAAATTTAAAGTAGTTGCATTAGATAGATTTGAGATTACTCCAAATTCTATTAATGAAATGGTTGAGGTAATTAAAAAAGACAGAATTAAAAAAGTTTGGGCAAATCGTAATATTGAAATTTTAAAGAAAAAACTTTCTCATGAAATAATTGCTCCAAAACTTAAAAGAGCGATAATCAGAGCAAGGCATATTCCAAAAAATTATGATAAATTAGGGATTTAATAGTCTTCTGTTTCTTCTTCAAGTTCTTTGAAGTCTTCTTCTGCATCAAGATCATTATCTTCATCCATGATTATAATTAAGGATGTGGGTTTATAAAACTAAGTTTTCCTTAATAGGGAGTAAAATAAATCGCAAACCTTAAAAACCTTGATTTTGTGGTATTTTTGAGTGAGGTAGTCAACTGTCGGAGTTCAGCTATTGGATTAGCAAGTGTTAATAATGAACGCGAATTCTGAGGAAGGTCTGCCCATCGCAAATAACCATCCACGAAAGTGGCTTGCTGTGAAGTAAAGCTCTGCTACAGAAACGACACAGCTCTTTGGGAGTTATGAACTTGCAGTGAACTTTGAACAAAGAGATTTGATGAAACGAGCAACTTGGTTGATGCAAGAGCAAACTCAAATTAAGAGTTACACTCGCTAAGTAGGATGTTGACACGTTCTGTTCGCTTGCGAAGAACGACAAAAGGTGGCCTATTCCTCACTCATTTTTTATTGAGAATTAGCCGGTATTAATGGGTTTGTAAAATGTAAAACAATTCCTTCTAAATCCGATAAAACCTTTATTTGACTTGATCCAGCAGTTGCAAAAGAAATATTCATACTAACTTTATCTGAAGAAGGCCTGATTTCAGCAAAAAGAGTTGTATTTTTTGCATGAAGATGATAAACCCATTCTCCGGCATTATTAGTATTTTCAATTGAATCTGCAGATAATTCTCCAGGACCTACTATTAATTGGGCTCTTTGAGATGATAAATAATCATGAACTCTCTCTGCAATAACTAATCCTTGATTATAAGAAACATTTCTTTCTTCAAGGGGGCCAAATTTTCTAAAATGATGTGCATGTATTGGATAAGACATGTTAAATTAAAGGCACTTATTCTTTATAAATATTATTGAACTAAGAAATAACATTAAGTTTAAATAACTGCAATTATACTTATTTTTCATGGGGGAGTAGCTCATTGGGAGAGCACTACGCTGAAGACGTAGGTGTAGAGAGTTCGATTCTCTCCTTCCCCATTTTAGAAAGATTTTTAAAGATAATTTTCTCTGAATTATTACCCTTGGGAAAGAGTTCTTGATAAATTAAAATGGCTAAACAACAAACAGTTCCAAAAACTTTAGATTTAAAAGAATATATGAGACATAGAGGATATACAGATAGTTCTAATGGAGGAGTTTTAGGGGGAAGAAAAATTTATCCACTTAATTTTGATTTTGAAGATATTAATCCTAGTTTAAAGAAACAATTAAAAAGAAATGATTTTGGAAAATTAGTTAATTTATCTTGCGAAATATATGTTTTATTTCCTTCTGTGTCTGTTAAACCTTTTGCAATGTGGAATTTAGTTGAACAAATTGCAGAAAAATTTAGTGTCCAGGCTGTTCAAGAAGATAAGCATAGGAAAACTTGGTTAGAATATAGAACCTCAGTTATTACAACTGAAGAAGTAGACAATTTTATTGCAGCCATAAGAGAATATGATGAATTATCTGAATCTGATCAGGTGAAAATTATTTTAGAAAGATTTGAAAAAGTAGGATTAAAAGGAATAGAAAGGCTTGTTAAAGGAAATGATAAAGCAGAATAATTTATCTCTCAACCCATAAATCTTCTCTGACTTTTGCAATTGCAAGATTTGGATTTCTTGGATGCTCTGTTGTCATATCTCCTACTGAAACTCTTTTTTGCAAATCTATTAATCTTGCTTGATTTTCTTGATATTGAATTAATTGGAATTTAGTGTTTGAATTATCTTGAGGATTTTGAATTAATCCTAGATTGTAATAAGAATCTTTTATTCTTCTTGGATAATATATTTTTGCGCCTTGGAATTTTATTGTAACATCTCCGTCTTTTATCCATAAGTCTTGTCCATCTGCATTAACCTGATTAAAAGATTTGTAAATATTTACTAATAATCTTTGTCCACCTAATGCAAGATTATATTCTATAAAATGAGCATATTGATTTGAACCTGTTGGTGATATTGCAGCAGCAGTTATTGATGGATAGTATTTTTCTGAAAGTGAAGAAGATTCATCTTTTAATTCTTGAGATGTTCCGGATGTTGAGCTAAACAAAATTTCTGTTGAAGGTTCTGCAGGAGTATAAACATCTGCTACTAATTCTGAATCTTGATATAAAGTGGTTTTAGTGTTGCTGACTTGTAGGTTTTCTAAACTTTCTCCATTAATTGTAACTTCTGCAGATTCTGCGTCTGTGTTTGGAACTGAAACTGCTTTTTTACTTCCATCTTTTTCTTCTGATTCTAATTGGTCTCCTGAAAATAAAAAATATGCTCCATCTGCTGTTGCATCTACATGCATTTGTGCTGTTGCTGCTTCTGCTTCTCCATATAATTCATCTAATGGAGCCATTAAAGAAGGGTCTTGTTGTGAAGCAGGTGATTGATCTCCTTTAGGTTTTAAACTTTCAAATTTACTTACAAAATTTGCTATTTGTTCCATTACTCCTAATAATTCTTTTCCAAATTCTTCTAACCCTCCTGAACCTAATCCTCCTCCTGAAGAACCATCCCCTGTTGATGTTGGCTGTTGACCTGTTTCTGGTTGGCAACTTCCACCAGGACAACTACCTTGATTAGGGGGTGTTGGAGGTCTTTGTGCATCTGCAACTGATACTGATTTTCCATCAATACTACTTTGAGTTGTTAATGTTGATGTGCTACCTGATGCACTGCTTGAAGTGCTACTTGAGGTACTAACTTGATCAAAAGTATACTGAGCTTTTCCGTTTTGAAGATTTATTTCTTTTAAATTACTTAATTCATTTGTTCCTACTTCATTTTTATTATATTCTAAAACCGGTTTTCCATTAGCATCTGTTTTCCAATTAACTTCTTGAGGATTATCTATTGAACCAATATTTTTTTGCAAATCTTTTTCTGCTATTTTTTTTGTTATTTCTTCTGATTTTTCATTATCACTATCTATTCCTTTTTTTATTTTATTCCATTGATTTCTTGTGTTTTCACGAGCAGTTTCATCATTTTCTAAAGTTTTTAAAAAATTATCTTTGTTTACTTTTTCTCCTGCGTCTTCTGGATGATTATCAAAATAATTATTTTTTATTTCTGAATTAATTTGTTCCCAATATTGATTTAAATCTTGCTTTTCAGCTTGTTTTAATTGGTCTGCATTAGTTACTGGTTCCCATCCATCTTCTGTTTCAGGAGGATTTGTTTCTAAATTTCCATCTTTGATATAAACCTGACTTATGATAAATGGAGAGATTATTAATAATAAGATTATTGTAACTAATAGTAATATTCCTCTTTTGTTTGACATAATCATTTTAGTTAATAATAGTTAATAAAGTTTTCTTTGATTATCTAAAAAAAGATTCTAATGTTGATTGGCTGACAGCTCCTTTTCCAGAGTATTTTGTGATTTTTCCGTTTTTGATTGTTGCATAAGAGGGTATTCCTCCTCCGATATGTAAATTAGGATAATTATCAATATCTACATCAATAACTAAAACATTGTTTTGAGATGCGAAATTTTTAACTGTAGAAGCCATTGATCTACAAGGGCCGCACCATGTTGCTCCAAACTTGATTAAAGTTGGAGTATTTCCTACTGATTGAGCAATAGATTCTAAACTACTTGCTCCTCCTGAAAAAGAATTTGTTTTACCTAATTCATAATTTTGATTTCCAATAATCAGATTATTAGATTCAGAAGCAGTTTCTTCTACAGGAGAATTAGCATTTGAATCTAATTTATCATCAAATTCTTCTATAGAATCTGTTATTGTTTGATAATCTTGTTCAACAGGATTTTCTGATTCTTGTGGAACATCATCAATATATTCATCAATAGAATCTGATGATGAATCTTGTGAATCTGATGAATCTGGTAATGGAAGTTCTTCAGGTTGTGAAATAATATTATCTGCTAATAATGTTGTGTCTTCTGATTGTTTGTCTACTTCTCCTAACCAATCATCTAATACTTGTTCAGGAGTTCCTGTTGAATATTCGTAAATAGTATCTGAATCACTGCTTCCTGATAATCCGGTAATGTCATCTTCAGAACCTTGATAAGTAATTGTTGAATCTTGAGTCTGAGTATCAACTTGTCTGCTTGCAAAAACTTCTGCTTCTATTAATTCAAAAAATGTTTCATCAGGAGAACTTTTAACAAATACATTTTCATTTGTTCCAGATAATCCTATATTTTTAGAATCTGAATAAACTGCAGCATATTTCATATTTCCTGTAACTTTTAAATTAGAAGAATCTGATTCTGAATCTCTTATTTTTAAATATTCTAATTTTTCCTGAAGTCCTGTGATTGTTTTAATTCTTGGAATTTCTTTATCTCCTAAAATTAAGATTCCACTATTTGTTGAAGGAATTTCTACTTGAAGATTTTTTGCTTCAATAATTCCTCTCATGTGGAAAATGTCTAAATCAACAACTTCTACAAATCCATATCCTTGATTTTCAAAACTAGGGTCTGAATCATGAACCTTGAATAATTTTCCATTAATTTCTACTTGAGTATCTTTTCCCCAAATATGAATCCCATTAACCCATTTGTCTACATCATTGCCTGTTTCTCTTGCTCTTCCTATTTGAATTATCTGGTTTTTAGTAGGATTTTCATTAAACTTAATTTTAATTTCAAGTTTATCATATTCAAATTCAATTTTGTCGTTATGAAACTGTGAAAAATCTCTGACAAAACCGTTTTTATCAATTCTTCCTTGGTCACAAACAATATCTTTTCTTACTTTATTTTTTTCACCAAAATTATAGTAAAATCCATTTTGAGAATTATAGGTAATTTGTTTTAATTCAGGTAATCCTGAAGTTTTAGAAACAGGTAAATCATCTAGTTTTAAGGTTCTTTTTATAGTGTTGTCTCCTTCACCAACTTCATATGAAAAAACTCCATCAACAAATTTTAATCCTTGTTTTTCTAAACTTATTTCAAAATCTTGTGTTAATGTTGCTCCTGCATTTTCTAATTCTTGTTTTGCAGCATAAGTCACAAGTTTGTTAAACTCTTCAAAAGATTTTCCTTCATGACTTTGGATTAAAGCATTAATAAAAGCTTCTTGATTTACTTTAGGAATACTTGGATTATTATTAAAAACATCAAATACAACTTTTTTTTGGTCTTCTATTTTTAATTTATTAAATTGTGAGATAAAGTTTGTTTTAGCATCTTCCTTTAAATATGAAAATCCTGTGACCTGTGTTTCAGCACTTTCTAATAAATTATTATATTCATCTTGTGTTAATTCGGCTGAAATAAAAGTTAATGAAATTATTAAGATAGATAATAAAAATGTTGTTAGTAAAATATTTTTTTTCATTTTATTAAATAGTTTTTGGAGGTAAGGGAGATTCTTGATTAAATTCAAATTTGTTTGTTTTTATTTCATCTCCTGTGTATTTATTTAAAAAATTAAATAAATAAGGGTTTTCTGAGGTTTTGTTTTCTCCTATTATTACTAAAACTGAGTTGTCATTTAAATTAGTTGTTTGAATATAAACTTGTTTTTGTTTTGCTAGTTCTGCAACACAAGTAATGCAATAAGTTTTTGAATCTGTTTGATGAGAATTAGTTATGAATGATGCAACTTCTAAGATGTTGTTTAATGCAGAAGGTTGAGAAACAGGATAATCTTCTAATTCTAATTTAAGAATTTTATCTTGATTTTTTATTGAAATGGGTAAATCTATTTCAAATAAAACTTCTTGTTCTTTGATTAAAGTTTTTGTCTTTGGTGTTTTATAAATTAATTCAAAGTTTGGAAAGTTTAAATCATCTAGACAGAGATTTAGATTTTTGTTTACAAATTCTGATAATTGATTATTTATCTCTTGGTTAGATGGCATTGTTAAAATTCCTTGGTTATAATAGTAAGGTAAAAAATTTGTTCCAAACTCAAATGTGTTTTCAGGTTTTATATAATATCCGCCTTGAAGTCCGATTGTATCAAGAGCAGCAAGTGTTATTTGGTTTGTGCATTCAAAGATATTTGATTGAATATTATCTGTTTGTAGTTTTATTTCAGTTTGTGAAAAAAAATCTAAATCTGATTTTTCTTTTGCTCTTAAATTTACAAAATAACCTGCTCCGACGATGATTCCTAGAATTAAAATTCCTAGAATAATAAAAACAGTAATTTGTCCTCTTTTCATTGTTTAAATTAGTTTTTGCTTATTATAAATATTTCGTGTCTTGTTTAATGTGGATATTTATTGTATATATGTATACTACCGAAATATTTATAAAGTATATTATTCTGGTATATACAAGATGTATACACTGTATACCTCTTATAACACCTCTTTTCCCCTGAAGAGCAAAGACATACTTTTGTATGAAACTAGCTCCTAAGGGTTTTAAAAGATTTAAGTAAAATCTTTAGACAGAAAATGACAGATATATTCAGTAACAAAATATTATGTGGAAAATGCAACATGCGTATGATACCATTTAAATTAAACAAAAATGGTTTTATACTTCGAGCAATTGCTTGTCCAAAATGTAATGATAAGATTGTTCATCCTAGAGATGAAATTGAATATAATGATTTTGTAAACTTAAAGAAAAAAGAATTTAATGTTAAGATGAGATTTGTAGGAAATAGTTATGCTGTTTCAATTCCAAAGGAGATTGTTAATTTTATGAAAGAGCAAGAGAGTATTATGGATGATATGGTAAAATTATGTTTTGAAGAATTTGGAAGGATTAGTTTGGTTTTTGGAAAGTGTGATAAACCTCATGCATTAGGTAAATTAAGAATTAGTAAAGAGGAGGAATTATGATGAATAATAAAAAACCAATTAAATTAAGAGTTGCAGAAGCACTGCAAGATGATGCTTATAGAGGTATTGCTAGAGTTGATTTTGAAGTTATGAAAGAATTGGGAATTCGAAGAGGAGATGTTATTGTGATTAAGGGTGGAAGAGAAACTGTTGCAATTGCAGATAAAGCTTATCCTGCTGATGTTGGCGAGGGAATTATTAGAATTGATGGAATTATTAGAAAAAATGCACGAACAGGAGTTAGTGAAAATGTTAGTATTAGTAAAGCTGAATTTAAAGAAGCTAAAAAAATAATTATTGCTCCTGCTCAAAAAGGAATCAGAGTTCAAGGAGATTTAAAACCAGGTTTGCTTGGAAGAACTGTTATTAAAGGAGATGTTGTTGTTTTAGGAGGAGTTCAGAGGAGAAAAGATTTAATGAGTGATGATTTTGGAGACATGGGAGATATTTTTGGAAATTTAAGTGAAATGTTTGGGGGTATGGGTTTTGGAAATCTTGGTGGAGGAATTCAACAAATTAGATTTTTAGTTACAAACACTAATCCTAATGTTCCTTGTATTATCACAGAGAATACTGAAGTTGTTTTAAGTAATAAACCTGTTGAAATTTCAGAAGAAAGTTTACCTGAAGTTACATATGAAGATATTGGTGGGTTGACTGATGAAGTTAAAAAAATTAGGGAAATGGTTGAAGTTCCATTAAAACATCCTGAAGTTTTTGAAAGATTGGGAATTGAACCTCCTAAGGGAGTTTTGTTGCATGGGCCACCTGGAACTGGTAAGACTTTGCTGGCTAAAGCTGTTGCAAATGAATCAGAAGCTAATTTTATTTTATTAAATGGACCTGAAATTATGAGCAAGTTTTATGGTGAATCTGAAAAAAAGATTAGAGATATTTTTGAAGAAGCTGAAAAAAATGCACCTTCTATTATTTTTATAGATGAGATTGATTCAATTGCACCGAAGAGAGAAGATTCTTCTGGTGAAGTTGAGAGAAGAGTAGTTTCTCAGTTGTTAACTATGATGGATGGGTTACAATCTCGAGGAAAGGTTGTTATTATTGGAGCAACTAATCGTCCTAATTCTATTGACCCTGCATTAAGAAGGCCTGGAAGATTTGACAGAGAAGTTGAGATTAGAGCACCTGATAAAAAAGGAAGATTACAGGTTTTGAAAATTCATTCAAGGGGAATGCCTTTAACAAAAGATGTTGATTTAGATAAACTTGCATCAGTTACTCATGGATTTGTTGGAGCAGATATTAGTGCTTTAACTAAAGAAGCTGCAATGATTGTTTTGAGAAGATTATTACCTAAGTTAGAATTAAAAGAAGATGAACCAATTCCTGAAGAAGTTTTAAAAGAATTAAAAGTTTGTCATAAGGATTTTCAAGATGCCTTGAAAGTTGTTCGTCCTTCTGCAATGAGGGAGGTTTTAGTTGAAACTCCTAATATTAATTGGAATGATGTTGGTGGTTTGGATAAAATTAAGCAAGAATTAAAAGAAGCTGTTGAATGGCCTTTGAAATATCCTGAATCTTTTATTAGATTAGGTATTAAACCTCCAAAAGGTATTTTACTTTATGGGCCACCTGGAACTGGTAAGACTTTATTGGCTAAAGCTGTTGCAAAAGAAAGTGAAGCAAATTTTATTCAAGTTAAAGGACCTTCTCTTTTGAGTATGTGGGTTGGAAAATCTGAAGAAGGAGTTAGAAAGATTTTTGAAAGAGCTCGGCAAGTTTCACCTTGTATTATCTTTTTTGATGAGATTGATTCTTTAGCAGGTAAGCGAGGAATGGAACAAGGACAAAAGGTTACTGAAAGAGTTTTAAATCAGATTTTAAGTGAAATGGATGGTATTGAAGATTTATCTAATGTAATTGTTATTGGAGCAACTAATCGTCCTGATATGTTAGATAGTGCTTTGCTTCGTCCTGGAAGATTTGATAGAATTTTATTAGTAGGTGCACCATCTAAGGAAGGAAGAGAAAATATTTTAAATATACATACAAAAAATATGCCTTTGGCAAAAGATGTTAATAAACATAAAATTGTGGAAATGACTGAAGGATATGTTGGAGCAGATATTGAATCATTAGTTAGAGAAGCTGCAATGTTAGCATTAAGAGATAATTTGAATAGTAAGGAAGTTAAAATGAAATATTTTGAAGAAGCAATTAAGAAAGTTGGTGGGAGTGTGAGTAAGGGTGACATGGATAGATATCGGAAAATTGAAACAGATTATTTGAAAAGTGCTAAGGCAGCTTTAGAAACTAATCAAGGAAGTAGTTATTTGGGTTAATTTACCACAATAAAATATTTAAGGAGTTGATTATTAATTTTTAGTATGAGGACTAAGGCAAAGAATTTAGCAGCAAAAGTTGTTTTAGGAGTTAGTTTAACTATGCCTTTGGTAGGATTAGGTTTAGATTGTTTTATTGAAAAAAATTGGGAAGAAAAAGCTAAACAAAGAGAATTAACTAAAGAAGAATTAAAAGAAAGAGAAGAGAGCCGAAATGTAGGACTTTATACTGGAATTGGTTTGAGTTTAATAACTTCTGTTTTTGGATTATCTATGATTTATTCTCCTGAATATACTCCTAA